>ENA-OFCD01000873-OFCD01000873.1-metagenomes-genome-assembly--contig:-NODE-873-length-17523-cov-6.446588_pt1 | contig 17523 bp, 24 predicted proteins | sample MGYA00153392_OFCD01 | MGnify analysis MGYA00153392
AGCTCGCTGCCACATCAAGCCGATAGGCGAAGCCGATCTTTTCACGCCACCGCCAATCCTTGGCCAATCCGTCACCGCCCCCCAGAGCATTTCTGGATTGATGAACGGATCGGCTCAGATCGATGCAAATGACCAACTCGACGGCAAAGACAACGATTTCGCCCGTATCCGCATCGTGAAGATCGACGGGGATCCCCCGCACTACATCGTTCAGATTCCCAGTACCCAGAGTTGGGACGTGAAAGCAGGGTCGACTCCGAACGATCTGACATCGGACACCGCCGCGATGGCGGGCAGGCAGACTGCTCTCGCAAGCGCCGTTGCGGCAGCCATGAAGAAAGAGGGGATCTCTTCGACCGATCCCGTGATGCTTGAGGGGTTCAGCCTCGGTGGAATCACGGCGGGTTCGATGGCGGCGGATCCAAATCTCCACTTCAACATCACGCACGTCGTCACTGCTGGGGCGCCAATAGCGAACTTCGACATTCCCCACAGCGTCCAGGTCATGTCCCTTGAGCACAACGAAGATCCTGTTGCCCGACTCGACGGCACGGCGAATCCCGATCGTTCGAACTGGACCACAGTGCACGCCGACGCGCCATTACTGGCATCGGACAACGGCGTCGCTCCAGGAATCGCAGGGGCACACAACGCCGACCGCTATGCGAAGACCGCAGCATCCGCCTCTGTGGTGGGCAATGCCAGCGTCGACGCTTGGCAGGACAGCGCAAAAGATTTCTTTACCGGCAATGGCACAGTTACCGACTACGGTGCTCAGAGAGGTTAGGGGCAGGGCATGAGAACCATCATTGGTAGGTTGGCGTTGCTCGCAATGGTTCTCGTGGGAGTGTCCGGCTGCAGTCAGGCACCGGGCCCTCGGCCTAGTAGCCCTTCGAGGAGTAGCGCTGATGTCCTCGCCGCCCTCAAAGCGATTCCCGGAGTCGAGGATGCGCAAATCACGGGCGGTCCGGTCGGCCTCCCCGGTCAGGTCGAATACGGGGCTGGCCTGGCGCTCGCAACCGACTACCACAATGACGTTGCGGCGCTCCTTGATTACATCCTGGGGCAACTGTGGTCACAGAGCGCGACGAAACCGACGACGACGATAACAGTATCGATCCAGCTGGGAACAGGGAGTTCTGCCCGCATACTCGAACTCGGCGATGCCGGGTCTGCCCTGGGGCTCACGAACGTGGGAACCCGCACCTTCGCAGTGAGCCCGGCACAGATGAAGCAGCACTTCGGCGCCTGGCCCGGCAAAGTGCCCACGCTGCCGGCTTCCCTCGATAGCGGTTCACCAGCCACAAGCGCGACTCCGGCGCCGTAGTTTAGAGCCCGTCGATCATTTGACCGGCACCCCTCCCGGAGGCTAGTATCTACGAGGTGTGCGCTTTGTCGAGCGCTTGATCTGTGCCCGCTCTCCCCAGGGGTTCTGGCCAAGCTCGACTTCAGCCACACAAGCTGGGTTTGCCGGTCTGTGAAAGACCAGCAGCCCCCACGGCATACCACTCAGAATCACGCACTCGTGCGATTCGCGTGTGGTGCAAAACGTTCCGACGGACCTACAGAACGTCGGAACGGATGCTACGCAACATCTGTCACCGTGCAGTAAATACAAGGAGTATGTAGTGCCCACCATTCAGCAGTTGGTCCGCAAGGGCCGCAGCCCCAAGGTCGTCAAGACCAAGGCGCCCGCCCTCAAGGGCAACCCGCAGCAGCGCGGTGTGTGCACCCGCGTGTACACGACCACCCCGAAGAAGCCGAACTCGGCTCTCCGCAAGGTCGCGCGCGTCAAGCTCTCCAACGGCACCGAGGTGACCGCCTATATTCCCGGCGAAGGCCACAACCTGCAGGAGCACTCGATGGTGCTCATCCGCGGCGGACGAGTCAAGGACCTCCCCGGTGTGCGTTACAAGATCGTGCGCGGCGCGCTCGACACCCAGGCCGTTAAGAACCGCAAGCAGGCCCGTAGCCTCTACGGCGCGAAGAAGGACAAGAAGTAATGCCTCGTAAAGGACCAGCACCGAAGCGTCCCGTAGTTGCGGACCCGGTCTACGGAGCCCCCATCGTCAGCCAGCTCGTCAACAAGATTCTTCTTGATGGCAAGAAGGGTCTCGCCGAGCGCATCGTCTATGACGCGCTCGTCGGAGTATCGACCAAGAACGGTGCGGATGCCGTCGTCACGCTGAAGAAGGCGCTCGACAACGTTCGTCCCACCATCGAGGTCAAGAGCCGCCGCGTCGGTGGATCGACCTACCAGGTGCCGGTCGAGGTCAAGCCTCACCGCGCCAACACCCTCGCCCTCCGCTGGCTCACCACCTATGCCAAGGGTCGTCGCGAGAAGACCATGACCGAGCGTCTCACCAACGAGATTCTCGACGCCTCCAACGGCCTCGGTGCCGCAGTGAAGCGTCGTGAGGACACTCACAAGATGGCCGACGCAAACAAGGCCTTCGCGCACTACCGCTGGTAGCCATTCTGCCGATCAAAGTAGGAAGTCCTGCGATCGTGTCGAGACCTTTGGTCCCGGCACGGCCGCGGTCCTAACGCCCGGTCGACAGACATTTTCACGTTCACATCTCTTCGTAAGGACACTCCGTGGCACAAGACGTGCTCACCGACCTGAACAAGGTCCGAAACATCGGCATCATGGCTCACATCGATGCTGGCAAGACCACCACCACCGAGCGCATCCTGTACTACACGGGCATCACCCACAAGATCGGTGAGGTGCACGATGGTGCGGCCACGATGGACTGGATGGCGCAGGAGCAGGAACGTGGCATCACGATCACGTCGGCTGCGACCACCTGTTTCTGGAACAAGCACCAGATCAACATCATCGACACCCCCGGCCATGTGGACTTCACCGTCGAGGTGGAGCGTTCGCTTCGCGTTCTCGATGGCGCTGTCGCCGTGTTCGATGGCAAGGAAGGTGTCGAGCCCCAGTCCGAGACCGTCTGGCGCCAGGCCGACAAGTACGACGTTCCGCGCATCTGTTTCGTCAACAAGATGGACAAGCTCGGTGCTGACTTTTATTACACGGTCGACACCATCATCAAGCGCCTCGGCGCCAAGCCTCTCGTCATCCAGCTCCCGATCGGCTTCGAGAGCACCTTCGAAGGCGTTGTCGACCTCGTTGAGATGCGTGCACTGACCTGGCGCGGAGACTCCAAGGGTGACGTCGAGCTCGGGGCCAAGTACGACATTGAAGAGATTCCGGCCGACCTGGTCGAAAAAGCGAACGAGTATCGTGCGGCACTCCTCGAGGTCGTTGCCGAGACCGATGACACGCTCCTCGAGCGTTTCATGGAGGGCGACACCGACTTCTCGGTGGCAGAGATCAAGGCTGCGATTCGCAAGCTCACGATCTCGAGCCAGATCTATCCGGTGCTCTGTGGTTCCGCGTTCAAGAACCGTGGCGTGCAGCCGATGCTCGATGCGGTCGTCGACTACCTGCCGACTCCGCTCGACGTGCCGGCCATCGAGGCCCACGATCCGCGCGACGAGGAGAAAGTCATTCTTCGCCACCCGGACGCAACGGAGCCCTTCGCCGCCCTGGCTTTCAAGGTCGCGGTGCACCCCTTCTTCGGTCGTCTCACCTACATCCGGGTCTACTCGGGCAGGGCGGATTCCGGTGCCCAGCTGGTCAACGCGACCAAGGGCAAAAAGGAGCGCATCGGCAAAATCTTCCAGATGCATGCCAACAAGGAGAACCCGGTTGACAGCGTCACCGCAGGGCACATCTATGCGGTGATCGGACTCAAGGACACGACTACGGGTGACACCCTCACCGACCCGACGCACCAGGTCGTTCTCGAGTCGATGACGTTCCCCGAGCCGGTCATCGAGGTGGCAATCGAGCCTAAGACGAAGGCCGACCAGGAGAAGTTGGGTCTCGCGATCCAGAAGCTCGCTGAGGAAGACCCGACCTTCCGCACGGAGCAGAACATCGACACCGGCCAGACGGTCATCAAGGGAATGGGCGAGCTTCACCTCGACATCCTGGTTGACCGCATGAAGCGCGAATTCGGCGTTGAAGCCAACGTCGGCAAGCCACAGGTTGCCTACCGCGAGACGATTCGTCGTGTCGTCGAGAAGCACGACTTCACCCATAAGAAGCAGACCGGTGGTTCTGGGCAGTTCGCCAAGATCCAGATCTCGCTTGAGCCCATGGAGGTGACCGCGGAGAAGAGCTACGAGTTCGTCAACAAGGTCACCGGTGGACGGATCCCTCGCGAGTACATTCCGTCGGTTGATCATGGAATCCAGGACGCGCTCCAGGTGGGCGTGCTCGCGGGTTACCCGATGGTCGGAGTGATGGCGATCCTGCTCGATGGCGCCGCGCACGACGTTGACTCTTCGGAAATGGCGTTCAAGATTGCCGGCTCGATGGCATTCAAGGAAGCGGCTCGCAAGGCCGACCCTGTACTGCTCGAGCCCCTGATGGCGGTCGAGGTGCGCACCCCGGAGGAATACATGGGCGACGTCATCGGCGACCTGAACTCGCGCCGTGGACAGATTCAGTCGATGGAGGATGCCACGGGTGTCAAGGTCATCGCCGCGAAGGTGCCGCTGTCGGAGATGTTCGGATATGTCGGAGACCTCCGGTCTAAGACATCCGGCCGCGCGGTGTACTCCATGTCGTTCGACAGCTACTCTGAGGTGCCGCGCGCGGTGGCTGACGAGATCATCCAGAAGAACAAGGGCGAATAGCTTCGGCTGTCTGCCCAAGTAAAATATCTCTATCCAAACCCCGTAGCGCACGCGGTTCGAAACAATTCGAATCGTGGGCGTCTACACCTAAGTCCTGAGGAGGACCAATTGGCGAAGGCAAAGTTCCAGAGGACTAAGCCGCACGTCAACGTCGGTACCATCGGTCACGTCGACCACGGTAAGACCACGTTGACGGCTGCAATTACCAAGGTGCTGCACGACAAGTACCCGACGTTGAACGCGTCCTACGCGTTTGACCAGATCGATAACTCCCCCGAGGAGAAGCAGCGTGGAATCACGATCAATATCTCCCACGTTGAGTACCAGACCGAGAAGCGCCACTACGCACACGTAGACGCACCCGGCCACGCTGACTACATCAAGAACATGATCACCGGTGCTGCCCAGATGGATGGCGCGATCCTGGTCGTGGCCGCCACTGACGGCCCGATGCCCCAGACGCGCGAGCACGTGCTGCTTGCTCGCCAGGTCGGCGTGCCGTACATCGTCGTCGCGCTGAACAAGACCGACATGGTCGATGACGAGGAGATCCTCGAGCTCGTCGAGATCGAGGTTCGCGAGCTGCTCTCGAGCCAGGAGTTCGATGGCGACACCGCTCCCGTCGTTCGCGTCTCAGCGCTCAAGGCACTCGAGGGCGATCCGGTGTGGGCGGCGACCGTTGCCGACCTCATGGACAAGGTCGATGAGTTCGTCCCAGAGCCCGTGCGCGAGACCGAAAAGCCCTTCCTCATGCCCGTCGAGGATGTCTTCACGATCACCGGTCGTGGAACCGTCATCACCGGGCGCGTTGAGCGTGGAATTCTCCACCCCAACGACGAGGTCGAGATCGTCGGAATCAAGGAGAAGTCCTCCAAGACCATCGTCACCGCCATCGAGATGTTCCGTAAGACCCTCGAAGACGCGCGCGCCGGTGAGAACGTCGGACTCCTTCTTCGTGGAACCAAGCGTGAAGACGTGGAGCGTGGCCAGGTTGTTGTCAAGCCTGGTTCGGTCACGCCTCACACCGAGTTCGAGGCGAACGCCTACATCCTGTCCAAGGATGAGGGTGGCCGTCACAACCCGTTCTACGCGAACTACCGCCCGCAGTTCTACTTCCGCACCACGGACGTCACCGGCGTCATCTCCCTGCCCGAGGGCACCGAGATGGTCATGCCTGGAGACACCACCGAGATGACGGTCAACCTGATCCAGCCGATCGCCATGGAGGAAGGCCTCCGCTTCGCTATCCGCGAGGGTGGCCGCACCGTCGGCGCCGGCACAGTGGTGAAGATCCTCAAGTAGTACCGGTACGGCGCTGATACAAGCGCAAACGAAGGGCCGCACCCGCAGTGGTGCGGCCCTTCGTCGTTCCCCGCCCGGGCGAGACGAGGCATCGAGATGCCGATCTCTGTTGTTCCAGCGCGCGGGTGGAACAGAAAGTGGCATCTCGGGTCAGATCGCCACACGCGAACACGCACACACGGATCACTCCTCCACGCAAGCCGCTTGCCACCGCAACTCCGCTGCCTAGGGTTGAATCATGCCCCGACTGCGCCGAAGCGACTCCTCTGCTGCCGGATTGCACCGGACGCGGGCCGGTCGCGGGTTCTCCTACACCGACACGGGTGGGCATCCCATCAGCGACCAAGAGCTTCGGGCTCGCATCGAACAGCTCGCCATCCCTCCGGCGTGGACGGACGTCTGGATCGCTCCCCATGCCAACGGACATATCCAGGCGACGGGAATGGATGCTGCCGGTCGCCGGCAATACCTCTATCACCCGAGCTGGCGTGAGCAGAAAGACCGCGTGAAGTTTGATCGGGCGCTCCGCCTCGCCGAGTCGCTGCCCGCCGCGAGACGTCGGGTCACAATGGACCTGCGATTGCCCGAGCCGACGCGCGAGCGTGCCCTTGCGACCGCGTTCCGCATGCTCGACACCGGCTCGCTCCGCGTGGGGTCGGAGCAATACGCCGAGGCGAATGGCAGTCATGGCCTTGCCACGCTGCTCTGCTCGCACGCCACGGTCAGTGGCGACACGGTATCCCTGAATTTTCCGGCGAAGAGCGGCCAGGAGTGGCAGTCCGAGATTACGGATGCCGACCTCGCCGCAGGGGTTCGAGCCCTGAAGCGGCGCGGTCCGAACGCGCGGTTGTTGGCCTGGAAAGACGGATCCAGCTGGCATCCGGTGGTTGCCGCCGATATCAACGCCTATGTGAAGGAACGCACGGGTGGGGAATTCACCGCCAAGGACTTTCGCACGCTTCACGGTACTGTCGCAGCGGCGACCAGCTTGGCGAAGCACGGTGCAGAGCAGCGCAAGGCAGCGCGGGATCGCGCGCTGGCACAGGCGATGCGGGACGCCGCCCAGGTGCTCGGCAACACCCCATCCATCGCCAAGAAGAGTTACGTGGATCCGCGGCTCGTCGACCACTATCGGGCGGGAATCACCATTGATCCCGCCCGGGTGAGTGCGGCGGAATCGGAGTTGCGAATACTACTTTTCGAGTGAATATCCCCGCGGACGCGCAGTAGCGGTCGAAGGAGAGTCCATTCCGCTACCGTTAGAGAAATGGCGCGCTCCCCCCTGCTTCCCGTCGGCCACCATTTCGTCACCGGCCTCCTGTTGCTTACCGCATCCACCGGATGCATCGATGCCGTGAGTTATCTCGCGCTGGACAAGGTTTTTACCGGCAACATGACCGGCAACGTTCTCTTTATCGGTTTCAGCCTCGTCGGATCGGGTGTCGCGCCTCTCCTGAACAACGTCATCGCGCTTCTCGGATTCGTGTTCGGATCGATCATCGGTGGCCGGATCGTCGGCCAATCAGCGCCGAAGGGGCTTCCACGTTCGAGCCGGGGAGTACTCATTGGGGGAGCGGTCGTCATGGTCGGATTGGCGAGCTATTGGCTCGTTGTTCGCGATCTGGGCCACCCGGCGCTTCTCATCGTGACCGCACTTCTCGCCATTGTCATGGGAGCTCAAGTGTCTGCGGTGAAGCCGATCGGCAACTCAGACGTGACCACGATCGTCGTAACCAACACCCTCGCCAACCTCGCACGCGACAGTCGACTTGCCGGCGGAATCGGCAAGAATTGGTTTCCGCGTCTTGCCGCTGTGATCGCGATGGGTATCGGCGCGGCAATTGGCGCACTCTGCGTGGCCTGGCTGGGCGGGGCGGTTGCCCTGCTTGCGGGAACAGTCATCTTTACGGCCGGGATGATTACCCTGGTGACCGCGGACCGTCGCTCCGTCTGAGCTCAAAATTCTGGCGACGTGCGCGACACGCCGCACAGTGACACGCCCGGGTTGCAGACACTCCAAACCTGTGGCAGACTCCTCTAGTTCAATAAAACCGGCCATGCGCCGGGATCACTGCCAGGCAGTGCACAGATGCGAGACCGTGTGGATACACATGCAGCGTCATCATCTGGGCGGCGGGTAGCAGAACACGACTTATTCGAATCCCTGGGATGCCTGTAGAACGATCCATGCTCCCGGTGAGGGCAACACGCCCGAGCGCGGGGGTCGGTAACAAGCACGTAGTACTTGACACAACAACAGTGGTGCGCAGCAGCTGAGCATTAGGCAGTCGCAGAGCAAACCGAGCATCCAATAGCCGAGCGCCTAGCGCAACGCCACGATGCATTAAAGAGAGTGAGTCACACATGGCGGGACAAAAGATCCGCATCCGACTTAAGTCGTATGACCACGAGGTCATCGACAGCTCGGCGCGCAAGATCGTCGACACGGTGACCCGTGCCGGTGCTACTGTCGTCGGCCCGGTGCCCCTTCCTACCGAAAAGAACGTGATCGTCGTGATTCGTTCTCCTCACAAATACAAGGACAGCCGCGAGCACTTCGAGAAGCGCACCCATAAGCGCCTCATCGACATCATCGACCCGACACCGAAGGCCGTCGACTCGCTCATGCGACTCGACCTCCCGGCGGACGTCAACATCGAGATCAAGCTCTAAGGAACTCTGATGGCTACTACTAAGACAAGCAAGGGGCTGCTGGGCAAGAAGCTCGGCATGACCCAGGTCTGGGATGCGAACAACAAGCTCATCCCCGTCACCGTCGTGGAGATCACTCCGAACGTCGTGACGCAACTGCGTTCCGAAGAGGTCGACGGCTACCTGGCCGTGCAGATCGCCTACGGCCAGATCGATCCGCGCAAGGCAAACAAGCCTGCGACCGGTCACTTCGACAAAGCGGGCGTCACGCCTCGCCGCCACCTCACCGAGGTGCGCACTGCGGATGCCGCCACGTATTCGCTCGGCCAAGAGATCGCGGTCGACATCTTCGAGGCCGGCCAGAAGGTCGACGTCGTGGGCACCTCCAAGGGCAAGGGCTTCGCCGGAGTCATGAAGCGTCACAACTTCAAGGGTGTCTCGTCGTCTCACGGTTCGCACCGCAACCACCGCAAGCCCGGCTCGATCGGTGCGTCCTCCACGCCTTCGCGCGTGTTCAAGGGAATGCGCATGGCCGGCCGCATGGGTGGCGACCGCGTCACCGCGATGAACCTCATCGTGCACTCGGTCGACCTCGAGAAGAACCTGATTTTGGTCAAGGGTGCCGTTCCCGGCGCCAAGGGCCGCATCGTCTTCGTCCGCAACGCAGTGAAGGGAGCGTAATCATGGCAACCGAAACTGGTACCACCGGTTCGATCAACACCGCCACGCTCGACGTCATCGACTCGAAGGGAAAGACGGTCGGCTCCGTCGACCTCCCCGCCGAGACCTTCGACGTACAGACCAACGTTCCACTGATCCACCAAGTCGTTGTGGCACAGCGCGCCGCGGCCCGCCAGGGCACGCACAACACTCTTCGTCGTGGCGAGGTGTCCGGTGCCGGGCGCAAACCGTTCAAGCAGAAGGGAACCGGTCGTGCCCGCCAGGGATCGATTCGTGCTCCCCAGATGACCGGTGGTGGAATAGTCCACGGACCGCACCCTCGCGACTATGGCCAGCGCACCCCGAAGAAGATGATCGCGGCGGCATTGCGCGGCGCCCTCTCGGACCGCGCTCGTGGCGGACGCATCCATGTCATTGACTCGCTCTCCGTCGGAGACGTGCCATCGACCAAGACCATCGTCGCCCTGCTGGCGAGCATCACGACCTCGAGCCACGTGCTCATCGTCATTGAACGCACCGACATCGTCAGCCAGAAGAGCGTTCGTAACATCCCCGGTGTGCACGTGCTCACCTGGGACCAGCTCAACGCCTACGACGTTGTCGTCAGCGATGACATCGTGTTCACCAAGAGCGCGTTCGACGGCTTCGTCGCCGGCCCGGTCAAGACCGTCAAGGTCGAGACCACCGAGGACGACGCACCCGTCAGCAAGAAGCGCGTCAGCCCTGAGCGTGCAGCGGCTCGCCGCGAGCTGGCTACCACCGGGAAGGCATCCGCATGAGCACCGCGACCCAGAAAGACCCCCGCGACGTCATCCTGTCGCCGGTCGTCTCCGAGAAGAGCTACAGCCTGATCGATAAGGGCAAGTACACCTTCGTCGTCGACCCTCGTTCGAACAAGACCGAGATCAAGCTGGCGATCGAGAAGATCTTCAGCGTCGAGGTTGCGTCGATCAACACCCTGAACAAAAAGGGCAAGACCCGCCGTACCAAGTTCGGTCTCGGCAAGCGCAAAGACACCAAGCGCGCAATCGTGACCCTCAAGTCCGGTTCCATCGACATCTTCACGGCTGTCGGCTAGACGGCGCCCGACAGAAACCTGAGGAGAGATAACAATGGCTATTCGTAAGTACAAGCCCACGACTCCCGGTCGTCGCGGTTCTTCGGTTGCAGACTTTGCCGAGATCACCCGCTCGACCCCGGAGAAGTCGCTGCTTCGCCCGCTGCCCAAGACCGGCGGACGTAACAACGCCGGTCGCATCACGACGCGTCACATCGGTGGTGGCCACAAGCGCCAGTACCGCGTGATCGACTTCAAGCGCAACGACAAGGACGGCGTCAACGCCCGCGTCGCCGAGATCGAGTACGACCCGAACCGCACGGCGCGCATCGCACTGCTGCACTTTCTGGATGGTTCGAAGCGCTACATCATTGCTCCGAACAAGCTCAATCAGGGTGACATCATCGAGTCGGGTGCTGGCGCGGACATCAAGCCGGGTAACAACCTTCCGCTGCGCAACATCCCGGTCGGAACCGTCATCCACGCGATCGAGTTGAAGCCGGGTGGGGGCGCCAAGATGGCTCGCTCGGCCGGAGCATCGGTTCGCCTCGTCGCCAAGGATGGCCCGTATGCGCAGCTTCGCCTGCCGTCCGGTGAAATCCGCAACGTCGATGCTCGCTGCCGCGCCACGATCGGCGAGGTCGGCAACGCCGAGCAGTCGAACATCAACTGGGGCAAGGCCGGCCGCATGCGCTGGAAAGGCGTTCGCCCGACCGTCCGTGGTGTTGCGATGAACCCGGTGGACCACCCGCACGGTGGTGGTGAGGGCAAGACCTCCGGTGGACGTCACCCGGTCAGCCCGTGGGGCCAAAAAGAGGGCCGCACCCGTCACATCAATAAAGAGAGCGACAAGCTCATCGTTCGCCGCCGCAATGTCGGCAAGAAGCGCAAGTAGGAGTTGTAGAGGATGCCACGTAGTCTGAAAAAAGGCCCCTTCGTCGACGACCACCTGTTTCGCAAGGTGGCCAAGGCGAACGAAGCCAGCAGCAAGAGCGTTATCAAGACCTGGTCACGTCGCTCGATGATCATTCCGTCGTTCCTCGGTCACACGATCGCGGTGCACGACGGTCGCAAGCACATCCCGGTGTTCATCACCGAGACGATGGTTGGGCACAAGCTCGGAGAGTTTGCTCCCACCCGCACCTTCCGTGGACACGAGAAGGACGACAAGAAGGGTCGTCGCCGCTAGCGCGGGGACGGGAAGGTACAGAGAAATGGTTGAATCCATCGCTCGCGTGAAGCACATTCGCGTCACCGCCACGAAGGCTCGTCGTGTCGTCAACATGATCCGCGGAAAGCAAGCTTCAGAGGCACTCGCCATCCTGAAGTTCGCTCCACAGGGTGCAAGCGTGCCCGTCTACAAGCTCGTGGAGTCGGCAATCGCCAACGCCAGGGTGAAGGCGGATGCCGCCAACAGTTACCTGGACGTTGAGGATCTCTTTGTCTCGTCGGCATTCGTCGACGAGGGAACCACCCTCAAGCGATTCCAGCCTCGTGCACAGGGACGCGCTTTCCAGATCCTGAAGCGCACCAGCCACATCACGATCGTTCTGGCCACGCCAGACGAGAAGGACGCTGCTGCTGTGACCGGACCGCGTTCATCAACTGCGAAGGCAGGGAAGAAGTAATGGGACAGAAAGTAAACCCCTACGGGTTCCGCCTGGGAATCACCACCGACCACGTGTCGCGTTGGTTCTCAGACAGCACGAAGGTCGGACAGCGCTACAGCGACTTCGTCGCCGAAGACATCAAGATCCGCAACCTGCTGAAGACGTCGCTCGATCGTGCTGGCGTTGCCCGCATCGAAATCGAGCGCACCCGCGACCGCGTTCGCGTCGACATCCACACCGCCCGTCCGGGCATCGTGATCGGTCGTCGTGGCGCCGAGGCCGAGCGTATTCGCACGGACCTCGAGGAGCTTTCGGGCAAGCAGATCCAACTCAACATCCTCGAGGTCAAGAACCCCGAGGCCGAGGCCCAGCTCGTGGCACAGGGGATTGCGGAGCAGCTCAGCGCTCGCGTTGCGTTCCGTCGTGCAATGCGCAAGGGCCTGCAGGGTGCCCAGCGCACCCCGACGGTTAAGGGAGTTCGAATCCAGGTGTCTGGTCGTCTCGGTGGTGCAGAAATGAGCCGCTCCGAGTTCTACCGCGAGGGCCGGGTTCCGCTGCACACTCTGCGCGCGAACATCGACTACGGCTTCTACGAGGCGAAGACCACCTTCGGCCGCATCGGCGTGAAGGTCTGGATCTACAAGGGCGACATCACCAACAAGGAGCTCGCTCGCGAGCAGGCAAACGCCAAGTCCACGCGGCCCGAGCGCCGGGACGACCGACGTGATGACCGCCGCGACAGCGGACCGCGTCGCGGAGCTGCCCCGGCAGCCGCGGCCGCTCCGAAGGCAGATGCTGCTCCGGCAGCTGTAGCAGTGGAGGCCTAGAGACATGTTGATTCCCCGCAGGGTTAAACATCGCAAGCAGCACCACCCCGGCCGTAGCGGCCAGGCGACCGGTGGCACGACGGTAACGTTCGGCGAGTACGGCATCCAGGCCATCACTCCGGCCTATGTAACGAACCGCCAGATCGAAGCCGCGCGAATCGCGATGACCCGTCATATCAAGCGTGGTGGGAAGGTGTGGATCAACATCTACCCCGACCGCCCGCTCACCAAGAAGCCAGCGGAAACCCGCATGGGTTCCGGCAAGGGTTCACCCGAGTGGTGGATCGCCAACGTCAAGCCCGGCCGTGTTCTTTTTAAACTCGGTGGCGTCGACGAGACGGTCGCACGCGAGGCGCTCACCCGCGCTATCCACAAACTGCCACTCAAGGCACGCATCATCAAGCGCGAGGAGGGCGACGCATAATGGCGATCGGTTCAAAAGAGCTCGCCCCAGTCGAGCTCGACACATTTGAAGACGACAGACTCGTCGACGAACTCAAAAAGGCCAAGGAAGAGCTGTTCAACCTGCGCTTCCAGTCGGCCACCGGCCAGTTGGATAGCCACGGTCGCCTCCGCGCTGTCAAGCGCGACATTGCCCGCATCTACACGGTCATCCGTGAGCGCGAGCTGGGCATCCGTGCGACTCCCGTTGCGGTCGAGGTGGCCCCGAAGGCTGCCGGGAAAAAGACCAAGAAGTCCGAGGATGCCGCTCCGGCGGCCGCCGAGTCGGCGGCTGTTGACGCAGCCGTCGAGTCAGCTGAGGGGAAGAAGTAATGGCTACCGAGACCAAGAGCACCGAGGCGCAAGAGACGGCTGCTGAACGTGGTCACCGCAAGACCCGTCGTGGCTATGTCTTGAGCGACAAGATGGAGAAAACCATTGTCGTCGAGGTCGAGGACCGCGTAAAGCACCCCCTCTATGGCAAGGTCATTCGCCGTACCTCCAAGGTCAAGGCGCACGACGAGGCCAATGCGGCTGGAATCGGCGACCTCGTCCTCATCAGCGAGACCCGCCCGCTCAGTGCCACCAAGCACTGGCGCCTGGTCGAGATCCTCGAGAAGGCCAAGTAGGCCTCACGCCTACTTCGGATAAGGACACTTAAATGCTTCAGCAGGAATCCAGGCTCAAGGTCGCCGATAACACCGGCGCCAAGGAGCTGCTCACGATTCGCGTACTCGGTGGCTCCGGCCGTCGCTACGCCGGCCTCGGCGACGTCATCGTCGCCACGGTCAAGGATGCGATCCCCGGCGGCAACGTCAAGAAGGGGGACGTCGTCAGGGCGGTCATCGTGCGCACCAAGAAAGAGACCCGTCGTCCCGACGGGTCGTACATCAAGTTCGACGAGAACGCGGCTGTCATCCTCAAGGCTGACGGCGACCCTCGTGGCACTCGCATCTTCGGACCGGTCGGTCGCGAACTCCGCGACAAGAAGTTCATGAAGATCATCTCGTTGGCACCGGAGGTCTTGTAACCATGGCGAACATCAAAAAGGGCGACCTCGTCCAGCTCATCAGCGGCCGCAGCCAGGCTCGCGGTGGCGACCGTGGCAAGCAGGGTCGTGTGATCGAGGTTCTCGTCGAGCGAAACCGCGTCGTCGTTGAAGGACTCAACTACATCACCAAGCACGTTCGCGTCGGACAGAGCGACCGGGGAACCAAGACCGGTGGTATCGAGACGCGTGAAGCGCCGATCCATGTCTCCAATGTTCAGCTGGTCAATCCCGACACAAAGCAGCCGGCTCGCGTCGGCTTCACGGTGGAGACGAACGCCTCGGGCAAGACCACTCGCACTCGCTTCTTCAAAGACTCACGTCGAATTCCTGTGAAGAAGTCCGCAGCAAAGAAGAGCGACAGCACGAAGGCCGACACGTCCGTCGAGTCTGAGGATGCTGTCGTGCCCGACGCGGTTCCCGAGGCGAAGGCCGCTCCCAAAGCGAAGGCCGCTCCCAAAGCGAAGGCCGCTCCCAAGACCACCAAGGCAACTGAGAAGGACGCCGACTAATGACTGACACCGCAACTGCCGTGCCGACTGTCAAAATGCAGCCGCGCCTGAAGCAGAAGTACCGCACCGAGATCTCTGCCCAGCTGGCGAAGGACTTCGGCTTCACGAACGTGCACCAGGTGCCCGGTCTCGTGAAGATCGTGGTCAACACCGGGGTTGGCGAGGCTGCCCGCGACGGAAAGATCATCGATGGCGCCGTCAAGGACCTCACCGCGATCACCGGCCAAAAGCCACAGGTCACTGCTGCTCGCAAGTCCATCGCGCAGTTCAAGCTCCGCGAGGGCCAGCCGATCGGCGCTCATGTCACGCTCCGCGGTGACCGGGCCTGGGAGTTCCTCGACCGGCTGCTCTCGCTGGCTCTTCCGCGCATCCGCGATTTCCGTGGCCTGTCAGACAAGCAGTTCGACGGCAACGGCAACTACACTTTCGGCCTCACGGAGCAGTCGATGTTCCACGAGATCGACCAGGACCGTATCGATCGCGTGCGCGGTTTCGACATCACCGTCGTAACCACCGCGAAGAACGACGACGAGGGCCGCGCGCTGCTGAAAGCACTCGGCTTTCCGTTCCGCAACGCAGAGAACACCCCCCAGTAACACTGACGCAGTACCGATCATCCAGGTCGCCAGTTCCGTAAGAGCTGGCGAAACCGGGTGAGGAAGGCACCACCATCATGACAATGACAGATCCGGTCGCAGACTTGCTGACCAGACTGCGTAACGCTAATTCGGCTTACCACGAGACCGTGTCAATGCCGAACAGCAAGCTCAAGTCCCACATTGCCGAGATCCTCAAGACCGAGGGCTACATCGGTGGATGGAAGGTCGAAGACGCACGCGTGGGCCAGACCCTTACGCTCGAGCTCAAGTACGGCCCCAACCGTGAACGATCGATCGCGGGAATCAAACGCGTTTCGAAGCCAGGCCTCCGCGTTTACGCGAAGTCGACCGAGATTCCTCGCGTTCTCGGTGGCCTTGGCGTCGCCATCCTCTCGACCTCCTCTGGGCTCCTTACGGATCGCCAGGCCTCAAAGAAGGGCGTAGGTGGGGAAGTCCTCGCCTACGTGTACTGATAACCCATGTCACGTATTGGACGCCTTCCCATTGAGATCCCGACCGGGGTCGATGTCACGGTGACCGGCTCTGCCGTCACTGTCAAGGGCCCGAAGGGTGAGCTTGCGCTCACCGTCGCCAGCCCAATTGAGGTCAAGATCGAGGATGGCCAGCTCTTGGTCACCCGACCGGACGACGAGCGCGAATCACGTTCGCTCCACGGCCTCACCCGTACCCTGATCGCCAACCAGATCATCGGCGTCACGACCGGCTACTCCAAGGGCCTCGAGATCGTCGGTACCGGTTACCGCGTGCAGGCCAAGGGCAGCTCCCTGGAGTTCGCCCTCGGCTTCTCGCACTCGATCACGGTCGAGCCCCCGGCGGGCATCTCCTTTGCCGTCGAAGGCAACAACAAGCTGACGGTGCACGGCATCGACAAGCAGGCCGTCGGAGAAGTTGCCGCCAACATTCGTAAGTTGCGCAAGCCGGAGCCCTACAAGGGCAAGGGTGTTCGCTACGCAGGCGAGGTAGTCCGCCGCAAGGCCGGAAAGAGTGGTAAGTGATCATGGCTCTCGGAATTAGAGGCAAGAGCAAGTCGGCCGCAAAGGGCCGCAGGCACGCACGTCTTCGCAAGAAGATCGTCGGTACCGAAGCGCGACCGCGTCTCGTGGTCACCCGTTCGGCCCGCCACGTCTTCGTGCAGGTCGTCGATGACAGCAAGGGCTTTACCCTCGCGTCGGCATCGACTCTGGAAGCAGACATGCGCGTCTTCGACGGCGACAAGACCGCCAAGGCCCGCAAAGTCGGCGAACTTGTCGCCGAGCGCGCGAAGGCTGCCGGCATCGAAGCCGTCGTATTCGACCGCGGTGGAAGCAAGTACGCGGGACGCGTCGCTGCCATCGCCGAAGGCGCCCGCGAAGGGGGACTCGACCTGTGAGCACTGTGCCAGAAAGCGCGTCTAAAGGCGCCGAAACTAACACCAGCAAGGAGACACCTGTGGCAACCGAAGCCGAACCGACCGTCACGGTCGTGGAGACTGCGGCCGCAACCGAGCCCGCTGCGAACGAGCCTCGCGAGGCTCGCCGCGGTGGACGCGAAGAGTCCAGCGGGCAAGCCGGGATTCGTCGATGCCGCGGGCCGGGAAACGACAGTGGCGGTTGCCGAAGCAGACCGCAATTGCTCGTCGGACGCGGTGGCGAAGGGATCCCAATCGGCAGGGATCGCGCCGGCCGAAGGGTTCGATGCTGCGCCGATGGCCGACGACGCCAGAGCCACCCTCAGCCGGTAGGCGCCGATCTGCAGTTCGTCGGCAGGCGCGATCGGCCCCTGTTGCCCGTTCTCGAGTGCCTGCCCGTTCAGCGAGATCGCATTGCCGCCGCGGTTGACGATGACGAAGCCGTTGGCGCCCGCGTGGACGATCTCGGCATGCACCCGCGAGATGGTGCGCCCCGGGTCGGCCAGAACGAGGCGATTGCCTTCGCCGCGGCCGATACAGCCACCCGCGACGTCGAACGTCGCCGATGCGTCCGGCACCTGGGCGCCGTTGTAGGAAGCGACGCTAATGCGGATCATGGCAGGTACATCGATCTCCATTTTGCACTGTGCTTTCGGAGCCGCGGCAACCC
>ENA-OFCD01000874-OFCD01000874.1-metagenomes-genome-assembly--contig:-NODE-874-length-17506-cov-5.586786_pt1 | contig 17506 bp, 17 predicted proteins | sample MGYA00153392_OFCD01 | MGnify analysis MGYA00153392
AGATACTTTTTGAGGTCTATTTGTTTGAGTTGTGAGCCTAATTTAGTTGGCTCGGTGAGGGGAATACTGACATCTTTGGCGATCGCTGCTAGGATGCTGTAGCGTTCGGGATGGACGGCGGTATTATCCAGCGGATTTTCACCATCGCGGATGCGAAGGAAGCCAGCCGCTTGTTCGTACGCTTTCGGCCCTAATTTGGCAACTTTGAGCAGTTGCTTACGGTTTTTAAAAGCTCCATGCTCGTTCCGATAGGCGATGATATTGTTAGCAATTGTGGGGGTTAAACCGGATACGAAAGTCAGGAGTTCTTTTGATGCGGTATTGAGATCGACACCGACAAAGTTCACGCAGCTTTCGACAGTATCATCGAGTTTTTTTCTGAGTAACTTTTGGTCTACATCGTGCTGATATTGACCGACACCGATCGATTTGGGATCTATTTTTACCAGTTCGGCTAAGGGATCTTGCAAGCGGCGACCGATACTAATTGCGCCGCGTACAGTAATATCCAGATCGGGAAATTCTGAGATCGCGACATCGCTGGCTGAATAAATCGATGCGCCCGATTCATTGACCATTACTTTTATCGGTTTTGGTTCGAGATCGACCAAAAGTTCGATGACAAATTGGTCGGTTTCACGTCCAGCGGTACCATTACCGATCGCGATTAATTCGATCTGATATTTTTTGATAAACTGTTTGACTGTATTAGCAGCTTGTTGGCGTTGGTTGGCTGATTGATGGGGAAAAACTGCTTCATAAGCTAGGTATTTCCCCGTCTCTGATAATACGGCAACCTTGCACCCACTGCGGAAGCCAGGATCGATCGCGAGTGTTGGTTTCATCCCTGCTGGAGCAGATAATAATAATTCGCGGAGATTGGTTTCAAAGTTAGAAATCGAGCCGATATCTGCTTGCAATTTGGATTCCGATCGAACTTCATTTACTAATGATGCCTTCATCAACCGATTGAAGGCATCTTTGAGCATCGATCGATAAAATTCTCGAATCGCAGGTATTTTAGTCTTAATCTCTTGAGTAGCTAAATATTCACAAATGTCATCTTCACTAAATTCTAATTCTAGACTGAGAACTTTCTCTGTTTCGCCGCGAAATAGAGCGAGTAAATTGTGCGGTGCAACTTTACTCACAGGTGCCGTATATTTCCGATACATCTCAAACTTAGTCGAGCCTTCCGCCACATCATCTTTAATCTTAGATTTAAACTGACCTTCTGACTGAATATATTCACGAATATAAGCCCGTAAATTAGCCTTATCAGCAGTTGATTCAGCAATAATATCCGAGGCTCCAGCTAGAGCTTCGGCGGCTGTCTTGACACCTTTCTCTTCGTCAATATATTTAGCAGCTTCGGGTTCTAACTCTACTGGCTTGGCACTGACATTGTTTAAAGATCGAATCAATTCAGCTAGCGGCTCCAAGCCTTTTTCTCTAGCAATTGTTGCCCTGGTGCGTCGCTTGGGTTTATAAGGTAGATATAGATCTTCTAATTCTGTTTTTAATAAACAGCCCTCAATCTTAGCGCGTAATTCTGGAGTTAGTTTGTCTTGAGACTCGATCGAACTAATAATACTCTCTTTCCGCGCCGCTAGTTCCGTTAAGTAATTGAATCTTTCTTCCAGTTCGCGCAACACAATCTCATTCATCTCATCGGTGCGCTCTTTCCGATACCTCGCAATAAATGGGATCGTGGCTCCCTCGGCAAATAAATCTAGAACGTTTTGCACGATGCTAGGGTTTAAGTCAAGTTCAGAAGCAATTTGAGCGCGGATATCTAACATGGAAAATTATTAGTTAACTTAATTTATTTTAAAAAACATGAGTTTAAACACAACTGAGGAATTAATCAGCTTAATTAGCAGAATACAATAATTCCCCATGCTCCATCACATACTTTACTGGAATCTTAGGATTGTTGATGTCTTTACCACCGCTCTCATGCCATTTGTCAGACCATTTTATGTAAAAGCATTCTAAATCATGGGGTGTCAGTTTATAAATTGAAACTAAATTAATTTCACTATAGATCGCAAAAATCCAATCTACTTGACGATATTTTGCGATGATACGAGGGTTAATATGGTGGTGCGTAGAAAAGCTTTTAGTGAGGGCCATGTTTACTGATTTTAACTCATATTCATTACCGTCAGCATCCTTGGCATCATTTCCTTCTCTACCTGATAGGACTTCTAATCCCGTTACCAAAAGTACCTGAAGAATTTTACCCCCATTATCCTGAAAAATATCATTAATACCGTGCTTTAATGCAAGTTCTTGGTATCTTTGAATATACGGGAATAAATTATCGAGGATTATCTTGTCTGGATGAGGTGTCATTCTAGTTCTTCTTTTAGAAGTTCAATGATGTCAACCTCAAGAGCTTTAGCAAGACGTTCTATATTATCTATAGATATGTTACGTTCGCTGCGTTCCACTGAACCTACATATGTGCGGTGCAAACCTGCCATGTCAGCCAACTCCTCTTGCGACAAGCCTTTTAGCTGACGTATTTGGCGCAACCTAGACGCAAAGACTTTTCTAGCATCAGACAACACAGTTTTTACAGATTGACATCAGGTCTATAATTGAATAGTTGATGACTATAAGTCTACAGACTATAAGTAGCATTAAAAATTTATGTCTCCAAGCCAGACTCATTTTTCCGTCAATATCGATAAGTTCGATCGCCCACCAGCATATGTTACTGACTTAGGTGCGGCATTTTGTGGCGATTCATTAGAGCTATTAAATCAGCTACCAGATGAAAGTATCAATTTAGTTCTAACTAGCCCTCCTTTCGCATTACAAAGAGAGAAAGAATATGGAAATAAGGATTCGACTGAGTATGTTAAATGGCTAGCCGAATTTGCGACGTTAGTATATAAAAAACTCAAGCATGATGGTAGTTTTGTTCTGGATTTAGGTGGTGCCTATGAAAAAGGCAAGCCCGTTAGAAGCCTTTATAATTTTAGGGTTCCAATTTACTTTTGTGATGAGATCGGATTCTTATTAGCTGAAGATTTTTACTGGTTTAATCCTTCTAAGTTACCTAGTCCAATTGAGTGGGTTAATAAAAGAAAAATTAGAGCTAAGGATTCTGTAAACACAGTATGGTGGTTTAGCAAATCAGAATTTCCAAAAGCAGATGTGACGAAAGTTTTGACAGAATATAGTCTCAGAATGAAACAACTGCTTAAAGATCCTGATAAATTTTACGACCCTAAAAAACGTCCGTCTGGGCATGATATTGGCAAGGCATTTGCAAAAGATAATGGAGGTGCTATTCCTTCTAATCTGTTGCAAATAGCTAATTCAGACTCTAATGGTCAATATTTAAGAGGGTGTAAATCTCTAGGTGTAAAACCACATCCGGCACGTTTTCCAAGTAAGCTCCCAGAATTTTTTATTCGCTTCTTGACAGATCCAGGCGATCTCGTTGTTGATATATTTTCCGGCTCCAATACTACTGGGTTTGTTGCGGAAGAAGAGGGTCGCCATTGGTTAGCATTGGAAAAAGAAATTCAGTATGTTGCGGCATCCTCTTTTAGATTTATGGATAAAAATATAGATGATGAAAGCTTAAATACCTTTTACAAAAAGATGATGTGTGGAGAATCTTTAAGAATCGATCCAACTAAGCTAAGTTTCTTGGAGAAAGCATTTACTCACTAGCTCGTATGGTATGGGCAATCAAAAGCTTGAAGTAGGTTGTAGCTTGTAAGTTGGGTGGAAGAATGAACCCCAACTTCTAGGATATTTGTGTGTTAGTTAGTTGGGTTTCGCTTTCGCTCTACCCAACCTACGAGTTTTGTGAATTACCCGACTTTACTCAAAATTTGAGCCACTACTGTCATGGTTTGCTCGTAGAGTAAATCGCGTCCCCACCGCTGAAGATACTCAGCGAGTAAATCTTCAGCAGTGCGCTCGGCGAGGGAAGATACTTCCTCTACCCGTGCGGTTTGGGTACCGCCGCGCATTTCCATCTGCATACAGCCAGCTACTTCCGAACAGAGAACGGTGATACAGTTGGCTTTGGGATTGGTGGAGTTGAGCCTCACACCCATCAGATCGCCAGGGATCTCACCAACGTTTGCAGTCGGCATTCCGGCGAGTTCGGTATGGATTTTGCGTCCGTCGGGAGCGACAAAATCCACCTCTCGGAGGTCATAATCACCGCCAGTATGTTTGTAGCTAACGGGTTCCCATTGGAGGCGGCTGGAGAGCCAACCGAGGAACATTAGGGCTTGGGCGGGATTACCTGCTTCATAATTGACATCCACTCGATCGATTTCGGTGATATCTTTGCGACGAGCAGGGGGATCGAAGGCTTCGGCGGTGAGTTCTTGCCAGCCCGCAATCCTGCGCCAGTTGAGATCGATAACGGGAGTCCCGCGATCGAGTATCTCATGCAACTGTAATAATTCAGCTTCGCTCGTCTCAAACTCAGCAGAGTCAAAAATTACTGAATGCGCTCGTGCTGCTAGCTGAAGAAATAGGGGTTTTGTGGGTGTGGGGGTATCTTTCCACCACAAGAATTGGGGAAAGTCAGATACGGCGAGATTGGCGATGCTCTCACCGTTGCGCTCTAAGGCATCTGGAGTGGCGCGTAAGGTGACGTATTCGCTGCCAATGAGGGTGTGTAGATACTGCTTCTTCATCGGGCAATAGACAGACACCTGGGCGGTAACGCCAGTGTCTTCACTGATTACCGGACAGAGGGTGACAATTCGCCGAGGATTGGTATTGGCGATCGCATCGGTGACTACATAACCGCGATTATCGACATCTTTTTCGACGGCGAGGGCGTGTGTATCGTGAGTGGTGGCAATCTTTTCGTGATAAGCAGCTTGGATTTTGCTCATCGTCTCGCGATCGAGTTTACCAGTCACCGCTAACCGATAGGCTAATTGGGCGGCTCTAATCGCTTTAACTTGAGCGGGGCCAAAAATTCCATCGATCGGCCCATTGTAGAAGCCCAATACGGCTAACATGTGCTGAGTCGGTTCTGGCTCATACACCATCAACGTGAAAGTATTAGCCTGGGTAGCGACGATCGCATCTTGAGTCTGACTTTCTGGTTGATAGTCTTTCCAGATCTGCCCTAATTCATGTTCGATATCACTGACCGAAACATCCTTCGGCGCGCGCAATGAGACAATTGGCGGAGATTGGGTACTCATCTGTTAAGAGGGTAGAGGGTAGAGGGTAGGCTTTAGGTGTAAAGTCCCCTCCAAGGAGGGGTGCCCGTAGGGTGGAGTGGGTTAGATCTACGCAGCAACTCAAGAGCGATGCCATTTGCGTCCATCATCGTTGATCAGATCCTCAGCGGCTAATGGCCCCCATGTCCCCGCTTCATACAGCGAAACCGAATCGGGATCGGTATTGGCTTCCCAGTCCGATAGCGCAGGAGTGACAATCCGCCATGCCTCTTCGACCTCATCGGAGCGGGTAAATAGAGTTTGATCGCCGAGCATACAATCGATCAATAACCTGTCGTAGGCATCGGAAGATTTCACACCAAAAGCCTCTTGGTAATTAAAATCCATATTCTCCGTACGGGTGCGGAGATCTGCTCCAGGCATTTTGGCTTCAAATTGAAGTGAAATCCCCTCATTTGGATAAATCTGCACTGTCAGCACATTGGGATTGGCTTGACGGGAAGCTGATTGGAAGATCAACCAGGGCACTTCTTTGAACTGTACGGCGATTTCAGAGACTTTTTTAGGCAACCGTTTACCAGTTCGCAGATAAAAAGGCACGTCTTTCCACCGCCAGTTATCGACCATAAATTTCATGGCGACAAAACTCGAAGTAACCGATTCGGGCGCGACACCTGTTTCCGCGCGATAGCCAGGAACTTGGTTGCCTTTCATCCAGCCTGCTTGATATTGCCCCCGAATTGCCGATCGACTAAGATTATTGACATCAGCGAGGCGAGTAGCTTCCAGGACTTTGACTTTTTCAGTCCGAATCGAGTCAGCATCGAGGGAGTTGGGCGGTTCCATCGCGGTGAGGCAAAATACCTGCATTAGATGGTTTTGGATCATGTCTCGCAGTGCGCCAGCGGATTCATAATAACCCGCCCGATCTTCGACACCGACGGTTTCGGCGACGGTGATCTGAATGTGATCGATATAATTGCGATTCCAGAGGGGTTCAAAGATCGCATTGGCAAATCGCAACACCAGCAAGTTTTGGACGGTTTCTTTGCCCAGGTAGTGGTCGATCCGGTACACTTGGCTTTCGTGACAATGCTCTCTCACTACACGATTGAGCACGCGGGCGGAGGGGAGATCGCGACCAAAAGGTTTTTCGATCATCAGGCGATGTTTTTGGATATCGCTGAGTAATCCAGCACTCCCTAGTTGTTTGATGGCTTCAGGAAAGAAGTTGGGGGCGACGGAGAGGTAATAGACGCGATTGCCGAGGGTGCGGCGTTCGGTATCGAGTTCGCTGAGGAAAGATTTGAGTTTTTGGTAGCTTTCGGGTTTGTCGATGTCGCCGGAGCAGTAGTATAAGCCTTTGGCAAATTCTTCCCAAGCGGCTTCGTCTTGAATACCGTTACCAAATTCTTCGATCCCTTTTTTGGAGTGTTCGCGGAAGTATTCGTGGCTCCAGTCGCGACGGGCGACGCCAACGATCGTAATTTCGGGAGGTAATCGGCGATCGAGTCGCATCTGATACAATGCGGGGATCAGTTTGCGATGAGTCAGATCGCCGGAGGCACCGAAGATGGTCAAAATCTGAGGTTCGGGGACGCGTTCTTGTCTGAGTCCGAGGCGAAAGGGGTTTTCGAGTAGATCGATCATTCTTTTTCTTGGTTACTGATGCTTGGAACTCGAATTAGCTTGTTAGTTTTCTAGGGTGAACACTGCGGCACCCTAGATTACATCTTATATTTAACTGCGCCTACCTACCCAGTAGAATTGAATCTCCATCTGAATTATCAATTCACTTAGCAACGCAGTCTGTCGCCGATCGATCCAAACCATTAATAATATTCACGATCTAAATCTATACTGGCATCAACGCTTTCACTTTACCATCTAAAGATTTCATCAGTGATTCGAAGGGTTTGACAAATTTGTCGATCCCATCAATTAGAAGTTCGTCCATGACGCTATCGAGATTGATATTGACATCGGGATCTTGGAGGCTGGCGATGAGGCGGTAGGCTTCATCGACTCCGGCTTCGATCCGACTGGCGGGATCGCAATGATCGGCGCAGGCTTCGATCGTGTTTGGTGGTAGGGTGTTGACGGTATCTGCACCGACTAGTCCATCGACGTACATGACATCGCTGTAGCTGGGATCTTTGGTACCCGTACTCGCCCAGAGTAGGCGTTGGACGCGGGCACCTTTGGCGGCTAGTTGTTGCCAGCGATCGGTGGCGATGATTTTCTTGTATTCTTGGTAGGCGACTTTGGCGTTGGCGATCGCGATTTTGCCTTTGAGGGCGGAGATTTTTTCGATTTTGGTGGTATCGGTGAGATCTTTGAGCAGGCGGTCTAGTTTACCATCGATATTGGTGTCGATCCGACTCAAAAAGAAGCTAGCAACTGAGGAGATATTACTGATGTCTTCGCCTTTGGCGGCGCGGGCTTCTAAGCCGCGTATATATGCCCAAGCTGACTCTACATAACTTGCGACTGAAAACAGCAGGGTAACGTTGATGCTGATGCCTTCACTAATCATTTGTTCGACGGCTGGTAAGCCTTCTGGAGTGCCAGGAATCTTGATCATCACGTTGGGACGATCGATCTGTCCGTGGTAGCGTCGGGCTTCGCTGATGGTGCTCTTGGTATCTGCGGCAATTGTCGGCGGAACTTCGATACTGACGTAGCCATCGATGCCGTTGGTTTGCTGGTAGACGGGGAGTAAGATGTCACAGGCGTGACGAATATCTGTAAATATTAACGATTCATAAATGTCGTTGAGGGATTTACCTGCTTTAATACCAGTGACAATTTCGGTATCATAAATTGCATTACCACCGATCGCTTTTTCAAAAATTGCGGGGTTGGAAGTGATCCCCAATACGCCACGGGTGGTGACGAGTTCGGCGAGTTCGCCGGATGTAAGCAGATCGCGGCTCAAGTTATCCATCCAAATACTTTGTCCGTATTCCTGCTCGATCTCTAATAAGGGATTTTTGGCTGTGGGTGACATGGTTGATATTTACTCCAATAGGTAATGGACTATCGATGCTCTCGCTCCGTCGGTTGTGCCCCAGATTAGGCTACCAACGCCAATGAAATCGCTCTGGATCTATCGCTAAAAGATTCTAAATTGTAGTTATGCCTATTACTGTGGCATCCTTACTTGTTACTACATTTGCAACATTTTGGCTCTAGTGTTGACTGTTTGACGATCTCCATTTCCCGCATTTTAGCCGATCGACATCTGAATATGCGCGTCAACAAGCACAAATTTGGGGAGAATTCGATCGATCGACTGGGTTGTTTCTAGATAAATATGTATTATGGCAAGATGCGATCCAGCATCATTTATTTCCTAACCCCTAACTTAATCATGATGGAATTTTGCGATCGAGTATTAGATCTTGCCAGTACTACCGCTCACAGAGTCGGGACGCAATTGCTGCTAGACTTTGGGCACGTCCAAGGACTGGAAAAAGCCGATGGGAGTCTGGTAACAGAGTCCGATCGATGGGCGGATAACGAGATTCGATCGAGTATTCTCAAGGTGTTCCCAGATCATGCCATTCTCAGTGAGGAGAACGAACATGGGTTTACTGATGCTCGGTGGACGTGGGTAATCGATCCGCTGGATGGAACGACAAATTTTACGCGCGGGATTCCCATCTGGGGGATCTCGATCGGGTTACTGTATGAGGGAATGCCTGTCTTTGGCTATGTATATTTTCCGCCTATGGGTCAAACTTTCTACGGCTATTGGGCGGGAGATACCGGATTGGATCTGCCGACTGGTGCTTATTTAAATAATCGATCGATTAATGTCAGTGAGGATCGACCTAGCAGCAATCATTTTTTTAGCTTGTGCGCTCGGAGTATCCAGGTCTGGCAGCCAGGATTTCCGTGTAAGATTCGGATGTTAGGGGTTGCAACTTACAATTTTTTGGCAGTTGCGGCTGGGGCAAGTTTAGGTGGGGTGGAAGCAACACCCAAAATTTGGGATCTAGCGGCAGTCTGGGCGATCGTCCACGCTGCTGGGGGGTCGTGGCGATCGTTGAGAGCTGAACCGACTTTCCCTGCGGTTGTGGGTCGAAATTATGGGAGCTATGCCATGCCATGTCTGATTGTCAATCAGTCAGAATTAGCCGATCTCGTACTACCACTGATGACATCAATCTGCAAATACTCCCTTCCCAGTGACAAATTAGACATCTAGGGTAGGGGTGAACGGTGGATGGTGGATAGTGAATGCTGAATGTCTATTTTTTGGGTGGGAAAAGAGTAGGTGCTCAGGGATCTAAGTTTATTAGGGACATAAGGAATGAATCAAGACTCTTCCCTATCCCCTATCCCCTATCCCCTAAGATTCACTAGTAGCAGTAGCCGCAGCAGTAGTAGCTGCTACTTTCTCCTGTGCCCGTTTTTCACGTTTTTTGCGCTCGGCTTCTGCCAAGTCGGACATTACCGCTTCCATTTGGACTAGTTTGTCCAAGTTGCTGCGATAGGTATCTAGATCTTTTTGCACTTTTTCTGTTGGTAAGTGCATCGCTTCACCAATTTGCAAGATTGCATCTTGGCGTTTTTTCTCATCTTTGAGTAAATCCGGTGCTGCTTGTTCGAGGATCGTAAATAAACCAATCCCAAATAAGCGACTATATTTAAATTTAGGGTTACTAACGATCGAGCCGATCGTACTGGCTAATTGTGCCCCCGTTCCTTCGGTGGTGGGATGAGTGAGCCAATTGATGATATCTTGCCCCTGCATACTGCGGGCAAATTCTTGAACTTCAGCAGCATCTTTGCGGGACTGCTCGGCATTGCCACCCATTGATTCAGACAGAGCGACAAAAATCGATTGTTTATCAGTTTCGGGGCGATAACTTGCCATAAATCTGTCGAAGCTACTAACTACACCCAATGCGTAAATTGGATCGTAGGCAAAATCAACATTAGTAGAAAGCAAGTGCATTTCTACCATTAATTCTTCTACTACCCGCCGATAAATCGAATTAATCGGGCGGGTATGTTTGGAGTAGAAATTACGCTTGGTATCGGAGACAGTACTCAGGTTATTCACCGGGCTATACAGGAGATTTGGTTAACGATCCTTAATTATCAACGATCGCACACCCAATACGCAAAGGTGGCGATCCCCAAATCGATCTAGAAGTAGATTGAAAACGTTACCTATGAACAGTCATCGGCAATTAATAGCCACCTAAAATTAATATTATGGTCATCTTCGATCTGACTCAGGCGATGAGTAGTTTCGATCGAGCCATCGAAACTACTCAGTATTTTTTAGTCTAGATCGAATGTGCTAGCGTCAAAGCTGCTGTCAACTCGGTGAGGATCGCTATAACTCTTGCACTTCTCCTATAATTAGAGGAAACAGCAACAAGTTCTTTCGATGACTTCAGAAGTAAATACCGATCTTCAGTCCGATCGCGAACTGAGTACTGCACTATGGTCGCCCGATCCCGATCTGGCTGGTAGTAATGATGAACTCCCCGCAGACATGGAAATGTCTTTTTTCGACCATTTGGAAGAGTTGCGCCAGCGGATTTTTTACGCGATAATTGCGGTCGCGCTCGGAGCCACGGGCTGTTTTGTCTATGCCAAACAGATCGTCCAAGTGCTGGAAATTCCAGCCATTGGCATCAAATTTCTCCAACTGGCTCCAGGCGAATACTTTTTTGTCTCGGTGAAAGTGGCTGGCTATTGCGGCTTACTCGTTGCCAGTCCGGTAGTCCTCTACCAAATCATCCAATTTGTGATTCCAGGCTTGACGCGGCGCGAACGACAGTTAGTGTTGCCAGTGGTGATTGGTTCGTCGGTGCTATTTGTGGCGGGGATTGCCTTTGCTTACTATGCACTGATTCCCGCCGCGCTCAATTTTCTAATCGGTTATGGCGAAAATGTCGTCGAACAAGCTTGGTCGATCGATCGCTATTTTGAGTTCGTGTTGGTTTTATTATTTGCGACAGGGTTATTATTTGAACTACCTGTCGTCCAGATTATACTGTCCCTACTGGGTATTCTCTCTTCTGAGTTGATGCTATCTGGTTGGAAGAGTGTGGTAGTAGGCTCGATGGTCGTTGGTGCAGTCGTTACGCCCTCTACAGATCCTCTCACTCAAAGTTTATTAGCAGGTGCAGTTTTAGCTCTATATTTTGGTGGGATTGGGGTCGTTAAATTACTCGGCAAGTAGATTTGGGGCACCCTAACTGAGATCGGCTTCGACATTTGACAACAGTTGAAAGCCAAGGAGACAGTGAGGTTTTTAGGATGGGGATATTGAACCCTAAATTCTGTTCGCGCAGCGTCGGTGCCGAATCGAGTACAGCGGACTAGATAACAGCAGAGATCCAGGGGTACCCTGGATCTCTGCTGTTACTAATGTTTTGATACTGGTGCAAGATGTGCGTAAATCTACTTTTCTCGCACCACATGTACCCGCTGAGTCAAAGTCGTCATTCCAGCCGGACGGATAAAAATAGTCGAAAACCAGTAGTCGCCGGATTTACCTGGAGCGCGGGCGATCTTAAATAAGCCGCCAGCCGTCAGCAATTCGAGCTTATATTTGGGTGCTTGAGCATAGGCTTGGGCAGAAACTGGTTGTTCGATGGTGGTGCCCATCAGGACATCTTCACCCAGAGGTTCTGTGACGATCGCATCTAGATTATATTCTGCATTAGCTTGAAGCTGAGTTGGGAGATTGAGTTCGATCGTTGGTGGTTTGCTCCCACTGGATAACAGAGTACGTTCTTGCAGAATTTGTTGTTGGACGATTTGTCCCCCGACGATCTTTTGACGAGATTCGATCGTCGATTGAAGATTCATCACTCTACCATCAATCTTTTGAACGCCAGTAATTTTGGTGACAGTATTAGCTGTATAACCATTTTCCACCGCCTGCCAGCCTGCTAGAGTAGTCGTGTAGCTAAGATTACTATAGTTTTGCCAAAATTGACCTAGAGACTGCTGCCATGCTGTTTTATTCAAACCATCGCTGGTACTGAAGTTCGGGCTATAGTAACGTAACAGCTCTGGTAATTTCCGCCCAGTTGCAGCAGCATCGATGTTGGAAAGCATCGTTTTGAGTGCTGTAGGTGCAGTTGACATCGAGCTATCAGCCTGAGCGGGGAGGATTGTAGCTGGCTGGCAACCGATTACTAGTGCCGCAATTGGTATTCGATACCAATTAGCAGCAGTCGTAGATGACAAGAAACCGTAGATGAGTTGCAACGACATATAGGGGTGGGGTAAACAGTTGACAGTTGACAGTTGACAGTTAACAGCGAAGCGATCGGAACACTGGGCACTGGTCGGGCGATCCGCCCAGTGTCCCAACTGGGCGACAAGACACAATCGTTGACATTCAAGTAGGTAGCAACTTGGGTTACATCTAGGATAACAGAACGGCGATTCTCCTAGCGCAGAGGCTACGTCAACGGCTAAAATAGCTGTGTCGCAGGTGAGGAGTGAAAATATTAGTGTCTAAAGCCGCTACTAAGCTACTGATTGCTGCCAGTGGAACTGGGGGACACGTATTCCCCGCTATTGCAGTTGCCCAAAAGCTATCGGGATATCAGATTGAATGGTTGGGCGTACCCGATCGATTAGAATCAAAGCTGGTACCTAAAGAGTATCCGCTACATCTGATTCGTGTCGGTGGTTTTCAAGGCAAACTTGGATTAGGAACACTCAAGACTTTTGGTGGATTGATTAAGGGAATTTTTCAAGTTCGGACATTACTCAAACAGGGTCGATTTGATGCTGTATTTAGTACTGGCGGCTATATTTCTGCACCTGCCATTTTAGCTGGCTATTCCCTCGGCTTACCAGTTTTTTTGCATGAGTCAAATGCGATTCCAGGTAAAGTCACTCGCTGGCTGAGTCCGTTCTGTACCAAGGTAGCCGTGGGATTTGTCGCGACAAGTAAGTACCTCAATCGCGCTAAAACTATTTATCTGGGCACTCCCTGTCGTCAGCAGTTCTTGACCCCACAACCCCTAGATTTACCCATTCCCGCAGAAAGTCCGCTGATCGTCGTAGTTGGTGGCTCTCAGGGCGCGGTAGCCCTCAATCAGATGATTCGTGAATGTGTGAATACTTGGCTGGATGCTGGGGCGACGGTCGTTCACATTGTTGGTGGTGCCAACGCGCCAACTGAGAAAATCGAACATCCCCAGTATATCGTGTTGCCCTTTTATGACAATATGGCAGGATTGTTTCAGCGGGCAGATTTGGCGATTAGTCGAGCGGGTGCAGCTACTCTAAATGAGTTGATGATTACCCGTACGCCCTCGATTTTGATTCCCTATCCCTATGCGGCTGAGGATCATCAATACTACAATGCCAACGTTTTGGCTGCTGCTGATGGAGCGTTGCTATTTCGCCAAGAAAGTCTGACGGCTCAGTTCCTAGCGGTAGAAGTCCTCAATCTCCTCCAAAATCCTCAACGGCTCAAGACAATGGCATCGAACACTAGTTCGTTAGGTGTGATTAATAGTGCAGATTTGCTGGCCGATCTCATTGAAGAATCAGTAAATACACGATCGTTAGCACGATCGCCAAGTCATCAGACCGATGGCACTGAGGGTTGAATGGTATAGTGAGGGTAGTTTACAATCGAAATAACTTAGAACTAAAATTATGACTAAAGCAGTTTGGAACGGTGTTACATTAGCTGAAAGCAATGCCACAGTTATGGTTGATAACAATCATTACTTTCCAGCAGATAGTATCGATAAACAATATTTTAAAGATAGCAATACTCATACCACTTGTGGCTGGAAAGGTGTAGCTAACTATTATAGTATTGACGTAAATGGGGAAGTTAATCCAGATGCTGCTTGGTATTATCCAGCAGCTAAGGATGCAGCCAAGAATATTGAGGGCTATGTCGCTTTTTGGAAGGGTGTTAAAGTTGCCTAGCTGCCAATCAGAGCGGATCGGAAGTCGATCCGCTCGATCTGAAAATAAATCGGAATATTAGAGCCTAAGGGCATTCGTCGCATTAGAAATTAATATGATAGACCTCCAAATCATCGAGGAATTGCAAGTTCAATTTGCAGAGATTCCAGATGCGCTCGTCTCGTTGGAAACTATCGCTGATTGTGAAGGTAATCTCGAAGATGCTGCAATGGCTTTGGCAATTCGAGTCGGACAACAACCAGAGATCGATAATAGTGAATGGTTGCCTGGGTTGGCAAAAAAATGCCGTGTAGCCGTCTGTCGATCGGAATTTCGTAATGATATGATAAATGGTAATTTCTTGCCACTATATCAACACTTTCTACAGATCAAAATTTGCCCAAAGCTGTTGATTCTACCTGTCTTGTTGTACGCTCATGAATCTGGGATCAACCGATTTTGCGAACCACTCGATCCGGTTTAAACAAAGCTTTTTTGAGGAGGTGGTAATCCTCAAGCTAGTTGACAATTTGAGGAGCGATTCGATCGGCTGTCTATTCGATAAATTCAATCACTCGGACGATCGACATTGATTCCGATCTAAATCGATCCGCCTTTGCTTCGATTGTGGCCAATTGTCCGATCGCTAAACCACAAGGTCTACCATATTTAAGACGGACTCGCTCGCTAGCAATATTCAAAGCAGTGCGACAGCGATCTACAAAATCTAAGAGGTCATAATTTTGGGCTGGCTCGAAATATGCTTTGACGATCGAAGAAGGTGAATAACAAGTTTCTCGCTCGCCATCTGGCCATTGAATTTTAAAGCGAATTTCAGGCATAGTTACGATTGTAAATACAGGATTTAAATGCTCTGCCCAAATCCGGTGAGGGCTGCTTGAGTGAAATCCCAAAAGAGTGTAGACTCGTTTTGGAATTTGAGGATCAGTTGAGGGTTGACCTGGATTTCACCGATATCACTACAGGTAATTTGACGATCGAGAAACATCTGTCTAACGGATGAGACTCGCTCGGGACGGATACTTAATAAAAATCCGTAACTGGGAAAACTAATCAGCCATCGATCGAGGGGTAAATCTGGGGGGACGGGAACGGCATCAAGATCGAGAACTGCACCGCATCTAGAGGTTTCTAACAGCATTAGAGCAGTGCCGACGATTCCGCCCATGCTAATATCCTTTCCAGCATCACACAGCCCATTTTCAGCTAATTTTGGTAACAATTCCAGATCGGCACGGAGCCGCGCGGGGTCTGTGGTGGTGGCGGCGTTCCAGAATGGATATTTAGGGTGAGGTTTGCCACGTAGATCGATCGCCATCAACAATCGATCGCCAGGTTGAGCGTGAAAGCTAGAAATCAGTTGCCCAGCGCGTCCCAGAATAGCCACAGAGAGGGCATTATATTCACTGTGACTGTTTGTATGTCCGCCGACGATCGGTACTTGATAAGCACGTGCGGCGGCACTCATCCCTGCTAGTAGTTGACTAATGTCGGCGGTTTGGCTCCAGATCGTATCTACAACTGCGATCGGTCGCCCCCCCATCGCGTAGATATCGCTGACATCGGCGGCGATGAAATCAGGCATCATCCCCTCTGCTGCGAGCAGCAAATAACCATCGCGATCGGGAATTGCGGCGCAATCATCGCCCAGTAGTACATCACTTACAGCATTTTCAGTGGAGAGAAACCTAGCAACGGATTGGATATCTTGCTTATGCACGATCCCTAGAGATTTTTTAAGTATTTGGGCTAATAACTTGAGTTCCACTTCGATTTTTCCCGCTGCTTGAAACACTTACATTTAGTTTTACCGATCGCTCAGCTAAGATGCTTGGCTGTACTCTAATGGACGAAGCTCATTATTAGCCGGATAAAAGTCTAAGTCTGCTTGCATGAGATGGTGGGCGATACCACGAATTTCGATTTGTTCGAGGGAATCCCAATGCAATCGTTGGAAGAAGCGAACGTTTTGGATTTGAACTGTAGCGAGGAATCGATCGCAGCCCCAAGCATTTGCGGTAGTGACTGCTTTAGAGATTAACCCCTTGCCGATTTGCCAACCTTTACGGCGATCTGGATGAGTGCCCAGCCTACCCCCATACCAGAGTCGAGGTTTGGGTTCGTAGATCCGCACGATGCCGAGTACATCTAAACGTAGGGCATCAGCTTCGACGGCAATAATTGGGTGAGCGATCTCATCTAGAGCATCCACATCATCATCTTGGAATAGAGCCTGTTCTTCGACAAAGATTTTCCGACGGAGATCGAAGTAGGCGGCGATTTCTGGTTGGGAGTAAGCGAGTTTGAAGAGGTAAGACATAATTGATACTTGTAATAGGTAAGACTTGACAACGACTGAAGTCGTTGCTGGTAATGCGAAGTCCGCCTACACGGACTAATATCTCTAACCCGCGTAGCGGAAAATGCAACTGGCCTTTGTCACCCGCCCAGTGGTCTTGGGGCGCGAAGCTCTAAGGGGGAAGCTTCCCCCGAAAACGTCGCTTGTTTCCCCAAGTAGAGCACCTTTCCAAGACAGCGATTCGCGCACGCCCTAGTTTCCCGACGGTTTACGAGCGATTCTCCTGAGGGAGAGGCTTCGCCAACGAGACAGGCGGGTTTTGCAACACTAGCAGCAGCGAAAGTTGCGCAGTCAACCGCTGTGGCTTGTGCGAAGTGCTAAACCTCAAAGCTAGACAGAGCCGAACAAGCTCCACATTTACCGCAGCCAGCTTTAATATCCTTGGCTGACATACCCGATCGCCTTAGCAATGCTCCCACTTGCTGATAAAGGGCAAACATCATCTCACTATTGGGGGCGGGGTGATGTGCTAGAGGGGTACCTGTAATCGGCACAAAGGGCACGACGAAGGGATAAACGCCAATTTGAATCAATCGATCGCAACCTGCAACCAGAGCATCGATGGTGTCTCCCAATCCAGCTAACAAATAGGTGCTCACCTGTCCTCGTCCAAATACCTCTACGGCTGCTGTGAAGGCTTGGAAGTAATACTCGACGGGCACATCAGCTTTTCCAGGCATGATTTTGGCGCGGACTGCTGGGGTAATAGCTTCGAGGTGCATCCCCAAACTATCGATACCTGCGTCTTTGAGCTGCTGGAACCAGCCAAAATCATCGGGAGGTTCGCACTGGGCTTGAATTGGCAGATCGACTCGCTGTTTAATTGCAGCAGCGCATTCGGCTAAGTAAGCGGCACCGCGATCGCTTGTATTGGGGGTGCCGCTGGTCATCACCATGTGTTTGACTCCATCGAGGCGAACTGCGGCGGCGGCGACTTCGGCTAGTTGAGCGGGGGTTTTGCGGGCGATCGTCCGTCCGGCTTGGAGAGATTGCTCGATCGCGCAGAACTGGCAAACTGTATCGCTATTGC
>ENA-OFCD01000875-OFCD01000875.1-metagenomes-genome-assembly--contig:-NODE-875-length-17493-cov-3.437780_pt1 | contig 17493 bp, 17 predicted proteins | sample MGYA00153392_OFCD01 | MGnify analysis MGYA00153392
ATTTTGGAATTACGGCGGAGGCAATAATTATGGCCGTAAAGAAAATGAATTGAAATTGATGGCTCGTGACAAAGCTCTTTCGCTGCTCAACTCTTTTGCTACTCCATGCGGCCCTGTTTGAAGCCGAGCAAAAAGGCATGCGCGCTCTGCTAGTGGTTCAATTGGCAAGGCGCGCATACGGTTTTTTATCTGCGTAGCGACTTTAACGTTCACTGCATTGATGCGCGCCCTGCACCATAATTACCGAGCCGACATCAGCATGGGAATTAACACCGCAGCCGCCATGCCCAGCACGAACATCACCAAAAAAACCAACGCAATCACACCCGCCAGCCGCCAGAATTTTTGCTGATGTTGAAGGGCGGACTCCATTGATTTGCTGGTGCCATCGGCCAGCAAGCGTGAAATAGCACCGCTGTATTTGACGAGGTAAAAACCGAGTGCGCCATAGATTACTGCAATCACCAAATACAAAGCGCTCATCCCGCCCATCATGCCGCGCGGCACGACATTACTCGCCCCTATCATGCCGCCAGCAAATATCATCATCAGCGCGCCCAGCACCGCAAAAACTGCACCAACAAACAATAAAATGCCTACCAGCATCACCCACCCCTTGGTCTTGCGCAGCGCTTCCAGCATCGTGCTAGTAATCCTGCTGCCTTCGCTGGGCTGTTGATCAAGATTGGCAGCCGGGGCGGCGTATTGATTATTCATGGTGGCCTTTTTATGTGAAGGTGGAAGGTGGATATGCAAATTGGGAGAAAAATGTTTGATCCGGGGCGTGACTTGCGGCAAATAAACTTTGCATGCGCATTGTACCTAATTCTAATTTTACAACTTTCAAACTCTACCATTCATAAGCATCTCGAAGCATTTTTGCTCGAAGACGCCCGTCAATAAAAGAGTTTTAGCTGATATTGATGAAATGCCGAGAATTCACTTTTCATTTTCCGTTGAGCAGCAAGGTCGTCTGCTCTAATGTTTTGTTGCGCGACTAGTAGGCCTAGTTAGCGCATGCGGCCGCGTCTCCATTTTCATTGAAGATGTAGATACCGTTGCGGTATCTACATCTTTCATCAACGCGAAGATAGCTGTCGAGTGAAATGGATTCGATATTTTACGGCGGTGAGAAAATATTGAATACGAATATCGAATCCGTCTCTTCTTTTGAGTCGTGGTTACTGATGCACACCTGCGTGCCAATCTCTGCAGTTCACTTCTCTTCAGTTCACATCACGCTCAGCGGCGATTCGGATTATCCGGGTGACGGTCACGATTATTCGGGACGCCATCGCCATCGCGGTCACCACGGTTCCAGCGACCACGCTCGAGCACCCACCCATTGTTACGTTCGATCCAGCGGGGCTCTGAATAATAGTGGCCAGAGCGCTCGCGTTCCCAATGGCCTTTTTTCCATGCGTGTTTGTTGCGATTTGCATCCCAGTAACCGGGCGCCCAGAGATAGCCGCGGCGCGGTTCCGGCACTACTTCATAACGTATGGGTGGCGGTGCGCGATTGAAGAAAATTCCTGCGTCGGCGAATGCCAGCGTTGATTGGGTGATTCCGCCGAGCAATGCGGTAATCAGCAGCATGAGTAATGGCTTACGAAATTTCATGATGGAGATCTCCTGAGTATGCTTGACGTGGCTGTGGACAGATGTCCTGGCCTCCGGCGCTAACGGCGTCGCCACAGGGGGCTTGATTAAAATTTAAGCGCAAGCTAACGCCACGTCAGTGCGGCGGCACACATATAGCAAGGAATGCGCGCCTAAAAATCAAGGATCATGATGCCGCTTCTGTCAATCCTTCCAATCCAAACTCAGCCGCAATCAATGCATATGAATGCTGCCGCGCTTTCGGATCATGCGTCCAGGTGTTGATCACAATTTCATCAAGCGCAAAAGTGGTTGCCAGCGTTTCAAGCCGCGCTCTGACTTGTGCGGCAGTACCAACAATGGCTTTGTCGCGCAGCACATCGATAGTGGCGCGCTCAGCCACGCCGTAGCTCGCGTAGGCAATATCAGCATCCTCCGGCGAGACCAGCGGGGTGCGTAGCCCTTGTTCAAAACCGATGCGCCATTGTTCGCGAGTCTTTAATAGCCGCCGCGCTTGGGTTTCACTATCAGCGGCCAGTGCCCACACGCAGATGGTGGCGTGCGGCTGCGGATGCGCCACACTTGGCCGATAGTGTTGGCGATAAAGTGCCAGCGCCTGCTCGGTGCCGCGGCCCTCGGTAAAAAAATACGCGTAGGCATAGGGCAAACCCAGATACGCCGCGAGCTGCGCACCATAATCAGACGAGCCCAAAATCCACAGCTCGGGTGAAGTAGGCCCCAGCGGATGCGCCTTGATCTCGCGGAAAGCATGACCTGCTGCCAACGCCGATCCCGATACCCACGCTTGCAGATCCTGCACCTGCTGCGGAAATTCTTCAGCCGCATTTTGATGCGGGTTTAATGCGAACGCAGTCTGTCGATCCGAACCTGGCGCACGACCCACACCGAGATCAATGCGGCCTGGGGCGATGCCTTCCAGTACTCGAAATTGTTCTGCCACTTTCAATGCCGAATAATGCGGCAGCATCACGCCGGCGCTGCCGATACGAATGCGCACGGTGGTCGCGGCAATGGCGGCCATCAGCACCTCCGGCGCGGTGCCGACAATACTGTCGCTGTTGTGATGCTCGGACACCCAGTAGCGATGAAAACCAAGCCGATCACAATGTTTCGCCAGCGCCATACTTTCACCGATGGCGAGATGCTGGCTTTTGCCGAGTGCTGCGGGGGATTGGTCGAGGACAGAAATTTTCATGAATGCATTATGATTGCATGTCCGCGCATCGTGTTAATTTATAAAAATTGGGGCGTGCTGCCGTTTTAATTCGTCGCGCTTTAAAACTCATTTTAGAAACAATCCCCATGACAAACAAAACCACGGGCACTTTTGCAGAACGCTTCATCACGGGCCTAATGACATTATTTTTTATGGCCTCCGGGTGGTTCATTTTGCTCAACGGCGGCGTTTCACTCAAAGGCAAAAGTGGTGCCGTTAGCTTTGTTGACGGGAACGCAGGCATCGCTGTTGCCGGTTTCGCTTTTTTTATAGCGGCTTTAATGGGGCTGATGTTTGCTCGCTGCTTGAATCTCGGCATGAAAGCCTCAATCGTACTTATCTCAATAATTATGGTTCCGCCGATCCTGTTTCTCCTGCTGTTTTTGCTGAAGCTGATATAAAACAATCGGCAAATTCGTGCTGTGAATTTTCTCACGCTCGAAGCGCATCCTTGTTAGCGACGCTAACTTTTTAAATTTTAATTTCCTAATTCATCATGAAGTCCAAACCTCATATCGCCGTGATCGGCGCGGGCATTGCGGGCCTGTCGTGCGCAAGCACGCTGCAACAGGCCGATATAACTGTCAGCCTCTTCGACAAAAGCCGCGGCCCCGGCGGACGCATGAGCACACGTCGTGGCGTTAGTCGTAACAGCGATGGTGGTGCTGGTGGTGGTGGTGATGATAAATATGATTGGCAATGTGATCACGGCGCACCTTATTTCACGGCTCATCATCCGGATTTTCAAGCCGAGGTATCGCGCTGGTGCAAGGCCGGTGTTGCCGCGCTATGGATGCCTGAAGTCAGCGTGCTGGGCGATGCGGCAGCGACTTGTCATGATCTTGATGCGCCGCGTTATGTCGGCACACCGAAGATGACGTCACCTGCGCAATTTCTGGCGAGTGCAGTAGCGTTGAAGCTTCAAACCACCATCCAGCAAATAGAATCTCAAACCGATGGCTGGCGCTTGCAGTCAGCAGAGCAGGGTTGGCTGAATGATTGTTTTGATGCGGTGTTACTGGCGATACCCGCACCGCAGGCCGTGCCTCTGTTACTGCAGCCCGCGCCTGCATGGGCGGCACTGGCAGCGACTGCCAAGATGCGCAGCTGCTGGACGCTGATGTTGCAATTCGCGACGCCGGTGGCGCTGCCGTTTGATGTTGGCTGCGTCAGCCACGGGCCGCTTGCCTGGATCGCCCGCGATCGCAGTAAGCCGGGCCGTGAAGGAGCAGAAAGCTGGGTGTTGCATGCGAGTGCAGCCTGGAGTGCTACGCATCTGGAAGACGATACCGCAACCGTCGCTGCCTTATTGGTGCAGGCATTCATTGAGCTCGGTGGCCCTGCACCGCAAACATGGACAGCGCACCGCTGGCGCTATGCTCATGCCGAGCCCGGTCTTGACAAGGTTTACGTGTGGGATGGGGCTAACAAGATAGGGCTATGCGGTGATTGGCTTAATGCAGGGGCCGCGGGCGGCTCAGTTGAAAGCGCCTGGCAAAGCGGCAGGGACTTGGCGCAGCAGGTACAGCAGTCATTAGACGCGTCTTGCGGCGCACGACCCGATTGAAGTTGCCGACAAGTAAACGCTATATTAGACGGACAGTTTGAGCCATTTTTGCTCTGAAACGCCCGCTAAATAAGGAGTTTGGCTTTTGGTCAAACGATCTCAGGCAGCTCCTGAAATTAAATGTAGCAGCTGTCGATGATGCATGCCGATGCCCTCAAACGATGATCACGACAGCAGCTTGATCAGCAAATCAGGATGTAATGCCCATCCCGTTAAACCGGCGAGCCCCATCAGCACACCGAAACCAGTTGGCACCAACGACAGCCAATATAGCCACCACAGGCGGGTCAGTGCGGTCACGGCGAGCAGTGCAATCGCGATCGCCAATAGTGCATCCGATAAATCGAATTGGTCGTCGCGATAATTGAGCGCGTCATAGTTTTTTTGATCCTGCTCTGCCGATTGCTTGAGCGCGTCTCGTTTGGTAATTTGCTCAGCGGAAATTTTTTCGTATTGGCTGATGGCTTGGTCATACGCAGCCTGCTCTGAGCCGGTGCGGCCCAGCTTGGCCAGCCGCAATTGCACCACGGTGGATTCAGCCACATCATGCCGGATAGTGCGCGCCTGGTAATAGGCCCAATGATCAAGCTTGTCGGCCTGCGCCTGCTGCATGCCCTGAACAATATTATCGTCTTTGACTTTACAAACACCCATGAAAGTGGCGAGGATAGCGATGGTCACCGCAACTGCCGCGTTCAGGCGGCGATCTTTAGCCTCGGTACGGCTGGCTTTTTGTTCGGGTGTTTCGTTTGAATCCCTTGAGTCGAGAGCCATATATTGATCATCACCTTAGGTGTTTTAGTATTCCGCGTCATCGGCGGTATGAGTATTCAGTGTAGTCGGTTTTATGCTTAAAGCAGCGGTCTTGCTGGGTCTTTCTGTAAGGGGCACGCTATTTTCTCGAATGCTGACGGGAACGGGTTTTGAATCTGGCTCCGTAACTTCAGCGTATTCACCCAAGGATTGCCGAGGGAACCCAAGCCTCACAAAAGGCTCTATTATCTTGAGAAGCCATCTTTCATGATTTCGGTCTTTTCAATTCAACCCTTTTTTCAACATCCTCACTTCAACACCGTAATTCCACCAACAGGAACTGTTCATGCACGCCACTCTGCATTTGATGAAATCGCGCGGCTTCCCGCATATTCGCCGTAAAGCGCTCGACACGCTTCAAGTGAATTTGGGCTACAAATGCAATCAAGCCTGTTTTCATTGCCATGTGAATGCGAGTCCAGATCGCAAGGAAATGATGTCAGGGGAAACCATTAGCGAGGTGATTGCTTTTATGCAATCAGCTCAGATCAAAACCCTGGACATGACGGGTGGCGCACCGGAATTAAATGAACATTTTTATGATTTAGTAAGGGCCGCACGGGCGCTCGATGTGCGCGTGATTGACCGCTGTAATCTCACCATTCTGGAAGAGCCGGGGTTTGAGGATCTCGCTCAATTTTTAGCCGATCAGCGGGTGGAAGTCAGCGCATCATTGCCCTGTTATAGCCAGGAAAATGTGGACAAGCAGCGCGGCGAAGGCGTGTTTGAAAAATCGATCGCGGGCCTCCGAAAATTGAATGCTCTGGGCTATGGCAAAGCCACTACGGGTTTAGTGCTGAACCTGGTGTTCAATCCGCAGGGCCCTAATCTGCCCCCTTCACAAGAAACGCTGGAAGCTGACTATCACCGGCTGCTCAAAAAGAATTTCGGCATTGTGTTTAATCATCTTTACACGATCACCAATATGCCGATTCAACGCTTCGGCTCAACCCTGATTTCAAAGGGGCAGTTCGAGGGGTATATGGATTTACTGGTGTCGTCGTTTCAGGCGCATAACCTGGACAACGTGATGTGTCGCTCGCTGCTGTCGGTGGATTATCAGGGCTTTGTTTTCGACTGTGATTTTAACCAAATGCTGGGGCTGCCGCTGCAACATCAGCAGCAATTAAAAACTCATCTGCGTGATTTGATGACCACTGATTTACAAGGCGCGTCGATTGTGGTGAAAGATCACTGCTACGGCTGCACTGCGGGCCAAGGCTCCAGTTGTGGTGGCGCGCTGGAGGCTGACGGCAATACCCAAGAAGTGTTGGCAGCGGCAGAGTAGGCGTTGGAAGTAAAACCGTTCCATTTTAAAGCGTTCAATGTTTAAGCGCTCAATGTTTATGCATTCACTATTCACATGATGCCCGGACGCACCTGCCCGCTGGGTTACCGTTATGCACCCACCGTATTCAAACGCGTCGCTGAGATTCAAGCGGAAACTATTTATGTAGTCGGCGGACTGTATGGAAACCGTGCCGCGCTTGATGCCATTCTGGCGCTTGCCGCGCAGGAAGTGGTTATGCCGACAATCATTTTCAATGGTGATTTCAATTGGTTTAATACAGATGCTGATGAATTTTTTGCCGTCAATACGGAGGTGCTTAAACACACTGCGCTCCGGGGCAATGTTGAGACTGAGCTAGCCAACGGCGATAACGCCGGCTGCGGTTGTGCCTATCCTGATTATGTTGATGATGCCGATGTCGAGCGGTCAAATGAGATCATGCAAAGGCTGCGCAAAACCGCGAGCCTGTTCCCGGCACTTACCGCGCAGCTCGCCGCTTTGCCGATGCATTTAGTGGCTGCCGTAGGCGCCGCACGATTTGGTATCGTTCATGGTGACGCTGAATCACTGGCGGGCTGGCGGTTCGCGCACGACAGTTTGCATGAACCGGAACATGTGGCATGGCTGAACCATATTTGTGATGACGCCCATCTCGCCGGCTTCGCCAGCAGCCACACCTGTTTGCCCGCGTTTCGGCAATTTAGCGCGTCCGGTAAAGCCCGGGTAGTAATTAACAACGGCGCGGCGGGCATGCCTAATTTTGCAAACACCGCATATGGATTGATTTCACGCCTGTCGGTACATCCTGTGCAAGAAAATTGCGCTCAATACGGTGGCCTAATCAATGGCGTCCATATTGATGCCATTCCCATTCACTATGATATGGCCTGCTTTCACGAAAAGTTTCTCGCGAGCTGGCCACAAGGCTCAGCTGCTCATCAATCCTATTTTCAGCGCATCATGCACGGTCCGCTGTATGCGCCTGCCCATGCGCTCGGCTTGGTACGCGCACCTTCGGTTTGTGCCTAAACTACTTAAAACGTAAGCCCTGGTAAATTAAAACGACTGACACATTCAACGGCAGTTGCCATACTGTATCTGCCTCACTAACATCATCACCAGCGCCACCTGCACTTGGACCATACCCAACCGCATTACCGGAAAATTTATGAAAAAAAGCAAAATTATTGTTCTGCTGATGGTCATGGCGCTGATTGCGGCATTTTTTGTTTTTGACCTCGGCCGCTATTTCAGCATTGATTATTTTAAATCACAGCAGGCCATGATCGCTGACTACTATGCTGCGCATCCGCTGCAAACCGGTCTGATTTTCTTTGCGGCTTATGTGGGTGTGACCGCTTTATCTCTACCCGGTGCGGCCATTATGACGCTGGTGGCAGGTGCCATATTTGGTTTGTGGTGGGGCGTTGTCATCGTCTCGTTTGCATCAACTATCGGCGCCACAATGGCGTTTCTGGTAGCGCGATTTTTATTGCGGGATTCGCTGCAGGCAAAGTTCGGCGACAAGCTGAAAGCGTTTAATGCCGGGGTTGAAAAAGAAGGTGGTTTTTACCTGTTTACGCTACGACTGGTTCCTGCCTTTCCATTCTTCATAATTAATGTGGTGATGGGCCTCACGAATATGAAAGCCTGGACGTTTTTTTGGGTGAGCCAACTTGGCATGTTTTTAGGCACGATTGTGTTTGTCAATGCCGGTACCGAGCTCGCCAAAATTACCTCGTTAAAAGGTATTTTGTCGCCGGGTTTGATCGGCGCTTTTGTATTGCTGGGCGTGTTTCCGATCATCGCCAAAAAAATAATCGACACCTTTAAAGCCCGCAAGGTTTATGCAAAATGGGCGGACCAAAAACCGTCGCACTTTGACCGTAACGTGGTGGTGATCGGCGGCGGCTCGGCAGGCTTGGTGACCAGCTATATTGCCGCTGCGGTGAAGGCGAAAGTTACGTTGGTAGAAAAGCATAAACTGGGTGGCGATTGTTTGAACACCGGTTGCGTGCCGTCAAAAGCGTTGATTGCGTCGGCGAAACTATTGAATCGTATGCAGCGTTCAAAGGAATTTGGCATCGAGTCGGCGACTGCACAATGGGATTTTGGACAGGTGATGGAACGGGTGCAACGCATCATCACTGAAATCGAGCCGCATGATTCGGTCGCTCGCTACACCGAGCTGGGCGTAGATTGCGTGAAGGGCACTGCCAAAATTTTATCGCCCTGGACGGTTGAAATTACTGCGGATGACGGCACGAAAAAAACCCTGACCACCAAAAATATTGTGATCGCCGCCGGTGCACGTCCATTCGTGCCGCCGATCCCGGGTTTGGCCGAGGCCGATCCGCTCACCTCAGACAATATCTGGGCGATTCGCACCCTACCGAAGCGCTTGGTGGTGTTGGGTGGCGGGCCGATCGGGTGCGAGCTGACGCAATGTTTTGCGCGTTTTGGCTCGCAGGTGACGCAAGTTGAAATGGCCCCGCGCATCATGATTCGCGAAGATGTTGAAATATCCGCAATGCTGAAGCGAAAGTTTGAGGCCGAAGGCGTGAGCGTGTTAGTGGGCCATAAAGCCAAGCAGGTGGTGATCGAGCAGGGTGAAAAATATTTGGTGGTTGAACATGACGGGCAGGATAAGCGCATTGCCTTTGATGAAATTTTATGCGCGGTGGGCCGCATCGCCAATACCAAAGGTTATGGTCTGGAAGAGCTGGGTATTCCTGCTCACAAAGTGGTGGAAACCAACGAGTATCTGGAAACGATTTACCCGAATATTTTTGCTTGTGGTGATGTGGCCGGGCCGTACCAATTCACCCACACCGCCGCACATATGGCGTGGTACACCGCTGTGAATGCATTGTTTGGCAAATTCAAAAAATTTAAAGTGGATTATTCCGTGGTGCCATGGGCCACTTTTACCGATCCTGAAGTGGCGCGCGTAGGCATTAATGAGCAGGAAGCAATTGAGAAAAAAATTCCGCATGATGTGCATGTGTATGGCCTTGATGAGCTAGATCGTGCCATTGCCGACAGTGAAGCGCACGGCTTTGTAAAGGTCATCACTGTTAAAGGTAAAGACAAAATTCTCGGCGCAACCATTGTCGGTGAACATGCCGGCGATTCGCTGGTCGAATTCGTCGCCGCGATGAAACATGGTTTTGGGTTGGAAGGCATTTTGTCTACCATCCACACTTATCCGACGTTAGGCGAAGGGAACAAATATGCAGCCGGGGTTTACAAACGCTCGACCGCAACGCTTGGCAAATTGGCGGTCGGTAAAGCATTAAACGACTGGACGCGCGGCGAGGGCAGCCTTGCAGCGGTTTTGCGCAGTGCTATCGCATTACTCGTCGCGCCTGACAACACACCCGCCTATCCTAAAGAAAAGACACCACACTGACGAGGAGTAGAAAGATGAAACGAATATTTTTTACCGTGCCCACGCTATTATTTTCATTCACGTTGGCCGTAACATTTACATTAGCATTTGCAGTCCCTGCCGCCGCACAATCATTTGACCATTCGCATGCGGCTTTCACGGCGCTGCTCAAAAAGCATGTGGTACCTATTGATGGTGGCAAATCATCCCAGGTGAAATACGCCGAACTGCAAAAAGATCGCGCTCCGCTCAAAGCCTACCTCGACAGTTTGTCCAAGGTCCCGGAAGCGGAATTCAACACCTGGAGCAAGCCGCAACGCATGGCGTTTCTAATCAATGCATATAACGGTTTCACGTTGGAATTAATTTTGCAAAATTATCCGGTGAAATCGATCAAGGACATCGGCAGCGTTTTTGATGATCGCTGGAAACGGAAATTTTTCAAACTATTTGGCCAGGATTTTTACCTCAATAAAATTGAGCACGATACGCTGCGCAAGCCGGGCGCTTACGACGAGCCACGGGTTCACTTTGCGCTAAATTGCGCTTCCATCGGCTGCCCGGCGTTGCGCGACGAAGCTTTCACGGCTGACAAACTCGACAAGCAACTCGAAGAGCAGACGGTGCGATTTTTGTCCGACCGCTCGCGCAATCGCTATGACTCCAAGAGCGGCAAACTAGAAGTCTCAATGATTTTTAAATGGTTTAATCAGGATTGGGAGTCTGGCTATAAAGGCTTTGAGGGCAAAACCGTCGCCATCAAGAGCCGCGAAGATTACTTCGCGCGTTACGCAAAGCTTCTTGCCGATACGCCAGCCGACCAGCAAAAAATCGCCGACGGTAAAGCGGCGATTTCAAACCTTGATTACGATTGGTCGTTGAACGGGGCGAAGCCATAAGGTGCAATAAAAGATGCCAAACCCGGTGAATCACAGCAAACAGATTATGGCATAAATGAATTAGTAAACCCTAGCACTGGCGCGGCATTTGAAGCAAAATAGCCTCAAGAACCCCACCAGGTCGAGAGTTTTATTTTTTTATGGCTGCGGAAATGTGTCGCTACAATCGCAGCATGGCGCTCTCGATCATCATCCCTACCCTCAACGAAGCCGATACTATTCAGCTCGTATTGGCGCGTTTGCAAACCCTGCGATCAGCGGGCGCAGAAATCATCGTCGTTGATGGCGGCAGCCATGATCGCACCGCTGAATTTGCCAAACCACTCGCCGCGCCGCTGGTGGATCACGTGATCCTAAGTGAAGTTGGCCGTGCCAGACAAATGAATGCGGGTGCCAGAATTTCTACCGGGGAGGTACTACTCTTTTTGCACGCTGACACCCTGCTGCCTGCCGACGCGGACTTATTGATTTTGCAGGGCCTCGCGAAAACGAATCGGTCGTGGGGCCGCTTTGATGTGACGATTGCAGGGGATCATTTTTTTCTGGGCGTGATTGGCTGGTGCATGAACCTGCGCTCGCGCCTGACCGGCATTGCGACGGGTGACCAAGCCATTTTTATGACCCGAACCGTATTTGATCAGCTCGGCGGCTTTCCTGATCAGGCGCTGATGGAAGATATAGAAATGACTTCACGCTTGAAAAAAAAAGGCGCGCCGCTGTGCTTGCAGGCGCGAGCTATCACCTCAGGTCGCCGCTGGGAACAGCACGGCGTATGGCGAACAATCTGGCTCATGTGGCGTCTCAGATTGCAGTACTTTCTGGGGGCAAAGCCCAGCGATCTGCATCGTACTTATTATAAAAACTCATGATAAAAATTAATTTTGTCGTCATCGTGTTTGCCAAAGCGCCCGTGCCTGGCGACGTTAAAACACGTCTGATCCCGGCTTTGGGCGAGCAGTACGCGGCAATGCTGCACGTCGCGCTCACCGAACGTGCCCTTAAAACAGCGCAACAATCACGCGCCATCGCGGTTGAGCTTTGCGGCGCTCCTGATGTGAGCCATGCTTTTTTTCAGGACTGCGCAGAAGATTTTGATATTGCGTTGACCGCGCAAGGCGTTGGTGATTTGGGTGAGCGCATGGGGCGGGCGCTGGCTCAAGGAATTGAGCAACACACACACGCCATTATTATCGGCGCAGACTGCCCCGCGTTAACCGCGCAACACATTAGCGGTGCAGCAGATATGCTGGATAGTCATGATGTCGTGCTAACGCCCGCTGAAGATGGTGGGTATGCGTTGATCGGTGCAAAACGCATGCATGTCGATATGTTCAATGCAATCGATTGGGGAGGCGCTGAAGTGCTGGCCCAGCAGCGCCGTAATCTCACCGCTTGCCAGTTAAGCTGTCATGAAATGGAAACCCTGTGGGACGTAGATCGCCCGGGGGATTTGATCCGGTTGAAAGCATTAAAACCGCCGCTTGAATTTTTTTGGCCTAACTGAGAGCTTATGAATTTCGCCTTATGAAAAATATATTTTTGCTTATGGTCCTTGCCGTCACCCTCGTCGTCACCCTTACCGTTGCTTCGGCCGTCATGGCATCTGATGTGGCGGTGCCGGTGTTTTCATCGCTAAAGGCAGGCCAAACACTGCCGCCGCAATTGCGCTTCATCGCTATTCCAAACATTAAACGCAATACCGTTTCATTGGTTGAAGATCAAGGTATCACTGTGCTGAAAGTGGAATCGAATAATTCTGCAGGCAGTATTGCCTTGCCCTTTTCAGTGGATGCTGACGCAAGCCCGCAATTGACATGGCGCTGGAAAGTGAACCGCGTATTGGACAAAGCGGATATGGAAGAAAAATCTGCCGATGATTTTTCAGCTCGCGTGTATGTGTTTTTTGATGTGCCGCTGGCTTCGCTGTCGTTTTCGGAGCGCACTAAAATTCGTCTGGCTCGCCTCGTGACCGGCAGCGATGTACCCACCGCCGCGTTGTGTTATGTGTGGGACAACAAACATCGCACCGGCTTTGCTCACGCCAGCCCGTATACCAACAGCGTCCAAAAATTTGTGGTGCAAAGCGGGCCTGAAAAGGTCGGACAATGGCTCACCGAGACGCGCAACGTGGCCGCTGATTTTCGGCTCGCGTTTGGTTTTGCGCCACCGCGCATTACCGGGGTTGCGATCGGCAACGATACTGACAACACGGGCGAGCAAGTCATCACCTGGTTTGGTGATGTACGCTTTGAAAATAAAATCGCCGCTAACCATCAGGATAAAAAATGAAGCGATTGGTGCTATTAGGCGCAGGCCACGCCCATGTGCACGTGCTGAAATCGCTGATGGAGTCACCGCTTGCAAAGGTGGCGGTAACGCTGATCTCACCGTATGACCGGCAGGTTTATTCCGGCATGCTGCCAGGCTGGGTGGCGGGCCATTATGCGCTCGATGATTGCGTGATTCCGTTAGCGCCTTTAGTCGTAGCAGCGGGCGTGCAGTTTCAGCAAACCGCGGCCATGCATATTGATTTCAGGCGCAATGAAGTGCATTGCGCCAATGGAAACAAGGTTGCCTTTGATCTGCTCGCAATCGATACCGGGCCGGTAGCCGATTTGTCGCTGATTCCCGGTGCTGCTGAATATGCGATTTCGCTCCGGCCTATTGAGGCATTTATTGAATCGTTTGAGCGTATCAAAAATACCATTTTGAGGCACTCAACCGGGCATAAAACCCGGATTGTATTTGTGGGCGCAGGCGCGGGCGGGATTGAGCTTGCGCTGGCCATGCAGCATTTTTTTTCGTCGCGGGTAGCGGTGACGCTTATTTCTGCCGCCAATACCTTGCCCGGCAGCGTCGGGCCAAAGCTGACGCGTATTCTCGCCCAACAGGGCGTCACACTTTTATCGAATCGGGTGGCATCACGCATTGAGCGCGGCGCGGTTCATCTGCAATCAGGCGAAATAATCGAGGCCGATATCGTCATTGCAGCGACCGGTGCCACCGCTGCGGCATGGCTTGGCAAATCCGGTTTACAAACAGATGAACGCGGCTTTGTGCTGGTCAATGATTATCTGCAATCGGTCTCGCATGAAAATGTATTTGCAGCCGGAGATTGCGCGACGATGATGAATTTTATACGCCCCAAATCGGGCGTGTATGCCGTGCGCGCCGGGCCACCAATAGCGGGCAATCTGCGCCATTACCTGAATAATGAGCCGCTGGCTGCTTATGCTCCGCAGGCGCGATCTTTATATTTGGTCAGCACAGGCGATAAATACGCCATTGCCTCGTGGGGAAATTTTGCCTTGCAGGGCCACTGGGTATGGCGCTGGAAAGACCGGATTGATCGTGGATTTATGGCCAAGTATGCTTTGAAGTTGCCATGATGAAGCAACCATAACCAAACCGCCGTAGCAACGCCACGTTAAATCAGCGCGTCTGCTACAGGGAAACGCCGAGCGCTTTTTTTTGCGCCACAATCAATTCCCGCACACCGTTATCGGCGAGCCCCATCAAGTTGTCCATATCCGCGCGACTAAACGGCGTGCCTTCTGCCGTGCCCTGAATTTCGATAAAGGCGCCGCTGCCAGTCATCACCACATTCATATCGGTTTCGCAACTTGAGTCTTCAATGTAATCAAGATCAAGAATCACTTGATGCTGACCGTCGTTGGCGCTGATGCCAACCGAGATAGCGCCCACAAAATCAATGATCGGTGATTCAGTCAAGATGCCTTTTTTGATCAGGCCCTCAATCGCATCATGCAGTGCTACAAATGCGCCGGTAATAGAAGCGCAGCGCGTACCACCGTCGGCCTGCAGGACATCGCAGTCGAGCGTGATTTGTCGTTCCCCCAATTTTTTTAAATCCACCACCGCCCGTAACGAGCGGCCAATCAAGCGCTGAATTTCCTGGGTGCGTCCGGTCTGTTTTCCGCGGGCCGCTTCACGATCACTGCGGGTGTGTGTCGAGCGCGGCAGCATTCCATATTCCGCCGTGACCCAGCCTTCGCCAGAGCCTTTCTTGTGGGGCGGTACCCGCTCTTCCACGCTGGCCGTGCACAGAACTTTGGTATCGCCCATCGCGATCAAAACGGAGCCTTCAGCATGTTTGGTAAAATTTCGGGTGATGGTGATGGGGCGAAGTTGCTGGGCGGTGCGATTATTTGAGCGGGGCATAGTGGGATCGGATGTGGGAAACGGATATGGGAAATGAGTGGGGGGAAATGAATTGAAAAAATGATCGGGTTAATTACTTCGCGACTTTTTTGATCGCGTCCTGAATCTCGGAAATGGCACGTTCGATATCTTCTTCGGTTACTTCATCTTTAACTGAACCGAGCTGCTGGGTGGTGTTTAACGAAGAGGTAGTGAAGCTTTCCATCGGCACCGTGACGGTCACAGCAGATGAGCCGACTTCTTCATCCTGATGCTCCCACGTGAGACCAATGACCGACAGATTATCGGATTCAGCGCCCGCTTTACGCTCGGCCTCTTCCATCAACCTGGGGACGAGCGTAACAATATTTTCGCGCTGCAGTTTAAGTGCGATAAAGGAGGAACTGACCTGCGCCCAAAAGCCATCGGTGGACATCAAAATACTGTCACCGACCCGCAGGTCCCAGCCTTCGGAATGCGATACCCCAGGCGGCAGCACGCCACCCACACAATTGTAGATTTTATTGCGATCCGGATGCACCGCCGCTTGCTCAGGGGTGATAACGCCCGCATCCATCAATTGCTGAACCCGTGAATGATCCAGCGTGGTAGCGGCAAGCTGACCTTCGCGGCAAACATATAAACGCGAATCGCCCACATGCGACCACCAGGCTTTATCGTTTTGCACGATGCACGCCACCACGGTGGTGCGCGGGCATTCGAGCATATTGTGCTCGTCAGCAAACGCAACAATGGCACGATGTGCCGAGTGGATAGCGGATTCGAGAAATTCTTTGGGCTTGCGCAGATAGCCACGTGCCGCTTCCTGCTGGAACCGATTGGTGATGGAGTTCACCGCGATCTCGGCGGCAATCTCGCCACGCGCATGGCCACCCATGCCGTCCGCGATGACCATCAGCAGCACATCCTTGGAATAGCTGTAGGCGAGCCGATCCTGATTGACCTTGCGTCCGCCGATGTAGCTATCCTGAAAAATGGTGAAGCGCATATTGATGAGTCGCGTTTAATTCGTCATTTGTGAGAGTTGCCTCAAAACAAAAACAAAATAAAAAATTAGAATATTTTTCGGTTAAGGGTCGCTTTAAGGCGGCCCGTCAAGGTGGTTTCGGGGCTACTGAGTTCGATCTCGCCAGATTCTTCTGTAGCAGCATCCGGGTTCACACGTCCCATGGTGCGCACCTCTTTCATCAGCGCTCGCTGTAATTCAAACGCGGATTGCGGGCGCGCCAGATGATCCAGCTTCAGGCACCATTCAACAATCTCGATCAGCTCATCCGAATAAGCCTGCCGCGCCAGCGCACGCAACGGCTCAACTTTGTCTTCTTGCTCACGTTCATTGGCAGGCTGTGGATGAATGCCCGAAATGCAGCAATACATCGCCGCTCCTGCTGCGTAAATATCAGACCACGGCCCTAGTTGATCAAAATTGCGATATTGCTCGGGCGCCGCATAACCGGCGGTGTACATGGGTCTCAGCTTGGGTGCATCGGTGGTCAGCGCCTGACGAGCCGCACCAAAATCCAGCAGCACCGGCTTGCCTTCCATCGTGATGTAAATGTTGGCGGGCTTGATATCCAGGTGCAGCAGTTTGTTGGCGTGGACTTCACGCAGGCCGTTCAGCAAATGCGTGAACATGCGCCGAATAAAACTTTCGGTGAATTCATGGCGATGACGCTGTATGTGAAATTGCAGCGTACGACCACGCACATATTGCATCACCATATAAACAGTTTCATTCGCCCGAAAAAAGTTTTCTACCCGCACAATATTGGGATGGCTAATGGTGGCAAGCGAGCGGCCTTCTTCAAAAAAACACTTGAGGCCATGGCGAAACACCGCCAGATTTTCATCGGAATTAATTTGCACCTCGGCGCCGTCGCTGCGAACGACGAGTGCTGATGGCAGGTATTCCTTGATCGCTACTGGCGTACCATTTTCATCACGCGCCAAGTAAACGATCGAAAACCCACCCGACGAAAGCATTTTTTCGATGGTGTAATTTTGCAGTTGATAGCCGTCTTGCAGCGGCTGATTTGATTGTGTTGCCATCTTGCGGTATTAAGTCTGGAAGTCCGGAATTTATCGTTTAATTTATCCACTCCCATCCTGGCATGGCCTAGCCCCTTGGGATGCTGAATGGATAAGCTGGCTTGATGGGTAAGCTATAATTCTTGCTGGTTATTAACCGCTTGTAAAGATATGCCCGGAGCACATTTCCTGACGGGTTATCATGCAGCTCTACTTTACATACTGGATTACTACATCATTAATGGACCGTTATCGGTACCTGCCGGTAGTGCCCGCCCAAGTTTGCTTCGGTACTTTACATCTAATTCATGGCCTCTAAATCATCCCCTATCGCCAGTATGACCGGATTCGCGTCAGTTAGCGGCGAAGTGCCCGGTGGGCGCTTTGCGCTGGATCTGAAATCAGTCAATCATCGCTATCTGGAATTCCAGACGCGCATGCCAGAAGACCTGCGCGCGCTGGAGACTTCGATGCGCGAATTAGTAG
>ENA-OFCD01000876-OFCD01000876.1-metagenomes-genome-assembly--contig:-NODE-876-length-17486-cov-4.453273_pt1 | contig 17486 bp, 12 predicted proteins | sample MGYA00153392_OFCD01 | MGnify analysis MGYA00153392
CAGCACACCGTGGTCGGCGGTCAGCAGCATTCCTTCGCCCCTACCAAGCGTTGGTGCGAACTCCCGCACCGATCGGTCAAGCTCCTCGAGGGCACTGATCCAGAGCGCGGACTGCCAGCCAGCGGAGTGGCCAGCCTGGTCCAGCTCCGGAACATACAGGTAGATCAGTCCACGGTCGATCTCGTCGAGCACGCGTCGGGCCTCCTCGAAGCGGTCTGAGATCGTCGCCCCACCGCGATATTCGGCCCCGCGCAGCACCGCCCGCGTGAAGCCCGACGATCGGTAACGCTCGGTACCGATCGCAAAACTCGGGATGTCGGCAGCCCGTGCCTTCTCGAACAGTGTCGGCACCCTCTGCCAGGTCGCAGGATCGAGACGGGCATCCCATCCGCTCAGCTGGTTGACGACGCGGTCATTCGCCGCATCGAGCACGCGGTAGCCGACCAGCCCATGAACGCCGGGATTCTCACCGGTGGTGAGGGTGGCAAGCGCGGATGCGGTGGTCGATGGAAAACGTGCGCCGATAGTGGACCCTGCAGAGAGCAGCGGTGCGAGAGTGCGAGCATGCCCGGCGCGCGCGTTGAGCGCGGTTGCTCCTAGCCCATCCACCAGCAGCACGACTGCCTTCTCCACCGGCGGCAGAGATAGCCGATTCGGTGCGTGAGCAATCGCGTGGAGGGAACTCGGCACGACATCGGCAAGGCTAAACCGGTGCGTTTTGGTGGCCGGTAGCATAGGAATAATCCTATGACTACTCCCGAAACGCCTCCCGCGCCACCCAGTGGGGAACGCATCGACACCGTCGACGTCTCCACCGAGATGGAGGGGTCGTTTCTCGAGTACGCCTACTCCGTGATCTACTCTCGAGCCCTCCCCGATGCCCGCGACGGCCTAAAGCCGGTGCAGCGCCGCATCCTGTACCAGATGACCGAGATGGGGCTGCGCCCGGACCGTGGACACGTCAAGTCTGCTCGTGTCACCGGAGAAGTGATGGGCAAGCTGCATCCGCATGGCGACGCATCGATCTATGACGCGATGGTACGACTCGCCCAGAGTTTCATCCTCCGGGTGCCGCTGATCGATGGTCATGGCAACTTCGGCACGCTGGATGACGGACCCGCGGCACCGCGCTATACCGAAGCCCGCCTCACCGCGGCCGCAATGGCCATGACCGAGGACCTCGACGAAGACGTGGTCAACTTCGTGCCCAACTATGACAATCAGTTGACCCAACCGGAGGTGCTGCCGTCGGCCTTCCCCAATCTGCTGGTCAACGGCGCATCCGGAATCGCAGTCGGTATGGCGACCAACATGGCACCGCACAACCTCATCGAGGTCGTGGGCGCAGCACGACACCTGATTGCGCACCCGGACGCCTCGCTCGACGACCTCATGTCGTTCGTGCCCGGCCCCGACTTGCCGACCGGAGGCACGATCATCGGCCTCTCCGGAATCCGCGACGCCTACGAGACGGGGCGCGGCAGTTTCCGCACTCGGGCGCGAGTATCCGTCGAGAACATCACCGCACGCAAGGCAGGACTCATCATCACCGAGCTGCCCTACATGGTCGGCGCGGAGAGGGTGATCGAGAAGATCAAGGACGGAGTCAACTCCAAGAAGCTCAACGGCATCTCGGATGTCACGGACCTTACCGACCGCAAACACGGCCTGCGCCTCGTGGTGGGCATCAAGACCGGATTCAGCCCGGATGCCGTGCTCGAGCAGCTCTATCGCTTCACCCCGCTCGAGGATTCGTTCAACATTAACAACGTCGCCCTCGTGGATGGAGGGCCGAAGACTCTTGGCCTTCGTGAACTGCTTCAGGTCTATGTCGACCACCGCATCTCCGTCGTCACCAGACGCAGCCAGTTCCGCCTGGCGCGCAAGAACGAGCGGCTGCATCTCGTCGAAGGCCTGCTCGTGGCCATCCTCGATATCGACGAGGTAATCCAGGTGATCCGCGCGAGCGATGACGGCGAGCAGGCCCGGGTGCGGCTGATGGATGTCTTCGACCTCAGCCAGATCCAGGCCGAGTACATCCTCGAACTGCGATTGCGTCGACTCACCAAATTCTCTCGAATCGAACTCGAGGCGGAGCGCGACCAATTGCTCGCCGAGATCGCCGCCCTTGAACAACTGCTCACCGGCCCAGAGCGCGTGCGCCAGCTGGTCTCCGACGAGCTGGAGGAGGTCTCCGAGCGCTTCGGTACCCCACGCCGCACACTTCTCACCGAGGCGCGACCGCCGGTCGGGACAACAGTCGCCGCCCGGGCTGCCGCGGCCGTGCTGGAGATCGCGGACACGCCCTGCCTGGTGTTCCTGTCGACGACCGGGCGGGCCATCCGTGTCGACCTGTTCGATGGTGCCTCGGAGTTGCCGGAGCGCGCTGCCCGGCGCACCAAGCACGATGCGATCCTGTCGTCGATCGTGACGACCAGCCGGTCAGAGATCGGCGCGGTCACTTCGCTCGGGCGACTCATCCGTCTCACGCCTGTCGACCTGCCGGTCGTACCGGAGAACTCGATCCAGCTCGCCGCAGGCACGCGGATCTCGGACTACCTCGCTATCGACGCCAAGAAGGAACGGGTGCTCGCGCTTGTCTCGCTCACATCCTCTGATGCGATCGCTATCGGTACCCGGCAGGGCGTGGTCAAGCGGTTAACTCCCGGAGACTGGGCCAACCGGCCCGAGTTCGAGCTGATCGCGCTGAAGCCGGGGGACGCGGTGGTTGGGGCGCGCCAGTCCGCGGAGACGGATGATTTGCTCTTCATTACCTCGGAGGCGCAACTCTTGCATTTTCCCGCATCGACGGTGAGACCGCAGGGGCGCTCCGCCGGTGGAATGGCTGGCATCAATCTTGGCGCGAAGGCCACCGTAATCTTCTTCGGCTCGGTCGACCCCACAGCCGAGGTCGCCGTCGCGACAGTGTCGAGCAGCAGCGCGACTATCGCCGGGATGGACTCCGGACGGGCGAAGGTCTCGATGCTGTCCGAGTTCCCTGGCAAGGGGCGGGCGACCGGTGGTGTGCGAGCCCACGCCTTTCTCAGAGGCGAAGATATGCTCTCCGTGGCGTGGGCAGGGCCGTCCCCAGCGCTCGCTGTGGGAACTGATGGCGGGGTGCGGACTCTTCCGGATGCCGGTGCCAAACGCGACGCATCGGGCACGCCGCTCGAGAGTATCGTCGAGTCGATCGGCGCCCCGATCCGTTGAGCGCTGCGTCGATCGTGACTTCCCGCGGTACGAACTCCGGTGCCGTCTCCTGCGCGAAATGCAGGACTCCGCGTGACAGGAGTGACGGGAGTGCCTCATCCGCAACACCCGTCACACCCGATCCTGCATTTCGAACACGGCTGGATGCGCAACACGGCTGGATGCGCAACAGGGCTGTGCACAACAGGTGCGGAAACCTGCACGCGCAACAGCGCCATGCGCTGGACAATCCGGTCTGCACACCGAATCGGGGGCCGATCGATTGGCAAGCCTCACGGATGCGTCGCCGGCTACACGTCGATGCGTTCGCGTGACAGCCCGTCCGACCCCGCAATGATGAAGTCCTTGCGGGGGGCGACATCGTTGCCCATGAGCAGCTCGAACACTCGCTCGGCGTTGACAGCGTCGGTGATTTGCACGCGACGGAGCGTGCGGTGATGCCGGTCCATGGTGGTGGTTGCCAACTGGTCGGCATCCATCTCGCCGAGACCCTTGTAACGCTGGATCGGATCCTGGTAGCGCTTGTTCGCCTTCTTGAGTCCGGCGAGCACCCCGTTGAGCTCGGCTTCGGAATAGGTATAGATCGTCTCATTCGGCTTCGTACCCGGATTCATCACGATCACCCGGTGCAGTGGCGGCACCGCGGCGTAGACGCGTCCGTCGCGGATCATGTCGGGCATGTAACGGAAGAACAGAGTGAGCAGCAGCGTGCGAATGTGCGCGCCATCGACATCCGCATCGCTCATGATGATCACCTTGCCGTACCGCGCGGTCGTGAGGTCGAAGCTGCGGCCGGAGCCGGCGCCAATCACCTGGATGATCGAAGCGCACTCGGCATTTCCGAGCATGTCCGACACGGTGGCCTTCTGCACGTTCAGGATCTTTCCCCGGATCGGGAGCAAGGCCTGGTATTCGCTGTCGCGGGCCAGCTTCGCCGTTCCGAGCGCCGAGTCGCCCTCCACGATGAAGAGCTCACTATTGGCGACATCCGAGCTTCGGCAGTCAACGAGCTTCGCCGGAAGGGACGAGTTCTCGAGGGCATTCTTGCGTCGCTGGGTTTCCTTGTGCGCGCGCGCCGAGATGCGGGACTTCATCTCCGCAACAATCTTGTCGAGCACGAGAGCCGACTGCGTCTTGTCGTCGCGCTTCGATGAGCCGAACTTCTCCGCCATTGTCTTTGCCACCACTGCGGCGACCAGGTTTCGAACCGCGGGAGTTCCGAGTATCTCCTTCGTCTGCCCCTCAAACTGTGGCTCAGGCAGGCGCACGGTCAACACCGCCGTGAGGCCGGCAAGCACATCGTCCTTCTCGATCTTCTCGGTGCTGTTCGCGCCCGTACCGACCTTGAGCCGTCGCGCGTTCTGTTCGACCTGCGCGCGGAGAAACTTGAGCATTCCCGCTTCGAAACCGGCTTGGTGAGTGCCGCCCTTCGGGGTGGCGATGATATTCACGTAGCTTCGGAACACCGTCTCGTACCCGGTGCCCCAGCGGAGGGCAATATCGACCTCGCACTCGCGCTCAAGCTCGGTTGCGACCATGTGGCCCTTGTCGTCGAGCACGGGAACGGTCTCGTGGAACGTGCCGGAGCCGGTCATTCGCCAGGTCTCGGTGAGGGCACTGTCCGGGGCGAGGAAGTCGACGTACTCAGCGATGCCACCGTCGAAGCGAAACAGTTCATGGGTGGGCTCGGCGCCACGCTCGTCGGTGATGTCGATGCCGAGGCCACGCACCAGGAATGCGGTCTGACGCGCACGGGCCGCGAGCTCCTCCGTTTGGAAGGTCGTACCGCGGCTGAATATTTGCGGATCCGCCCAGTAGCGGATCCGGGTGCCGGTGACACCGCGAGTTACCTTGCCGACCACGCGCAATTCGCTCTTGTTCTCGAACGGGGTGAACACGGCGTCCACTCTCGGCCCCTCGGCGGTGTCGGCAAAGATGCCGGGCTCACCACGGTGAAATGACATCGCCCAAGTCTTGCCATCGCGGTCAACTTCGACATCCAGGCGCTCTGAGAGAGCATTGACGACGGATGCACCGACGCCGTGCAAGCCCCCGGAGGCGCCATACGAACCGCTGCCGAACTTGCCGCCGGCGTGGAGTTTGGTGAACACCACCTCGACTCCAGAAAGTCCGGTTTTCGGCTCGATATCAACCGGGATACCCCGGGCGCGATCACGCACTTCTACACTGTCGTCCTTGTGCAGCACGACGCTTATTTTGTCGCCGCTGCCTCCAAGCGCCTCGTCGACAGAGTTGTCAATGATTTCCCACAGGCAGTGCATCAGGCCCCGCGAGTCGGTGGATCCTATGTACATGCCGGGACGCTTGCGTACGGCCTCGAGTCCCTCGAGCACCGACAGGTGTCGTGCGGAATAGTCTGAGCTCGCCACGTGAATCTCCTTCGTGGCGCCGCCGTCATCGTCAGAGCAGGGAATGGTTGGTGGCCGGGCCGGGTTCAACACTAATGACAGCGGATGCGCTCGCCGGCATCCGACACCCCCACGACTGGGTGCGTACGCGTACAGCGAAATACGCAGGTTTTGTCGTCGTGATTCAACACAGCCGTGTTTGTATAGGAAGAACAAGTTATTGATAGGAAACGAGGAGCAACTCATGACTCAGAGTGCACCCGACACGACGTCGGTGGAAATGCTCGACGCAAACCACCAGCTCACCGCATCGGACCGTTGTGACAGCTGTGGCGCGCAGGCGTACATCCGAGTCGCCATCGGTTCAAGCGAACTGTTGTTCTGCGCCCACCACGGCAAGAAGTACCAGGAGAAGCTAGCGACCATCGCTAGCAACTGGCACGACGAGTCGGACCGCCTGCTTCAGGGCAACCGCTCCTGATTTCATTTTCCGCCCGTGATCTTTCAGCGCCCTCGGTTATACCGGGGGCGCTGTGTTGTCTCCTCTTAGCGAATGAGACGTCACTCGAGGAAGCGGCGGCGGATGCGCGGACTCAGGCGGGTGACGATCTCCTCGCCGATCGTGCCGAGTTGGTCTGCCCACTCCTGTAGCGTCGGCTCAGCGGCCGTGCCGCTACCGAAGAGCACTGCAGTATCACCGAGTTGAATGGGGGAATCCCCTGTGTCCACCGTCAGCCGGTCCAGTTGCACCGAGACGACCTCGAATCGCGCTCCGTTAATCGAGACCTGCACCGTACCCACAGCCGAGCTGGGGATTCCGTCACCGTAACCAATTCCGAGGGTCGCAAGGCCCTCCTCCTTCGCGATTACCGGTGCGGTAAGCGTCATTACCGGTTCGAGCCGGAGCGAAGACGGGCTGACCCCCCCGCCAGGCGAGATTCCGTAGGAGAAGGCGCCGATCCGCACCAGGTCAAACCGAGAATCGGCGCGACCGAACGCGGCGGCACTGGCCGCAAGATGCCGCACGGTGACGCTCGTTCCGAGTCTCTCCGCGACCGCGATCGCCGAGCGGAACCGCTCAATCGCCACGGTGTCGTCGCCGTCGGATGCCTCCGCGATATGAGTCCAGATACCGACGAGCTCGATGCGGTCAGATAACGCGAGCGAGCGAGTCACCAGGCCGGGCCAGTCCTCAATGCTGGCGCCGTTTCGGTGAAGGCCGGTGTCGATCTTGAGGTGCACCCGCGCCCGACCGGACACGCTGGCCCGCGCAATCGCCTCCAACTGGCTGAGTGTCGAGACCCCGAAGTCGAGCTCGGCCTCGATCGCCCTGCTGTAGTCCTCGTTGGGCCCGAGTAGCCAGGTGAACACGGCCACATCGCGCGGGATACCGTTCTCCCGCAACTCGAGGCCGGTTTCAATGTCGAGGGTACCGATCCAAGCGACCCCGGCCGCGACGGCCGCGCGCGCAACCGGCAGGAGACCGTGCCCATAAGCATCCGCTTTGACGACGGCCATCAGGGCGGCCGGAGCGACCCTCTCCGCGAGCCGAGCGAGGTTACGTCGGTAGGCGGGGAGGTCGATCGTGGCCGTTGGCCCATTCATCGATACACCCGAGGCAGGTGACTGCCGAAGACGGAGACGATCTCCGCACTCGGGCGCCCGAGGCTTTTCGCCCAGTCCCAGACGGCAGGCTCGCCAGTGGAAGGGTCCCCGAAAACGACCGCCTCGTCACCGATCAGTGCCGAGTCCTGCCCGATATCAAGCACAAGGGCATTCATCGCCACGCGACCGACGATGCGACGCAGCGCTCCACGGAGTCGGAGGGATCCTCTGTTGCTCGCGATGCGATCCAGGCCATCGGCATATCCGATTCCCACGAGCGCGAGATTGGTGCGCGAGATCGCGGTCCAGGTATATCCGTAAGAGACGCTTTCGCCGGCGTCGATGGTCTTTGTGCCCACCACCAAAGCGCTGACCCGCATCGCCGGCTTCAGCTCGAGATCCGGCGAAAGTCCATAGAGAGCCGAACCCGCAGAAACAAACTTCGCATCGGGGCCCAACGACGCGGCGGAATCGATGTCAGGTGCACCGGCACCACCATCGACGGCGGCGCCAATCACCGCAGTGAGGCCATGACCGTAGGCATCCGCCCTGACGTCGGCCACGACGATTCGAGAACCGGCCCGGCGAACGAGCACGGCCGCGTTGTCGCGGATCGCCAAGAGATCGATGCTCGCACTGTGAATGCGTGAAACGGGCAGTATCGTCACCTTTCGGACTGAACAAACGATGCTCGAGAACCTAGATCCTTGAGAATACGTGCTTCGCGTGGGCGATGATCACTTCTCGGGCCCGCGTGGCGTAGTGCTCGAGGCTTTCGTTCAGCTCTGACTGAACAACGGTGAATCCACGGCGCTTACCGATCGACGCGATGATCGCATCGGTGATCAGCGGATTGAGGGGCAATACCGGGCCACCGACCTGCGTACCGATTGCGATCGTGCCGCTCGCTACGGTGCCGACGGTACCCGTGTCGAGGACGCCCTCGATCGAACCCTCGCCATTGCCGCTTCCGGCGTCGAGGATGCCGAGGGGCTTTGCGCCGGTATCAAGTGTCCAGCGAGACGCATTGTCTTCGAACCCGACGATCTGGCCAAACGGCGAACCGACGATCACATAGCCAACCGCACGAGTGGAAATGCGTGTCACGCAGAACGGCAGGATGCCGAGCCCCTCGAGCGAGGTGCCATCGATGAGAGTGATCGAATGGCTGAGTAGCTCGGCACCGGACCCGTAAGCGAACACCGACACGCCGCTCGCGCGGAGCGCGCGAAGCCGGTCACCGTTCGCCAGCAGGTCGGCATGGATGTTTCGCATCGCCGACAGCGGTCCGTTACCGACGATGACAAGGTCTACATCCGTCGGGAGTTTAGATCCAACCTCGTGGGCGACGACAGTAACGGAATGCCCAGCGTGCGTGAGTCGGGCTGTCAATGCCATGACATTACCCCGGTCACCGGCCACGCCGAGCTCGTCGGGATAGAGCTGCACGATTGTCAGGTCGCTCATCGCTGGTTTTCCAGTTCGAGGAAACCGATCTGCTTCCGCGCAAGCATCATAATCTCATAGTTGACGATCCAGGTCTTGAGCCCCGTTGACGGCCGAGCAAGCGCACGCATGATGTCGATCGCCTTTTTGAGGTCGGGTTCGACAGCGCCGATGGCGATTCCTTCGTGCTCAAGACGTAGGGCGATCTGCCAGGCCTTCGCACCGGTAATCACGTCGACGTGGTCGAGCGCGGCGAAGTCGATGTCGTAGATCCAGGAGATGTCAGGCGTCCCCTCGTCGATGGCGAGCAGCACCTGTTGCGGAGGCTCTGGAAGCGCATCAAGGTTGAGCTGAAGGCTCGCGGCGTTCTTGAACATCACGAATTCGACCTGTTCGTTGACGCCATCGCGGTTTCTGAAGTCGAGCAGCTCGCCCCGGCCGTAAGCGGGCTTCATCGCGGCGAACGCCGCGGCCGAGGACGCACCATCAAAACGATCTCCGAGGATGACCGCCGCCGTGGCCAGCGCCGCCGCCGCGTCGATCGCGTAGTGGAGGCCCTTGGCCGGAAGGGTCACGTCGACCGGTGTGCCGTCGACGATGATTTTCGCTCCCACGCGATCGGTAGCCACCAGTTCTGCCAGCGCATGATGAGACTCGGGCGCGACGGTGGCATCGCGGTAATCCGTGGCGTTGAACAGGCCATGGGGCGCACTTGCGATGACCTCCCGCGACGCCCCAAAGTAGGTGATGTCCGGCGCGGTTGTTTCGTCCCCGTCGGAGTAGCGTCGAGCGATCTTCGAAAGATAGGGATCTTCGCGATTGGTCACGACGTGCAGAGATGCCTGCTGGGCCGTGTCGAGCATCATGTCAGCGACGCGCTCGGTCTCATAGAACCGGTAGAGCTGGTCGACCTGGGTATTGAGCACCAACACGGTGGACGGAGGCACAACGGCGGCGAACTCAAGAGCAAACGCCTCATCCACCTCGAGCACTCCGATGTCGGCATCGAGCCGACCGAGCACGCTGGATTCCCCGAGGATCGACGACGCGATGCCCTGCGGCAGGTTAGCCCCGGAGGGATTGGTGAAGACCTTCAGACCGTGCCAACGCAGTACCTCAGTCAGCATATGAGTCGTCGTGGATTTGCCGTTGCTGCCGAGGACGTAGACGATGCCGTAACGAAACTGGCTCGTGACATCCCGGAGGAAGTTCGGCGCGAGCTTCGTCGTGACGTAGCCGGGAAAGGCGGACCCACCACCGCGAAGCTTCGCGAGGGCGCGCACCGCCTTCCCCGCGACAACCGGAAGGAAGTACTTCAGCCCGTTGGGTACACGCTGCCGTGCCGTACTCGATTGTGACTGGCTCACAGCGCGGTTTACTCGAGGTAATCGCGCAGTGACTGCGACCGTGAGGGGTGCCGAAGTTTCGCCATTGTCTTGGACTCGATCTGACGGATACGCTCGCGCGTGACCCCAAATGTGTCGCCGATCTGGTCGAGCGTCTTCGGCATGCCGTCCCCGAGTCCGAAGCGCATGCGGATCACGCCGGCCTCACGCTCGGAGAGCGAGTCGAGCAAGGACTCGAGCTGTTTCTGCAGCATCGTGAAGCCAACGGCGTCCGCGGGAACGACCGCCTCGGTGTCCTCAATGAGGTCACCGAACTCGCTGTCGCCATCCTCGCCGAGAGGCGTGTGGAGGGAGATCGGCTCGCGACCGTACTTCTGGACCTCGATGACCTTCTCCGGGGTCATGTCGAGCTCGCGACTCAACTCCTCAGGAGTGGGTTCGCGACCCAGATCCTGAAGCATCTGGCGTTGGACGCGCGCGAGCTTGTTGATGACCTCGACCATGTGCACCGGGATACGGATGGTGCGAGCCTGGTCCGCCATGGCGCGGGTGATGGCCTGTCGGATCCACCACGTGGCATAGGTCGAGAATTTGAAGCCCTTGGTGTAGTCGAACTTCTCCACGGCACGGATGAGACCGAGGTTGCCCTCCTGGATGAGGTCGAGGAATTGCATTCCGCGGCCGGTGTAGCGCTTGGCGAGCGAGACAACCAGCCGGAGGTTTGCACCGAGCAGATGGCTCTTGGCGCGCTGCCCGTCCTTGGCAACCCACGAGAGTTCGCGACCGAGCTGCGACTTGAGCTCTGCTGGCGTCATGTCGGCAAGTTTGTCTTCGGCGAATAGTCCGGCCTCGATACGCATGGCGAGCTCGACCTCTTCCGCCGCGTTGAGCAGCGCGACCTTCCCGATCTGCTTCAGGTAGTCCTTGACCGGGTCGGCAGTCGCGCCGGTGATGGCGGACGAGTAGACCGGTACCTCGTCTTCGTCATCCACTAGGGATAGTACGAGCGCACCCGACGGCAGCACTTCGGCTGATGCGGCTTCCTTTTCGTCGTCCACGTCCTCAGCTGTGTCGTCCTTGGAATCGTCACCCTTAGAGTCTTCTACGACGGCGACTTCTGCTTCTGCTTCGTCGTCGGGGCCACCCTCTTCGTCCTCGGGTGCCGCTATTTTCGTTCCACGCTTGACCGGCGCCTTCTTAACCGCGGCCTTCGCCGCAACCGGGGCCTTCGCAGCGGCGGTCTTCGCAGCGGCGGTCTTGGGAGCCGCTTTCTTCACGGGCGTCGCCGTCTTCTTTCCGGGCGCGACAGCGGTACTGGCGAGGTCGACATTGACCCCAGTGGTGATTTCCGCTTCCGCAATCGCGGAGGTTTTGGTTTGGGTGGCCATCTGGACACCTTTCACTAGTTTCTCTTTAGGCGTTACACGCCCATCACTGGTAGGACTACTCTCGCCCATTGCGCTGATCCAACGGGTTTTTCGGGCAGCACTAAGACCCATGTCAAGTCTTTGCGCTTCGCACATTGCAACTGGCTACGAAGTGTAAGAATCTGAACGGGCCTTACCATAATTATTGCACGGATTCACGATCACCCTTGCCAATTCGACTAGATCGCTATATAGAGCGACCTTTTCGCGTGCGGCGTGTCCACGACCTTGCCAGTGAAACCCACAACGGGGCTACTTCTATTCCCTCGTCGGCGTGCAATTGGAGGCGCGTGCGTCGCCGCGCCCGGATGAGAAACACCGTTCCGGCGCCGATCACGAGGTACTGCACGAGCAGCGCGATTCGGAAAGAGTCCCAGGCGAAGACGTCGCTCGCACCACCCCCAGAGACCCGTGCAGTATCCGCTATGTCGAGAACAAGCCCGATCAGGTACATCATCACGAAGCTCGCGAGGAAGCCACCGACGTTGACAACTCCACTCGCCGAGCCGAGACTCCGCATCGGATTAAATGTGCGCGCAAAGTCGAAACCGATGAGAGAACCGGGACCCCCGATGCCGAGCACGATGACGAGCGTGACCACAAGCCACCCGGGAGGATGACCCGGCCAGAGCAGCACCGTCGACCAAACAATCCCGATCATCGACACGATGCCGAGCACCAAATTGGAGCGGCGCAGGGGATAACGAGCGGTGAGAATGCCCAGTATCGGCCCGCTCACCACTCCGGCCGCGACGATGAGCGTGAGCAGCCCCGACGCCGCGCCCGGCGAGTAGCCGAGCCCGGCGGTGAGCATTGGGAATCCCCAGAGCAGGGAGAACACAGTTCCCGACGACTGGGTGACGAAGTGCGACCAGAAGCCGAGCTGCGTGCCCGGGCGAGCGAGGGATTCACGCAACTGTCGAAAGGCTGCCGGCCAGCTAGCGGCGCGGTCGGATCCGGCCTCTTCCGCGACTCGGATGGGGACGCGGCCATTGGACAGGAGCATGATGACGAGCACCGCAGCGATGAGAGACAGGGCTGCCGCAGACAGGAAGGCTGGCGTCCACCCGTATTGGTGCAGCAGGAGGGAAAGCGGAATTGCGGAGAGCACCTGGCCAAGCTGGCCGATATTTCCGGTCCACTGGGAGACCTGGGGAAGGAGTCTGCCTTGGAACCAGGAAGCAAGCAAACGGATCACGGAGATGAAAGTGAGCGCGTCGCCCGCACCCACAAGGATGCGTCCGAAAATAGCGATGCCGATCGACGGTGCGACGGCGAGAGTGAGCTGACCGCCGAGCATCAAGACCGCACCGACAGAGATCAACGCCTTGGGCCCCACACGATCAAGCAGGACTCCGGTGGGGATTTGAAGACCGGCATAGACCACCAGCTGCACCACGGCGAGACTCGACAGCGCCGACGCAGAGATATCGAAGCGATGAGCGGCCTCTATGCCGGAGACACCAAGGGAGGTCCGCTGCATCACCGCAACGATGTACGCGAAAACCGCGACGCTCCAAACAAGCCAGGACCGCCGCGAATTCACCTGTCCACTGTAGCCCGGGGTACCTCACCCTCCGGCGGAGCGCACACTAACGAGAAAACGGCTCGTTGTCTTCGCCGTTGTGGCGGGCGGCGAGGAAGCTTTCGAGTTCCGCAGCGATCTCGTCGGCCGAGGGCAGTTCGCCGTCAATGTCGGTGAGTGGCGACCGTAACGGATTACCCTCCATATAGGAGTCGTGTCTCTCTTCGAGACTTCCCACCAGGCGCGCGAGCTCCGGGTTAATCTCGACCTGGCTGTCGATCTTGGAGAGGAAATCACGGCCGTCCTCGCGAAGGGAATCAGTGGGGAAGATGAGCCCGGTGGCGGCGCTGATCGTCTCCAAGGCCTTCACCGCGGCATCCGGAAACTCCGTATCAGCGAGGTAATGGGGAATCAACAAGACGAAACCCGCGATGGGGTGCAACTGTTGCTGCAGACGGTACTCAACCAGGTGCAAAGCATTGGCCGGTACCTGGGTGCGCGGCTTCCAGATCGACATCGCGTCGATGAGTTCGGTGCGGTTTCCGCTCACGGTCACGCCAATGGGGCGGGTGTGGGGCACAGGCATCGGGATGGCGTGTACCCAGGTCGTGGTCTTGACCTTGTAGCGCGCGACGAGTTGTATCACCGCCGCGCTGAATCGCTCCCACTGAAAATCGGGTTCAAACCCGGTGAGGAAGAGAAAAGGCTGGCCGATCTCGTCGGTCGCGAGATAGAGCGCGAGTTTAGGGGGCCGATAGTCAGCGAGGTGGTCCTGATCGAAATAGACCGTGGGACGACGAGCGCGATAGTCCAAGAGAATGTCGGCGTCGAAGGTCGCGAGCTCCCGGTGATCCACCCTGGTCACGAGATATTCGCTCAACTGGGTGACAGCCGAACCTGCGTCGGCAAACCCAGTGAGGCCCGCGACGAGATGAAGCCCTTCCGGAACGTCGTCAACGGCCGGATTCAGCTCGTAAAGACCGTCGGAATTCTGCATGCATTAACTCTAATCGCCGCGTGCGCGCGGCAGAGCGGAGGGCGCCCTCCTGGCTTGGTGCCCGTAGCGAACACCACAACCGGGACGAGGCGTCGAGCGGCGAGGTCGGCGGATACGATGGCAAAATGACGGTTCCCTTCCTCTCGATCGCTCGCAAATCTCCTCTCTCCCTCGACACAGATGTGCTCGTTTTGGGGGTTCGTGACACGGATGACGGCCCCAAGCTGCTCTGGGCTGACGCTACGTTCGCCGAGCTCGCGTCGAGTCTCGCTGCGATCGGCGTTACCGGTGGCGCAGACGAACTGGTGCGCCTACCCACGTCAATCGGCAACGCTCGCAGCATCGCGCTCGTCGGGCTCGGCAGCTCCGCACCCGGAGCCGACAACCTGCGTTACGCCGCTGGAACGGCTGCTCGTCGCATCACAGGCGTCTCCTCTCTCGTGATCGCTCTGCCCACGACGTCATCCGCAGAGCTTCTTGCCGTGCTGGAAGGCGCGGCGATCGGCGGATATGCCTATACGGCGTATCGGTCAACGTCCCTCGGGAAGACAAAGCTGCCTGCCCCCGAGATCACCATCGCCAGCGAGACAACCTTTGCGGCCCGAATCGAATCAGACGACGAGTTGGTCGCCCGCGCCGCAATTGTTGCTGGCGCCATCCACTCGGTACGCGATCTTGTCAACGCGCCGCCCTCGGACCTCTACCCCGAGACCTTCGCCGACGCGGTGCTCGAACTCGCCGAGGACATTCCCGTCGACATCGATGTGCTTGCGGATGACGAACTTCTTGCAGGAGGATTCGGCGGTATTCTCGGCGTCGGTCAGGGCTCCAGCCGTGGCCCCCGGCTGGTGAAGATCAGCTACTCCCCTGCTACCGCGCGCCAACACCTCGCCCTGGTGGGCAAAGGCATCACCTTCGACACCGGCGGGCTGTCGCTCAAGCCGCCGGCCAGCATGGTCGGCATGAAGTACGACATGACCGGGGCGGCCACTGTGATGGCCGTGGTCTTCGCTGCGGCGCGGCTCGGCCTCGACATCCGCCTCACCGCCTGGCTGTGTCTCGCCGAGAACATGCCTTCCGGCTCTGCCGCACGCCCCAACGACGTGCTCAGAATGCGCGGGGGAACGACGGTGGAAGTGCTCAACACCGATGCGGAGGGCCGTCTCGTCATGGCAGACGGCCTTGTTGCGGCGAGTGAGGAGTTTCCGGATGCGATTATCGACGTTGCGACGCTCACCGGCGCCCAGCGCGTTGCGCTCGGCGACCGGTATTCGGGAGTCATGGGGGACGACGCTCTCGTCAACCAGGTGACAGCGACGGCGCGCGCCGTCGGTGAGCAGTTCTGGGCGATGCCCCTGCCCGGAGAACTCCGAGCTTTGTTGAAATCTGATGTCGCGGATATCGCCAACGCCAAGATGGGAAACACCGCTGCGGGGATGTTGCTCGCAGGAGTCTTCCTGCAGGAATTCATTGGGCCCCGCGCTGATGACACGGCCGGACGCATCCCGTGGGCGCACATCGATATTGCCGGGCCGGCCCACAACGCTGGTGGCGGCTACGGCTTCGTCGGCCCGGGTCCGACCGGGGTGGCTGTGCGAACACTGATCGCGCTGGCCGAGGAGATTTCGCTCTCGTAGTAAGGTCTTTATGGCCGGAAAATAATCGGTCTGCACAGGTCCGCAGCCCACCTTCGTGAGCCGGACCAACGCAAAAGCCAAAGAGACCCAAGGGAGTCGCCGGGTGCCTGAGCAAAACTTCGACGTAGTCATCCTCGGAGCGGGAAGCGGCGGATATGCCGCCGCACTGCGAGCAAGCCAATTGGGGTTGTCGGTAGCCCTTGTCGAGAAGGGCAAGGTTGGCGGTACGTGCCTGCATGTCGGTTGCATCCCGACCAAAGCGCTGCTCCACTCCGCCGAAGTTGCGGATGTTACCCGCGATTCCGCGAAATACGGGGTCACCTCCACGTTCGAGGGTATTGACATCGCCGCGGTCACGACCTACCGCGAGGGAATCGTCGCCAGTAAATACAAGGGACTCCAGGGCTTGATCAAGGCTCGCGGCATCACGGTAGTTGAGGGTGAAGGTCGTCTCACCGCTGCCAACACCGTCACGGTCGGCGACGACACCATCGTGGGCAAAAACGTGGTCCTCGCTACCGGGTCTTACTCGCGTACACTGCCCGGTCTCGAGATCGGGGGCCGCGTCATCACCTCTGAACAGGCGCTGGAACTGGACTTTGTGCCGAAAAAGGTGCTGGTGCTCGGCGGCGGCGTGATTGGCGTCGAGTTCGCGAGCGTCTGGAAGTCCTGGGGTACCGACGTTCAAATTATCGAGGCACTCCCGCACCTTGTTCCCAATGAGGACGAGTCGATCAGCAAGCAGTTCGAGCGCGCGTTCCGTAAGCGCGGGATCAGCTTCAGCCTCGGGATCCGCTTTCAAAGTGTGACCCAGAACGACGACGGGGTCGTCGTAACGCTCGAAGACGGTCAGACTTTCGCCGCCGAGCTTTTGCTCGTGGCCGTCGGTCGGGGGCCCGCGACCGCAAACCTCGGATACGAAGAAGTCGGTGTCACGATGGATCGCGGTTTCGTCATAACCAATGACCGACTGTTGACGAGCGTTCCCCATGTGTATGCCGTGGGAGACATCGTTCCCGGCCTTCAGCTCGCTCATCGCGGCTTCCAACACGGCATTTTCGTGGCGGAAGAGATCGCCGGACTCAACCCGATCGTGATCGACGACCTCAACATTCCCAAGGTCACCTACTCAGACCCAGAGGTTGCTTCGGTCGGCTTCTCCGAAGCCAAGGCACAGGAGAAGTACGGCGCCGATAAAGTGACCACCTACGACTACAACCTCGCCGGCAACGGGAAGAGTCACATCATTGGCACCTCTGGTTCGATCAAAGTCGTACGGGTGAACGATGGGCCGATTGTTGGTATGCACATGATCGGAGCCCGCGTAGGCGAACTCATCGGTGAAGCCCAGCTTGTGGTGAACTGGGAGGCTTACCCGGAAGATCTGGCTCCGCTGCTGCACGCGCACCCCACGCAGGACGAGGCGCTCGGGGAAGCCTTCCTGGCGCTTGCCGGAAAACCGCTTCACGCGATGTAAGCGTCGCTCCGAGGAGCGCACTGTACTCAAACTAAGCTAAGTAAATAGAACTGGTCTAAAGGAGCATCACTGATGAGCGAATCCGTCAACCTCCCGGCACTCGGAGAGAGTGTCACCGAGGGCACGGTAACCCGCTGGTTGAAGAACGTGGGCGACCGCGTCGAGGTGGACGAGCCGCTGCTCGAAGTCTCTACCGACAAGGTCGACACCGAAATCCCTTCGCCAATCGCCGGTGTGATCGAAGCCATTCTTGTGGCCGAGGACGAGACCGTCGAGGTGGGTACTCCCCTCGTGACCATCGGCGATGGATCCGGTTCCACGGATGCGACCCCGGAGGTACCGGCGGCAGATGCCACCGAGGCTGTCACACCCACTCTCCCGGAGGATGCCCAGCCCGCCGCAGAGGTAGCGCCCGCCCCCGCCATACCAGCCCCCGCCGTGGCAACC
>ENA-OFCD01000879-OFCD01000879.1-metagenomes-genome-assembly--contig:-NODE-879-length-17457-cov-3.191702_pt1 | contig 17457 bp, 7 predicted proteins | sample MGYA00153392_OFCD01 | MGnify analysis MGYA00153392
GCCGTCGCCTCTTGCTCGAGCAGGTTCGCGAGATCGTCCCACCGCTGGGACTTCTCGAGGATTCGCGTGAGCGCTTGGCGCGCGCTCTCGTCGGAGCGATCGATCGCGAGCAGCTGCTTTAGTGCGTGCACCGCGCCGTCGATGTCCCGGAGATTTCCTTCGCACAGACCGGCGACCTCGCGGAGCCGCTCCTTGCGCGCGTCCATCGACTCGCGCGTGCCGGCGACCGCGCGTACGCTCGCCATCAACACGTCTCGCAGGGCCGCGTAGTCTCGCTTCGTGCGCAGGTAATCTTCGACCCACGCGAGCGCCTCGGGGTGCGACTGATCGGCTTCGAGCACCTCCTTGTATTTCGCGTAGGCCTCTGGCTTTTTGCCCTTTCCGGCGAGCATTTGCGCGGTGTCGAGGACGCCCTGGAGGCGCTCGGGCGGCAGCGCACTGACGCGGCGGGGGACGTCTTCGTCGGCGCCGCGATAGGTGATCGAGCCCGCCGTAGGCTCGATGACGCGGCCGCCGGTTTGAGACGCAGGCTTCGCGGGCTGCTGTGGCGGTTGCTCGAGTACGCCAGCGCGGATCGCCGCAGCGTCCTCGGGTCGGCCGGCCGATTCGTAGCTCGCGGCAAGGTACTCGCGCGCGTCGCCGGCCATGCTCCCGCTCGGGCTCGCGCTCAAGTAGGCGTGGAAGCGGTGCGGCAGCTCGTCTTCGCGCTGGAGCGTGCGTGCATAATACACGTAGAGCTGCATCGCGCGCTCGTGACCCGCGTCCAGGTCCAGCGCTCCTTGTGCGTACGCCAGGCCGTGCTCGCCGTCGTAAATCTCGGCCAACTGAACGAGCATCTCTGCAGCAACGGTGCGCTCGTCTCCGTTGACGTCCTCGCCTGCCATCACGCGGTCGATGATGCTCGCGGCGTACTCTTGCTGAAGCGACGGGTCTTGGTCGTCGCCCTCGCGCGCTCTCTGCAACGCACGCGTCGCGCCCGGTAGATCGCCGGCGGACTTGCGCGCCACGGCCTCGTCTCGCAACAGCGCAACGCGTCGCGCGGGGTCTGTTTCGATCGCCAGCTCTGCCTCGTAGAGCGGGAGCGCCTCCTCCCACGCGCCGAGACCTTTGACGAGCTCACGCGCCGTGAAGATGGCGAGGGCGTTTTGCGGATCGAGATCGGCGGCGCGCTTGTAGTGGTCGGCGGCCTTCCGCGGCTGCGAGAGCGGCGGCTCATTCCAAGCGCGACCCAGCTCCTCGTGCAGCGCCGCGACGACTTGGCGCAGCTCGGGGGATTGCTGCACCATCGGCGCGAGCGCCTTCGTCCGGCGATCCAGCAGCGCGACGAGGGCCTTCACGTCGCCCTTGTCGCGATAGAGCTGCGCGAGCCTATCGGCCGCGACCTGTTGCGTCGGATCCTTGTCGATCGCGGTCATCAACACGCGAGCGGCGCGGTGCGCATCGCCAAGCGCATTTGCCCAGACGTTCGCTGCCTCGCTGAGCCAGTGGGCGGCGTACGCGGTGTCTTGCGTCTCGTTGCCGACACGCTCCAACAAGAGTGCATACGACTTGGGGTCGGTGCCTCCGGCTTGATGCGCATAAGCGAGCGCCTCCTCATCATGCGGGTTCGCGACGAGTCGCCCTACGATCGCGTCGACTTCGCTCGGATCCATAGGCGCGGCAATCTACCATCCTTTGAGTTACGCAAGCAAAGCCGAACATGCCGCGTCAAGTTCGAAGGCGACAGCCGCGAACTTGAGCGGCTGGACGTGAGAAGCGAGCTCTTAGGGGAGCGGACTCACGAAGCGCCGATCACTCGATGGTTCCGTACCGGACACATGCCCGCGACGTGCGCTCGAAAGGTGCCGTCCGTGAAGCGCCGATCACTCGATGGTTCCGTACCGGACACCGCTCGACGGAGCGGCGGCAGACGGCTTGCCCGCTGGGCGATGAACTTGAGCCGTGCCGTGCGGGGCAGCGGTGACCTTGACCGTCGCCGAAGGGCGGGGCGCGGAAAGCTCGATCGTCGTCGTGGCAGGGAGCTCGACAGTCGCCTTCGACGACGGCGGCGCCACGAGCGACGTGTTGGGAGGGGTGGCCAAGGCGCCCGAGCTCGCGGCAGGCTGAGTCGTGTTTCCAGCACGCGGCCACACGACGAAGAGGGCAGTCGCGAGCCCGAGGATGGCGAGGGCGCCGATTGTGAGGAGCACGCGAGGGAGTCGCGTGGCAGGCATCGTGATGGCCTCGATCTCGAGGCTGTCCCCCGCGCCCGCGCGTGGTCCGCTGCCGGAATTTCGGGTGGAGATCGACGGGCGCATGCCGCTGGCGACTGCGCGTGCGGTCTCCATCGCGGTGGCGATCTCGCGCGCCATCGCTTCGGCATTTTCGGGTCTACCGGCCGGGTCTTTCGAGAGCGCGCGCATCACGACGCGCTCGATTTCTGGCGGGATGCGCGCCTCCGGGCACACGTCCGAGAAGGGCTTCGGCGTAGACTTGATATGTCGAGCCATCACGATGATCGCGTCGTCGTCCGTGAACGGCGGGCGCCCCGCGAGCATGTGGTAGAGGATCACGCCGAGAGAGTAGAGATCGGTGCGTCCGTCGAGAGGCTTGGCCTGAGCTTGCTCCGGCGACATGTACCGAGGCGTTCCGAAGACCGTGCCGGCTTGCGTCTCGATCGCGTTCATCTCGATATTGTCGCCGAGCATCTTCGCGATCCCGAAGTCGAGCACCTTCACGGTCTCGGTCTTGCTGCCTTCCGAGGTGATGGTGCTCGCAAAAAAGAGGTTGTCGGGCTTGAGATCGCGGTGGACGATTCCACGCGCGTGCGCCTCGGCCAGCGACAGGAGCGACTGGCGCGCGACCTCCATCGCCATGTCGATCGGGAGGCGCTTGACGCGCGTGATTCGCTGTCCGACTGACTCCCCAAGGAGCAGCTCCATCGCCAAGAACAGCTCTCCCGACTCGCTCTCGCCGAAGTCGAACACGGTCACTGTATGCGGCGACGTGAGCACGCTGTTGGTGCGTGCTTCCCGCAGGAATCTAGCCTTTGCCGCCTCGTCGAGCGCGCGATCGCTGCGCAGGATCTTGATCGCGACCTCGCGCCCCATGGGCATCTGCTTTGCGCGATAGACCGTGCCCATCGAACCCGAACCGAGCCTCGCGATCACGACGAAGCGCCCGTCGAGTACGCGGCCGAGCATCGTGTCCCCCGCGGCTTCGGCGTAGTCGCTTGCGCGGATGAGGTGCGTGCCGTCGTGTGCGCACGTCGTCGCCAGGCCCGGCCCCTCGTCGTAGCGCGCGCGGCACTTCGGACAGATCATGCCAGGCACCCTGCGCATGGAGGGCGCGGTTTCGTCGGGGTGGTGGTGCTGGGGTAGAGACAAAGGGTGAACGGCGACCGCCGTTGAAGGAATGATCGCTTGCCGCGCGACCCTGTGCAAGCACGGTGCGAGGATTCGGTTTTGGACTCGGCGTGCGCGGTTCAGCGCAAAGGCAGGACGTTTCGCGGGTCGCACACGATCGACGCGTCGAGGATGGCCTCGCCGCCGACGAGCTTCATGGCGTCACGACCTTCGCGCACGCGGCGCGCTTCGAGGTGAAGGTGCACGAGCTCTGGAGACCCCGAGTCTCCGACCGTGCCGAGCGTCTCGCCCTCGCGCAGCACGCGGCCCTTTTCGAGTCCGGGCGCGGGGGCGTCGAGGTGCCCCCAAATGAGGACGTAGTCGCGCGGACCGTTGGCCTCGCGCAGCGTGTGGAGCGTGATGACCGTGTTGCCGAACAGCGAGCCCACGAACACCACGCGCGCATCGCCCTCCTGGTGATCGAGCACGACCGTCGCGATGGGCGTGCCCTTCACGCCGGGCAAATCGACGCCGCCGTGTCCGACCGCGTGCATCTTCACGCCGCGCCTCTGACGCTCGTCCGGTAGGTCGAGATCGTAGCCGCTGATGACGTGCCGACCATGCGCGAGCCCGGCGGGGATGGGGTAGCGGTAGGCGTCGTAGTCGGCGGGTCGGTCGGGTCTGCGTGGAATTTGATCGTAGACGACGTAGCGTCCGGAGCGATCGTGGTGAGCGTTCGGCTCGGCCTCGCCCGCGCCGAAGTCGTCTCCTTCATCCGCGCGCACGCAGGTGCCATCGTCGGAGAGCTGGCCGCGCGGACAGCTTCCTGCGGCGAGCCCGGTCGAGATGCCCGGGTTGGCGATGGTCCGCGTGGCCGCGCGGCCGCCGGTAGGCGCGCCAATCGCGACGACCAAACAAGCGCCTGCCGCGAGCCAAACTGATCGCAAGGTCATCTTTCGGTCGAGATTATAACCCACCACGGGCTCTGCCCCTTCCGTTCGAACGGCGATGGCTGGTAAGAACCGATTCCATGCCGGTAGGTATTTCTTCGCTCCTCGAGGAGCTGTTCGAAGCTGAGCGGGCCGTGAGACGTGCACAGACGGAGCTTGGCAAACAGAAGACGCCTGAGCTGCTCCCGCTCCTGCGCAAGACGACGGAGTCCGCGCTCAAGCAAGGCGAGGACGCAGACGCTGCGATGAAGCTCGCCCGGTGCGCGGAACTCCTTGGAGACATCGACGGCGCAGAGCCAGTCGATTTGCTGATCGACGTGCTGGCGGCGGACGCCCCTGAGGCGCGCCTCGCGGCGGGAGAGGCTCTCGAAGAGCGTGCGTTCGCTCGCTTCAAAGAGGTCGCGCTCGGCATCGAGCGTGCGCTCACGCGGCTGCCGAAAGACAGTCCCGCGCTCTCCGAGCTCCCCTACATGCTCGCGGAAGTACCCGAGCCCGGCGTGCTCTTGCTGCTCAATCGATTTTTGAGTCACGAGTCCGCGGACGCGGTCGCTTCGGCGATCGAGGCGCTCGCGCAGCTCGGAGATCCCGGCGCCCGGCAGCACCTGCGCGCGCGCATCGACGACAAGCGCACGGTCGATCTCGGCGACGAGGACGCGGAGAGCACCAAGGTGACCATCGGTGAGCTCGCGCGCGAAGCGATCTCGTTGCTCGACGAGGTCGCGGCGGCGGAGGGCGAAACGCGCTCGCGCACCAAGGGTCGTTGATGGCGATCGGTTTCGCGAGCGACCTGCCTCCGATGTCCGCGCCAGTGCTCGGGCGGTTGAACCCAGCAGACGCCGCGATTTGGGAGACGTTCGTCGTTCCGCGCTACCTCTCGCTGTTCGGCGAGCTCGCGCTCGAGGCCATCATCGAGATCGATCAAGCGCAGCTCGTCCACGTCGGCTGCCGTACGGGGTATCCCGATCGCGGCCTTGCGATGAAGCTTCCGAACGCGACGATCGTCGGCACGGACAACTCGCCGCACGCGCTCGCGCTCGCGCGCGCGAAGGCCGCGACGATGAAAGGCATGGTCGCCGACTACCGTGAGGCGCACGGGCTGCCGCTCCCGTTGCCCGAAGCGGCGTTCTCGCACGCGCTTGCGCTGCACCCGTTCATCGGGCGAGTTGCACCCGCGCCAGCAGACAGCCGCACTGGAGAGGGGCGAGAGGAGAACGCTCGCACTGCGCTCTTCGCCGAGATGAAGCGTCTGCTCGCGCCGTCGGGTCAGCTACTGGTCGCCGTGCCGCTCCGAGGTTCGTTCATCGAGATCGCGGATCTCTTGCGTGAGTTCGCGCTCAAGTTCGAGGACTCTGCGCTCAACCTCGCGATCGATCGCGCGATCTTGCTTCGTCCAACCGTGGAGATCTTGAGCTCAGAGCTCGAGGAGCTCGGGTTCGACTACGTCGACGTCAGCTTGCGCCCGGCCACTCTCTCGTTCCAGAGCGGGCGCGATTTGCTCGAGGATCCCGTCACGCGGCTGGCCCTATTGCCGGAGTTCCGCTCGAACCTCGGCATCGAGGAGCTCGACCGACCGATGAGCTACGTGCGGGAGGCCGTCGACAAGTATTGGAGCGACGGTACCTTCGAGCTCACGGTCAACGTGGGCTGCGTGTCCGCGAGACGTTGATCAGCGGCAGAAGCCGTCGATGCAGATGAGCCCGCCGGCGCAGTTCTTCGCGATCGTGGGGTCGCAGTCGTTGCCGAGGTTCGACGCCGACCCGCAGACGCTATAGCTGCCGCTCTTCGTAACGACCGACTTACAGATGTTGAACTTGTCGGCGTTCTTGCACTGCGTGCCCGCGTCCGCCATCGAGTCGCACGCGATGTAGCAGTTGTGGTGCAGGCAGAGGCTGCCGGTCGCGCAAGCGTCTTGCTTGCCTTCGACCGAGCAAACGAACTGCGGCTTCTGGTCGGGGATGCAGCCACCGCCGACGCAGATCAAGCCGCCCGCGCAGGTGTTGTTCGCGCCACACGGAGCGACGCAGTGCTGCTGGATGCAGACGTTGCCGCCGAGGCATTGGCCGTCATTGATGCAGACGTTGGGGTTTCCCGTGCAGACGCCCTTGTTGAGGTCGCAGCTGTAACCGGTGGGGCAGGGCTTGGCTCCGCTGCAGCCCGGGGTACATGCACCCTGCACGCATTGGTAGCCGTTGTTGCATTGGGTGGTGTCGCTGCACTCGTCTGCAGGCGCGACGCACGTCCCGTTCAAGCACTTTGCGCCTGCTCCAAGAGTGCTGCACGCGGCATCGTTCGCGCAGCCGTTGAACCCGGAGTCATCCTTGGGTTTGGTGTCTTTCACGCAGGAAGCGGACCCGTTCGCGACCTTGCAGAGGTAGCCGCTCACGCAGCCATTCGTCGAGCAGTCGCCAGGCTGACAGAGCCCGTTGGCCGCACAAGTCTGGCCCGACGCGCAATCGGTGGGGATGGTGCAAGTGCCGCCTTGAGGCGCGACGCAGCTGCCAGAGACAGTGTCGCAAGACGTGCCACCAGGGCAGTCGTTGCTCGTCACGCAGCCGCCGTTGCTATGCCCGCCGTCCGAGTATATCGGACATCCGCCGAGCAGGGCCACGCCGACTCCACCTACCAACAGTATCGAGAAGATTCGCTTCATGTGCGTCTCCGGGTGGCCACACGAGCCACGCTGAGCAGGAGTTTAGCAACCGTCGTGCCTTGTACCAGCGAAGTCGTCTGTACGGCATTATTCGAGGGTTGATCGGCGATCTTGGCCCTGGAACCGACCCTAGTGGACTTCTGTTCACGCTCCCTGTGTAGTCGGAGGAGACCCCAGGCCGAGGGTCGCGGGACATGGAAGACTAGCTGAGGGGCAACACGACCCAGCGGCCCACGGTCGGGCACGCACTGAGACAGACGTTGTGATTTGGCTGCGGGCGTGAAAGAAACGAGTGACATTCGATGTACGTCCAGTGCGAGCGCTGCAAGAGCGAATACGACTTCGACGACGCGCTCGTGAGCGAGCGAGGTACGACCGTCAAGTGCACGCACTGTGGTCATCAGTTCAAGGTGCGCCGGTCTGTCGAGGCTCCCGCACAGGACCGTTGGGTCGTGCGGACGGTCTCCGGCAAGGAGGCGGTGTTCACTTCACTGCGTGAGCTGCAAAAGGCGATCATGGCCAAGCAGGTCGGACGCCAAGATTCGCTCGCGCGGGGAGGCGCACCGGCGCGTTTGCTTGGCGCGATCGCGGAGCTGGAGCCGTTCTTCGATGGTCGCAAGGCCGAAGACGGGCAAACGTCTGTGCGTCCCCCGATGAAGTCCAGGCCGCCGCCAACCCCCGTGCCTCCTCCCATTCGCTCACGTGTCGAGACGATGAGGCCGCCCGTCGGCGGGGGAGTCGCCGTGCCCCCTCCTCCGACGATCCCTCGTGACATGATGTCTCCGATGGCCCACACGATGGCGGGGTCAGGCGCCAGCGCGCTCGCCAGTGCGACAGCCGCGTTGCCCGCGCCAGAGCCGCAGAACCCCAGGCCACCCGCGCCGTCGTTCCACTACCAAACGCAGCAGGCGCCGCAGATCCGCTTGCCTCCGGAGGCCCCGAGCGAAGCGCCGACGGTCGCGCACGTTGCCCTCGCGTCGACCGTGCCGCAGATCGAGATGTCATCGCCGCTGCCTCCGCCGACCGCGCCGATTCGAAGGTCGCTTCCGTCGTATGGCGATGAGGCGAGCGGCAGCGGCCGAGGATCGCTCGCCGAGGAGGTCTACACTCCGCCGCGCCGCCGCATGGGCGGTTGGATCGTCGCGGCCGTGTTGTTGATCGGCGTGGGCATCGTCGGCTTCGTCGTCGTCAAGCCCTATTTGATGGGCTCCACGAAGCCTGCGGGGTCGGCGCTCACGCCGCTCGACCCACGAGCGCAACAGTTTTTGTCGGACGGCGAGCGCGCGATGCTCGACGGAAATCTCGTCGGCGCGAAGGAGAACTTCGACAAGGCGAGCGTCGTGGTGGACCGCGATCCACGCGTGCTCATCGACATGGCCAAGCTCGACGTCACGCTTGCGGACGTGCCGTGGCTCGAGGTGAAGCTCGACGCCGCGGGCGAGGCTCAGCGCCTGGCGAAGGGGCGGCTCGACGAGGCGATCCCGACGGCGAAGAAGGCGGCCGACGACGCTTACGCTGCCGCCCCGGACGATCCCGCGAGCGTACGCGTGAAGATCGACGCGCTCCGCATCGAGGGCAACCTCGCGGACGCGCGCGCGCTCGTGGCCCGAATCGCGGGTGGAGCGCCGCAGCCGGACACGGCGTACGTCCTCGCGATGCTCGATCTTGCGGAGCCGACACCGCCGTCGCAATACACCGAGATCTTGGAGCGTCTGCGGCTCGCGGCGGCAGGCGAGGGTAACCTCGGTAGAGGGCGTGCGGCGCTCGTGTACGCGCTCGCGCGGTCCGGTGACGTGAACGGCGCGCGCAAGGAGCTCGAGCGGCTCGTCGCGCTCCCCCGTCCGCACCCGTTGCTCGGTCCGCTCCGCGCGTACCTCGATCACGCGCCAGCGCTTGCTGGCACACCCGACGCTGGGACAGTGGCGACGATCGACATCAACACGTTGCCGAACAACAACCCAAACCCCGTCGTGAACAACGGAGGCTCCGCGCCTGCTGGGGACTCCCGTTCCCTGCTGCAACGCGCGGAGGACGCCAAGAACAAGGGCGACCTCGACAAGGCAAAGTCGCTCTACGGCACGGTCGTCGCGCAGGAGCCGACGAACTCGGAGGCGCTCGCGGGGCTCGGAGACATCTCCGAGCGACAGCACGATTTTCCTAACGCCAAGACCTACTACCAACACGCGCTCAACGTGAACGGCGGGTTCTTGCCCGCGCGGATCGGGCTCGGCAACGTGCTCTGGGAGTCTGGAGAGAAGGCCGCGGCGGCGAAGATGTACAAAGAGATCATCGACTCGATGCCCGAGGGCTCCTACCCGCCTTGGGTGAAGGATCGCGCGCAGTTCACCCCCGGCGGCGGAACCGGTGCGGCCACTCCGGAGCCTCAATGAGCGCGAACCGGAAGGCCAACCTCGCAACCGCCGCGCTGGTGGCGGCGCTCGCGTTCGCGGGTGGCTGCAGCGGGCGTCCCCCACCGACCGCAACGGCCAAGCCGCCCAAAAAAGGCCCTGCGCTCGCGATCATTGACTTGTCATCCGGTGCGCCCGAGGTCGAGTCCTCCGGTTTCTTCGGCCCTCCGCCGGGCCGCCGTCGTAGCTTCGACTCGCTACTCGATGCGATCGACGACATTGCCAAGGACAAGGAGACGGTAGCCGTCTTCATCCGTTTCGGTGGCGCCACCATCGGCCTCGCACGCGCCGAGGAGCTCTCCGCGGCCCTCTCCAAGATACGAGCAAAAATGCCCGTATATTGTCACGCACACGAGTACGGCAACGCGACGACGATGCTGGCAGCGCAGGCGTGTACCAAGACGTGGGTGTCGCCGGCGGGTGGCGTCGAGGCGATCGGCATCGCGGCCCAGGTCGTCTACATGCACAAGCTGCTCACCGAGGTGCTGCACGTGGACGTCGACTTCCTTCAAGTCGGCAAATTCAAGGGAGCGGAGGAGCCGCTCACGCGTGACGGACCGAGCCCCGAGGCGCGTGCGTCGCTCGAAGGAACGCTGTCGGACATGCGCAAGACGTGGCTCGGCCTCGTCAAGGACGGCAAGAAGAAGGACCTTCCCGTGGAGGACGGCCCCTACGCGCCGCCGCTCGCCAAGACGCTCGGGCTCGTCGACGAGGTCGGCTACGACGACGACGCACGCGAAGCCGCAAAGAAAGAGGCGAGTGCAGTTCGCGAGGTCGTGCGCTTCGGTCCCGGGGCGCAAGCCGGCGACGAAGACGGCATGGGAGATCTGCTGACCGCGCTCGCGGGAGGCGGCTCGAACCCGCCGATCGTGCTGGTCCGCGCGATGGGTGAGATCTCGATGGGAGGCGGCGGCGGCATGTTCGGAGGAGGCGGTGGGATCACCGAGGCCGGTTTGTCGCGCGAGCTCGCGCGCCTCGAGAAGGACGACGCCGTGAAGGCGGTCGTGCTCCGAATCGACTCTCCTGGCGGCAGTGCGCTGGCGAGCGATCTGTTGTGGCACGACCTGATGCGCATCCGCGCCAAGAAGAAGCTCGTCGTCTCGGTCGGCGGAATGGCCGCGAGCGGCGGCTACTATCTCGCGTCTACGGCAGACGTGATCCTCGCGGACGCCACGAGCATCGTCGGATCGATCGGCGTCGTAGGCGGCAAGATCGCCGTGGGAGACGCGCTCGAGCGCTTTGGCGTTCACGCGGAGACGTTCCCCGCCGACACCGAGAACCCTGGCGCGAAGGCGCGTGCGGCCTACGAGTCCCCGCTGATGGCGTGGGACGAGCCGACCAAAGCGCGCGTCTACGACAGCATGAAGGGCATCTACGATCTGTTCCTTGCGCGTGTCGCCGAGGGCCGCAAGATCCCGGTCGAGAAGGTCGCGGCGAGCGCCGAGGGCCGCATCTTCAGCGGACGCGAGGGCAAGGAGCGCGGGCTCGTCGATGAACTCGGCGGACTCACGGCCGCGATCGAGAAGGCGCGTGCGCTGGCGGGATTGCCTGCGGACGCAAAGGTCGGAGTCGTCGTCGCCAGGGGCCGCTTCGCCGACGTCTTGGGCGGCGGAGACGATGCCGATTCACGCGCCCCCATCGCCGCCGTGATCGCCCGTGATGAAGTCGCCACCTGGCTCGCGCGCGTGTCGCCGAACGCGCTCGTGTTCGCCGCGAGCATGTCGCCGTTGCTCGAGGGCGAGCGGACGGTTTGTGCGCTGCCCTTCGCTTTGGACGTGAAATAGCGGCGGTCCTGGTATCGTGAGTTCGATGCCCTCCGGGGATGACGCCACGGTCCACACGCGCGCGACCCTTCCGCCGCCCGATTTTGGTGCGGCGCAACCGGCGTTCGCGACCTCGCACGGCTCCCAGCGAGACGCCGATCCGTTAGCGAGGCGCAAGGAGCGGCGCGCCGAGGAGGCCTCGCTTCGGTACGAGCGATCGCGCGCATCGGAAAAAGGAGAAGCGCAGGCGGAGGCGACCGCATGCGTGGCGCTCGCGAGGATGCTCGCGAGTCAGGAGCGATCGTTGGAGGAGGCCATCGAGGCCTCCTCGCGCGCGCTCGCCATCGCAGACGACTCCGAGCTGCGATCGGAGCTCGCCGGGTGGCTCGAGGCCATCGGACGTCATGACGTCGCCGCCGAGACGCTGGAGCGCGGCACCTCCCTGACGGCGGCGATCCTATCGCGGGCAGGGGTTCTCCATGCGCGCGCTGGCGACGCGGCCAAGGCTCGCGCGGTGTTGGCGCGCGCCGCGGAGCTAGACGCGACGGACGCTCTGTCGCTGGAGCTCCTCGCGGCTCTTTCGGGATGGGCGCCGGAGGAAGTCGACGCTGCGACCGCCGCACACCACTATCTCGAGGCCGCGCGGAGGCGACGACAAGCCAACGCCTTGGCCGCGGAGCTCGAGGACTGCGTACGCGCGTTCGAGGCAGACCCGACGAGTGAAGATGCGACGTCCGCGCTTCGCGCCGCACTCGTCCTGCGCGGCAAGATCGCAGCGGCCGCGGAGGTGACGCGAGCTCACACGCGCGCGCTCGATCCGAGCAAGGCGCGCTCGATCCTGATGACCGTGATCGACGAGAGCGGAAGCGACGTTTTAGGTGCCCTCGGAGCCGCCTTCGACGCGCGACTCGACGTGGAGTTCGCGGGCAGAGGGAGTACGACGTTCGACGAGCTCTTGTTGCGCGCGGGCATCCTCGAGCTTCTTGCGGCGCGCCTCGAGCTTCGAGCGGAGCGTGCGCAAGGCACCGAGCGCATCGCGATCTACGAACAGCTCGCGCGTCTCGCATCGGGGCCGCTCGCGAGCCCGAACCGCGCGGCGCTCGAGCACGTGCGGATCTTGGCCGAGGATCCGGCGAAGGAGCAGGTCATCGCGGCGCTCGAGGCGTACGCGGCGAGCACGCGCGATCAGGTTCCGTTGGTCGAAGGGCTCGTGCGCGGAGCCTCCGCATCACGTGGCTCGTTGGCAGGTCGTGCGCTTTGTGCGAAGGCCTTGGCGAGCCTCGCCGAGGACCGGCTTCACCACGGCAAGCTCGCGCGTTGGGCGTTCGAGCAATGGCTGGGCGCAGAGCCTGGAGATGCCGCGGCGGCGTCGGCTGCGCAAAGGCTCGCGGGCGCGGAGGGCACCGCGGATTACGGAGCCTGGCTTCGAACGCTGGAACAGCAGCTCGGGCGGGACACTCGGAGCTTCGGGCTCGGGCGTTGGCTCCTAGGGCTCGAGCTCGAGCGTCCCGACGAGCTCGAGGCGCGTGCGTCAGTGGCCGCGGCAGCACGGGCACGAGGCAACGCGACAGAGGCGAACGAGACGACGCTGCCTTTGCTCCTGCGAGACAACGCGAGCGCGCGGGCGATCAGCCTCGCCTGGGTGAACGCGGCGCTCGCGCAGGACGAGCTCGGTAGAGCACGCGCGATCGAACGACTCGCGGCTTTCTCGGCGCCCGAGACGCAAGCGTTGCTCGCGGCGGTCGCGGCAGATGCGTTCGCGTCGGCTGGAGATCGCGCGAGTGCGAGGCAGGCGGCAACGGCGGCTTGCCGCGCAGAGCCGAACTCGGTGCGCGGTACCGGTGCACTCGCGCGAGCATGCTTGGGTGCGCTCGATCGGACCGCGGCGAGCGCGATCGAGCGTGGCGTTCAGCTCACGTACGCGAGCGGGGCCGCGTGCATCGCGCTCGCCGATGCGCTCGCGTCGCTTGGCGAGCGGCACTACGCGGTCGCGTGGTCGCAGCGCTTGGTGGCACTGCGTCCTGGCGACGTGCGTGCCGTGGAGCGACTCGTGACGCGCGCGATCGAGTCCGCAGATGCGTCGCGGATCGCGGACGTGCTCGCGTGGGTGATCCCGCAGTCGTATCCTGCGGCAGCTGTCGCGCCCATCGTGGCCCGCGGGCTGCTTGCGTTGCGTGAGCTGGATGCCGAACGTTCGGCGCTCGTAGCGAGACGCGCGCTGGACGCGTTCGGCGCGCGTGATGGAGAGTTGCGGGATGTCGTGCTCGACGTCGCTCGTCGAGCCCAGGACGGGTCGCTCGTCGCGGCGGCCCTCGAGCGGCGTCTCGCGAGCGACCTGACCCTCGAGCAGCGCGCAAGAGCGCTGTTCGAGCTAGCCGAGGCGCGTCGTCTACTCGGGGACCGCGACGGCGAGGCGCGCGCACTGCGGTCTGCGCTGCGTGCCCGCCGAGCGTCGGCGGACCAGCCGCACGACCCCGCGCTCGATCTCGAGCCCGCCGTCGCGTCCCTCCTCGGTGAGTCTCTCTCCCCCGACGGCGAGATCGCGTGGCTCGAGCTTCGCGCCGAAGTGCTCACGGCGAAGCTCAGCGGTGGGCCGATCCGCGCCACACGCGCGCAAGCTCCGCGTGACTCGATGTCGCCCGACGGAGCGCTTCGTCGCGCCGCACACATGGCGTGGCGCGAACTTGGCGCCGTCCATTGGGACATGGTTGGCGATCGCCGCGCGGCACTTGAAGCGTGGACGCGTGGCGCGAAGCTCGTCCTTGGCGGCTTCGCGCGCCTGGCTCTCGACGTCACCCAGTTCGCAGACCCACGCAGCGCTGTCGTGATCCTCACCGACCTCGCGGCCGCAGTGACGGACACGGCGTCTGCTGGCGCCATCGCGGCGCAGGCTGCACGCGCGGCCCTCGCCGCAGGCGATCCCGCGCGTGCGCTCGAGCTCGCGCGCGACGCACTCTCGCGCGACGCGGCGCTCACCGAGGCGCTCGAGCTGGCCGAGCGCGGGGCCGTCGGATCTGGACGACCGAAAGAGATGAGCAAGATCTACGAAGTCGTCAGCTCCGGCGCACGCGGCCGCTTCGGTCGACGGGCGGCCCACTATCGGGGCGCTCGGTTCTTCGAGCAGCGAGGCGATCTCCCTCTCGCGCTTCGCCATGCAGCACAGGCGTTCGCCGCGGTCCCTTCCGAAGGAGCGACCTTCCTCTTGCTCGCCCGCACCGCCGAGCGTGCAGGTGATCCCGGCGCCGCCGTCCTCACGATCGAAGAGGTCGCATCCGGCGCGCGCAGCGCAGGCGTGCGCGCTGCCTGGCTCTTGCGCGCAGCGGACGTCGCCGGCAGCGGTGAAGACGGGGCGCGCCGTCGCGTCGACCTGTTGCTGCGCGCGGCCCTGCTCACCCCGACGGTGAGCGTCATCAACCGCCTCGGCGACTCCGGTCGCGCGCTACTCCGCTATGCGCCCGAGGAGCGGGACGCCCTCCAGATACGCTTCGGTCGCGCGTCCAAGACGCTCACCCAAAGGCTCGATGGTCCGGACGGCGCGCGCGTCGGCATCGACTTCGCGCGGCTCGCGCTCGATCTCTTCGAGGACGCGGACGGTGCGCTGGACGCCATCGAACGTGCGCTCGACGCCGACGCCGATCTCGAGGAGTACATCCTGCTCGTCCCGTCCGCGGCGACGCTATCGAAGTCCGTTGCTGCCGACGCGGCGGTCGCGCGGGCCGTCGCGCTCGTGGACAAGCCGTACAGCAACGTGGGGGTACCCGCGCTTCGCCTCTTCAGCGCGATCGCCAAGCAGCGCGGAGACGCGGTGTCGGTGGGGCGCTTCGTGCTGCTCGCGGCCGAGAGAGAGAGCGACGACGACCAGCTCGTTCGCGAGGCAGACGACGTCCTTCGCAGCGCGGAGCCCTCGCCGTCGGTCGAGCGCTTCAACAGGCGCGTGCCAGAGACTCGCCGCGCAGAGGCATGGCGCGCGTTCGCAGAGAGCGAGCGCGCGGCGGGTCGGTACGAGAAGGTCATCGAGGCGCTCGAGCGCGTGAAGACCTGCTGTCCTCCCGAAAAGCGCGATGCGATCGAGTCCGAGATCCGTGAGGCGTACACGCTCGCGGGTCGCGCGGAGGATCTCGAGGTGCGCGCGCGCCGCGAAGCCGAGCGTGATGGCTCGCCTCACGCTGCACGCGCGGACGCGTGGTCGGAGGTCGCGCATCTTCGAGAGGAACGCGGAGATGTCATCGGCGCGAACGCCGCGCTCCTAGAAGCTGCGAGCCTCGATCCCGCACCACTCGAGCGCTGGAGCTCGCTCGAGCGCATTGCAAGCCTCGCCGGCGCGTTCGACGTTCGCGTGCGCGCGCTCGGCGAGATCGAGACGCGTGTGAAAGAGGACGCGCGGCCGGCCGTACTTCGTCGTCTCGCGCACGCGCAAGAGGAGTCCGGAGATCTCGTGGGCATGCAGCAGACGTGGAAGCGCGTCCTCGAGCATCGGCCGGACGACGAAGAAGCAGACCGCGCGATCGAGGCGCTGCTCGCCCAGGCCTCGGACTTCGTGCGCCTCGCCGATCACCTCGCGCGGCGCGCCGATCGCCTCGCGCGCACCGGAGATCAGCGAGACACTCTGCGCGTAGTACGTTTGCGACGCGCCGCGATCTTGGAGCAGCGACTCGGTCAGGTCGCGCAGGCGTGCGAGGAGCTCGAGCGACTCGTCGCCGAGTGGCCCAACAACGAGAGCGCGGTTCGCTACCTCGCCGATCTCTACGAGCGATCGGGACGACCCGCGCGCGCCGTCTCGCTTTGGCAGCGCCTCGCGACGCTAGCGACCACCGACACGGCGCGTGGGGATCTCATGGTCCGCGCTGCAACGGCCGCGCGCGCGTCGGGCGACACCGAGACGGCGGCCGCACTCGCCGAGCAGGCGTCCACTGCGCCTTTCGCGCGACAGGCGGCGCTGACCCTCGTCGTGCAAATCGCGCGTGACCGCCAGGACGACACGACGCTGGCGCGCGCGCTCGGCGCGCTCGCAGACTCCTGGCTCGACGAGCCCATACGCGCAGCTGAGATGCTGATCGAGGCCGCGCAGGCCTGCGCTCGTAGCGGCGACGTCTCGGGTGCGCTCGCGCACGCGCAACGTGCGGCCACCATCGCGCCGACGCGCGCGGGTGCGCAGCTGTTCGCACGCGGCCTCGAGTACCGATTGAGAGGCGCGGGCACCCCCGCAGAGGCGGGCTACACGATCGCGGAGCTCGGTCGTGTCGAGGGTCCGCTCGATGTCGACGATGCCGCGCTCCACGCGTTCTTGCGCGCAGAGGCGCTCGACGCCGTTCACGGTGGCGACGCCGGGCTCGTGGAACTCGAGGTCGCGCGCACGCGTTGGGGCTCGCACGGGCTCATCGAGGTGGGCATCGCCGAGCGGTACGCGCGCGCATACCGGTGGGTCGAGGCGCTGCCGCATTTCGAGCGCGCCGTGCAGGGTCAGCTGCTCGGGTTGCGCGGGACCGCCGCCATAGCGCTCGCCGCGTCCGAGGTGGCGGAGCGCGCGCAGCGTGCCGACATCGCGCTCGCCTTCCTCGAGATCGCCGCGCAAGATCTCACGCTGCGCGAGCGCGCGCAGAAGCGCATCGCCCACGTCGCCGCGCAAATGGGAGACCTGGCGCGCACGCGCGTCGTCTTGGACGAGCTCATCAAGACTTCGTCTCCGGACGATCGTCCCGTCTTGATGGCCCAGCTCGCGCGCGCACTCTCCTCGTCGGCTCGCCTCGAGGAGCGCGCGGAGGCCGCGACGATCTTCCAACGCGCGATCGAGGCCTCTCCGGAAGGGAGCGTGCTGCGCGCGCAGCTCACGGCCGAGATCGGCACGCTCTCGTCTCGCCCACCGTCTGCGCCACCGCCGCGCGACGCCGAGCCGGTCTTGCTCGTGACCCAATCGTCAACGACCTCTGAGGTCGCGTCAAAGGAGCCGACGGACCCCCACGCGAAGCTGGCTCTGGGTCGTGGGGCGCTCGAGCGCGGAGACCAAAGCGTCGCGGAGCTCTTGTTCGTCGAGTGCCTGACCGCCGGGCTCGTGGAGGCGGGCGACGAGCTCGCGGCACTCCTCGAGCGGAGCCCCGCTCGCTCCAGTGATCTCGTGCGGGTTCGCCGCCTGCAGGTCGACTTCCGTCCTGGAGATCGTCGCCTCTTGAAGGCGCTCCGCAGCGCCGCGCTCGGTGACCACAACCCGACGTTCGCGCGCGCGGTCGATCATGTTCTGCGCACGTTCGATTCGAGCTCTGGCCCGATGCCACCACCTCCGCTCTCGGCGCAGGTCGAGCAACAAGGAATGCTGCAGCTGCTCGCGCGCGCGACCGGCGATCCTTGGGGCGACGTCGTGACGCTCGT
>ENA-OFCD01000880-OFCD01000880.1-metagenomes-genome-assembly--contig:-NODE-880-length-17450-cov-6.389307_pt1 | contig 17450 bp, 16 predicted proteins | sample MGYA00153392_OFCD01 | MGnify analysis MGYA00153392
AACTGTCAACTGCTTGCACTGTTGGCGTTAGCCTGCCGGAGGCAATGCGTAGCCGTTGGCGAAGCCTGCCGTAGGCATAGTGTCAACTGTCAACTGTCTAAATTGATGGCACCGTAAAATGGAACCGACTACCGCGATCTTTCCCCGCAGATTCTGCCCAAATTTCGCCACCCCAACCATTGACAATTTGCCGACAGATCGCCAGTCCCAAACCAGTCCCGCCCACAGTCCGTCGCAGAGAACCTTCGGCTTGGTAGAAACGTTCAAACACCATTTGTAATAATTCCGGTGCAATGCCGCGTCCGGTATCGGTGACAGTTACTTCGAGCATTGATTCGATGATCGAGGCTTCAATGCCGATCCGATCTGTGCCAGTCGTAAATTTACAGGCATTATCGAGCAGTTTTGTCAGGACTTCTACCAACCATTCCCCATCAGCACGCACGAAGGGTAAATCGGTAGGGATATCAACGATAATTTTAGGCAAATCTCGGTTATAGCGGCGGGTATTTAAACCACTTAGGGCGAGATCGATACATTCTTCGAGCGAAAGTGGTTCGGGATGCCACTGAATGCGTCCGCTTTCGAGCTGGGAGAGGGTGAGAAAGTCTTGAACGAGTTTCCGCATCCGTTCGGCATCTCCGAGCGCGGTGTTGAGCATTACTTGCCGCAGTTCGAGGGACATATCTGGTTCGGTTGCCAGACTTTCGAGACAGACTTGAATTGTGGATAGGGGTGTTCGTAGTTCGTGTCCGGTAATTGCGACTAAATTGGCTCTGGTGCGATCGAGTGCTTCTAGTTGTTGGTTAAGGTATTCTAGATTGGTATAGGATTCTGCTTGAATTAGGGTGCTGCCAATTTGGGTGGCGATCGCTTCAACTAGATTGATGGTGTCATCCGACCATGGTAATGGGGATGGATCGTGTTGATGTAGTTCGATCGTCCCCAAGATCTTATCTTGGTAGAGAACTGGCACGATCGACCAGTCGGTGATGCCGAGTTTTGTCAGGGTTCGTTGCCACGTTTTGGTAATATTGACTTCGGCTAGAGATGTTGATTCGTGAGTTTTTACGACCGCTTTGAAGATGGGATTGTCTGCTAGGTTCCAAGCTTGACCGACTAAAGAAGGCAGTTCTGAATTGGCTAAATACTCATGGGCGATCGTGGTAGTGCGCTCGTCTGCACGATACTGGTAAATTAAGCACCGACTGACTTTAGTAGCTTTACCGATTTCCTGCACAGCAACCTGGAGGATCTCAGCCGAATTGAGCGAACGGCGAATTGCGCCAGTAATTGTATTGACTAACCGTTCTCGTTCTTCTTTTTCTTCGATCGAACGGTAAGCTTTGAGTAGTTTATATTGCCGCGCCTGTAAATATGTCACCAATCGCTGCACAAAAGCGTCAGCACTGGCTGAATTGTCTTGGGGGATGGTGGGGACTGCAACTAGGTACTCTTGCTTCGCCTGAAGGATTTTGGGGGCTAATTCGGGACGATAACCTTGGATTCGATCGAGCAAAATATGTGCGGCGGCAATAGTAACTTGTCGATCGAATGTCCAGATCCCTTCAAACCTTCTAGACGGGTCGATTTCTGGTAAAACTGGATCGGCTGAAGGGGGGCTGATTTTTTCCCGACAGATCAGGCAAGCTGATGACTGAGCACCAATGGCGATCAGATGCCACTCAGTCGCTAGGGCATCAGTGCTACTAAATGGTACCAATTCGTACTCTTGCAGCCGATCGTCAAATTCAGTCTCTGGTGCAGCTAGAACATATACCTGGTCGCTAATTTCTCCCAGCCGCCGATAGCGGTGAGCTTCCTGACGATAAAACTTTTCTTGCTGAAAACTGGCAATTAATAATGGGCGATCTGTCCCTGCGAGAACTCGATCCTCCATTGCGTGCGATAGAGCGGTGAGGGAAGATTTAAAGTATAAATGCGACCTCAGTTGGGGCATTTGCCGCAGTAACTCGCTTAAAACTGATTGTGGATTGCTCACTATTATTCTTGTTCCCTATGGCTGCGGCAGGGTAGGGCGGCGATCTCCACTGTCAACTCCATCGATCGAAGTCCAGAAAGTAGGATCTTGGGTTTACCGATTTCTATCGTACATAAAAATTAGACCCAATAGTTACTGAATCGAGTTTTCGCATCAATAGCTTCACTATTATTTACCATAATTTGAACTTCCATCTCCCTTGTGTTCGGCTTTACTGTGGGTAAGTCACATTAGTTCGGGGTCGCCCGCGCCTAGATCGCAGCTTTTAAAGGGGGAGTTTAGGGGGTCTTGCTACTCTTACCGAGCTGAGTGGTTTTGAAAAACTGAGCCGCAGTTTCTATTGGTTTACCCGCAAGCGGAAAAACTAGTATACCTTTAATTTTAGGATTAGCCACTAATTCTTTCAATCGATGTAGTTGATTTTCAGTAATAGCAACTCCGGCATAATTAACTGCATAGTCTAGCTCTGCATTAAAATTATTTTCATTATAGTCTTGAATAAAAACTCGATCGACATGCCACTTTTCCCAATCAGCCGCAAAGTAACGTTTAGCCCAGTAAGGATTGTGGTGACAAAGATCGAAGCTAACAGCAGGATTTGCTGCTTTCATTTCAGCGATCGTTTGCTGCACAAACTTAGTCAAACTAGCTGTGCGATCTACTTTTCCAGGTAATTCGGCATGGTATCCTAAATAGTCATCCCATTGAACAGCATCGATCTGAGGGTATTTAGTGACAAATTCAGCTAACATCTTTTTGAATAGATTTGCAACCTCAGGCACCTCCACGTCCAAGACATAATGCTCGACTTTGGCATAAGTTCGATCGACTCCAGGTACGAGCCACTTTTTAGAAATTGCTAGATCGAAAATTGGACTACTTTTATCGATTTTAATCCCTTTCTCGAAATAAGCATGAACTTGCATACCTTGCTTGTGTGCCTCATCGATCGTCCATTCCAACCATCGATCTTGAAACTGGTTAAGACAGCTTTTAGCTCCCAGCATTTGCTGCGTGACTTCGCTATTATACATCGTGCAGCCGTTACCCCAAACGCCATGAATAATCGTATTTATTCCTTGTGAATGGTAGTATCTTACGCGCTGACGAATCGTTTGTTCATCGGTATTATTAGTGATTTGATAGCGACTTACATAAATACCCCGAATCGCTTTTTTCTCCCAAGGAGTGGGTAGTGGTGGTTTTGAAGCAGCTACGGGCTGAATGGATGGGGTCTCGATTTTGGCGGTAGTCGGCTGATGAGTAGTTGTCAAATCGATCGGCAATGGCGATCGATTCGGACTAGTTGGTGTCGGTAGTGATGCGGGATTAGCGATTGAGTTGGCTGGGTGAGGATGGGGCAAAAACTGACTAAACTGCTGGATATTCACTCGGCTCGATAACCAATAACTACCACCGAGGATCGCGAGGACGAGCGATAGCGGTATGTGCGAACAGCCACAGCCTTTGTTTTTCTCTTTTGTCATATGTATTACGGTGATGCGATCGCGATCGAAGTAACTGAGACAAAAATCTTAAATTAGTTATTCAAGTCAAAACAGTGGGAATCCTATCATTAGCTTCGATCTTAGCTACTCCTTTCCCACTCAAGAAATAAACATCATGATTCACCATCCACCATCCACCCCCACGCTAAATATCTAATTTGACACCGAGAAGGGAGTAGGTTGGAACTACTAACCGGATTCGATCGTCAGATTGACGATAAAGTGCCAGGAGATGGCTAAAGATTAGATTTCCACAGCCCAATGCTCTAAATCTAGTGCTGGTGTAATGGAAACCTAGTTAGCGATGTCGTTGAAAATCAGCTAGACAGTTGGAGCCACTGAGCGGTTTTGCCGCCTAAGTTTAGACCCAGATGTCAAATTCATGGTATCTTACCACAGAGTCCTAAAGTGTTAATCTTTCGCAGCAAACAGCAACAATCTGCCATATCTGTTCATCTTTAATGAGTGAAGCGATCGATCGCAGGTCTTGCTCCACTGTCACGTTATCGTTCCACAACGACGTAGTTGGAGACAATCGCTTTGGATTGGCACATCTCCCACGGAGAAAAGCAAATGAGTTCACGGTCAGGGATGTAATATAGTGAGATTTCAGTTTTTACTCTTTAGTGTATTTAGTTTCTGTCTACTAGCTATCCCCGCTGATGCTGGTCAGTTGGCATCATGGAAGTTTGATGCGGGTAGAAATCGATTAGATTTCAAGACGGATGCTGGGGTTCAACCCAAAGCAGTCATGCTATTCAATCCTACTCGCCTAGTCATCGACCTTCCAGGTATTGGTTTTGGAAAGCCAACAATTACCCAAAGATTAACAGGTAACTTCAGATCGTTGCGTGTGGGTCAATTTGATGGCAGCACGACCAGATTGGTACTAGAATTGCAACCTGGCTATACCCTTAACCCAAAACGAGTTCAATTTACTGGCGAAAATCCGATTGATTGGTATGTGACGATCCCAGTGCCCGAACGGGGCGCGACGAGCATCCCAACTCTGTCCCCAAAATCGAACTCGCCCAGATAATCCGCGTCATAGGAGTAAATGCTTTGAAATACAACTGGTTATTACCCAGCGTTTTTAGTTTCATGATGGTATCACTACCAGCGACAGCCGCCGAAATCCTGTCGTGGCAGTTTAATGCAGCCGAAAACCGGATTGATTTTACCACCAGTACGGCAGTGAAACCAGAAGCACAAATGCTGGCTAACCCCAGTAGATTGATTATCGATCTGCCAGAGACTAGACTCAATCAGCCGACATCTTCCCAACTACTCAATAATGGGATCAAGTCCCTCAGAGTAGGTCAATTCGATCCCGATCGATCGAGGATGGTCTTAGAACTCGATCCAAAATACTCAATCGACCCCCAGCAAGTACTGATCCAAGCCAGTACAGCCAGACAATGGTCGATCCAACTGCCCACTCCCCAACCCATCGAATCTTTTCCCCGTGGTGCTCCGAGCGGCCCTGTCGCTGTTTTTAATGAAAACGGTCAAGTTGTCGTCGCACAACCCCATCGTCCAAAACCTGTGGTGACTGCAAGTACGACGGGGAGTACGGCGGGGAGTACAACGTCAGTTAATTATATTGCCCTCGATCCTACCCGAACGGGAATTTTGGTTCAAACCGATCGTCAGAGTCGGACACAGCTCCAGTATACAAGTGGGTTGGATATTCGCTCTGGTAGTTATCGGATTACGATTCCCAATGCGAGATTGGCTCCTGGCTACCAAGTTCCGAGCGATTCACAACGTTATCTGACTGTTAGTGCTCAAGGAGACGATCTTGCCATCCTCGTTCGTCGTGCCGATGGGGTAAAAGTTGATATCGTCCGTCAGTACCTGGACAGCCGTTGGGTATACTTACAGCCGCTCTCAGGCGGATCTACAACCCGAATTGCGGTCAACCGTCCGCCAGTGGAAGTCCCCATCAATGTCCCCAAAGCTAGCGACCGTCCCGCGCCCAAACAGGATACTTCACCTCCAGTTCGGCCGAATAATGGACGAGTCCTCGTCATGCTCGATCCTGGACATGGTGGTAAAGATCCTGGTGCAATTGGTCTGGGTGGATTGCGGGAGGTAGATGTGATTTTACCAGTCGCCAAAAGAGTTGCCGAAATTCTTGCCAAACAGGGGATTGCCGTCAAAATGACGCGCAACAGCGATTATTTTGTCGGATTGGACGAGCGGGTAGTCATGTCTAGAGAAGCAGGCGCGACTTTATTTGTGAGTATTCATGCCAACTCGATCGATAATCGTCCCGATGTCAATGGCTTGGAACTATATCACTACAATATCGGACAATCTTTTGCTGAAACCGTACACAGCACTATTTTGGACTATGTAAATAAGAATGGTTTCTACTTAAACGATCGCCGCGTCCGCTCTGCGCGATTTTTGGTCTTGCGGAAATCCGCTATCCCCGCTATTCTAGTCGAAACTGGTTATTTGACTAGCGAAGCAGAGTCATCACGCCTCCGCCGCGATGATTATCAAAAAGTGATGGCAGAAGGCATCGCCAAGGGGATAATCCAGTACATCAAAGATCGTAACTAATCGATCTACCACTCCATTTATTTACTCGATCTTTCTAGCGTAATATGCAAGACCGACTTACTTCTACCCCGCAGCTTCAGTCAGACGAAATTGCCAGAATTGGCGTATTTGATAGTGGAGTGGGAGGATTGACGGTCTTGCAAGAAATCTATCGCCAACTTCCCCATGAATCAGTCTTGTACTTTGGAGATACTGCTAGAGTCCCATATGGTACTCGCAGTGCCGCAGAGATTTTAAAATTTACGCGCCAAACGTTGGACTGGATGGTTCAACAACGGGTCAAGATGGCAATTATGGCCTGCAATACCAGTTCTGCCCTAGCTTTAGAAACCGTTCAAAGTGAATACGATCTGCCGATCCTCGGCGTGATTTTACCTGGAGCTAGAGCCGCCGCTCTCCAAGGGCGCAGGATTGGGGTGATTGCTACTCCTGCTACAGTCAACAGTAACGCCTATCTCCACGCGATTCTAGAAGCCAATCCGCGCACGCAGGTATGGCAAGTCGCCTGCCCTGAATTTGTCCCCATCATCGAACACAATCGGATCGCCGCACCGGATACGCTCCAGATCGCTACAGCGTATATTCAACCCCTACTCGATCGATCGATCGACACTTTAGTCTATGGTTGTACTCATTACCCTCACCTCGAACCTGTATTGCGGCAATTTGTCCCTCACACGATTCAATTCATCAACCCTGCCGTTGCGGTTGTTACCGCCGCCGCTAATGAACTAAATCTGCTCGGAATTCAAAGCCACTGTAAAGCTATGCCTACTAAATTTATTGTCAGTGGCAACCCAGCCCAATTTACTCAAATTGCCAGCCAATGGTTGCCCGCGTCCCTAGTCCAGCAGATCGTCTTACCAACCGTGACGGTTTCTTAACCAAATAAGATCGCTCGAAACGAGCCTGAAAACTCAAATCTATTCCCGATTCCTGGCTGTGGTTAACTCGTCCGGTTATCTCCTATCCCCGATTCCTAGCTACCTATTCCCTATGTAGAGGAAAAATAGCTTAGAATGTATGTAAACTTTCGTAAACTCTCCTCTGAGCCGCTCGATCGATGACCTCAGTGAAATCCGTATTTGCTCCTGTTGAAACTGACTTACAAGTTTTGACAGAGAACCTCAAAAATCTCGTCGGTGCCCGTCACCCAATTTTGTACGCAGCAGCCGAACATCTATTTGGGGCTGGCGGCAAACGCGTGCGCCCAGCTATCGTCTTGCTCATTGCCCGTGCGACGATGCCTGGTGAAGAAATTACCCCGCGTCATCGCCGACTCGCAGAAATCACCGAAATGATCCACACGGCGAGTCTAGTCCACGATGACGTGGTAGACACCGCTGACACCCGTAGGGGCGTACCCACAGTTCACAGCTTATTTGATAATCGGATTGCAGTACTAGCAGGTGATTTCCTGTTTGCTCAGTCGTCTTGGTATCTGGCGAACTTAGACAACCTAGAAGTAGTCAAACTACTCTCACAGGTGATTATGGACTTAGCTGAAGGCGAGATTCAGCAGGGACTAAATCAATTTGAGACTGATTTCTCGATCGAGGCTTACCTAGAGAAGAGTTATTACAAAACTGCCTCCCTCCTCGCCAATAGTGCCAAAGCTGCTGGCTTACTCAGCGATGAGTCTACAGCCATTTGCGAGCAACTATATTTGTATGGGCGTAATTTAGGACTAGCTTTCCAAATAGTGGATGATATCCTTGACTTTACCGCCTCAGATGAAGTACTAGGTAAACCTGCTGGCTCGGATTTGGCAAGTGGAAATCTCACGGCTCCGACGCTGTATGCGATGCAAGAATATCCGCAACTGGTGGAATTAATTGCCACGGAGTTTGAAGATCCGGCAGATTTGGAGCAGGCTTTGAGTCTCGTTCGGAGTAGTCAAGGGATTGCCAAATCTCGCGAATTAGCCAACCACCACGCACAGTTAGCTCTTGCTCAACTGACGGGTTTAACTCCCTCAACCTCGCTCCAAGCATTATTCGATTTATCGGATTATGTATTGAAGAGGCTGTACTAAAATAGTTGATAATTGATAGTTGATAATTGATAATTGGCTGATTAGGGTGAGGATTTCAACTCTACCCTAATAAAAATACACCTTTAGGTGGGGTATTTCAACAACTGTTCTTCGTTAAATTAGTGGCTCGTAGCTAAATTAAACCCTAATTAATTATTAACTAATTTGGACTCGGTTAATCCTGATGAAAACAACTCTTGTTTTGGCAATGACCGCAGATGGAAAGATTTCAGATGTCACGAAATCACCCCCAACATTTAGTTCCGAGCGGGACTATGCTCATCTCGTCGAACAAATATCGTTATCCGATGCTATTTTGGTCGGGAGCGGTACTCTCAAAGACGGTGGTAGCGTGGTATTGGTGCAGGATCCAGAATTAATTAAGGCTAGAATCGATCGCGGACAACCATCCCAACCTCCTCAGATTATTTGTTCTCGCAGCGGCAAAATCGATGCCAAGTTACCGTTTTTTAGTCAACCGATCGATCGCTGGTTATTGACAACTAAAAGCGGTGCAACAGATTGGCCTGAAGGGGATAGTTTCAGCCATGTCCTGGTATGTGAAACTGCCGATGGTAGCGATCTTGATTGGCAATCTGTGACGCTGAAACTGACAGAATTGGGTATTGAAAATATTTGCTTTCTCGGTGGATCTGAATTAGCGGCAAGTTTATTTGCCGCTGACTTTATCGATGAGTTATGGTTGACTATATGCCCATTTATTTATGGTGGTAGTGATGCCCCTACTCCGGTGTCTGGATCTGGGTTTACTCCCGATCTGGCTCCCAGATTAACATTATTGAGTGTCGATCGAGTCGAGCAGGAACTATTTTTACACTATCAAGTTCAGAAAAAAACTGCTAGTCAACAGTCAACTGTTTAATTCTGCCCCTCAATTTCCCCCAAATATCGCTGAAGATAAGGCGAGAATGCCTCGTAAATCAGCGTCAACGGCTCACCACGATGCCAGAATAAATAGTGACGACCCCAAAACGGCCCTGTTTCTCCAAAGGCTTGAGCTAGTGCTGGCGACTCACCATAATAAATACCCTGCACATCTCGATACAGTTCGGTGCGTAATTTCGCCAAACTCGCCCAAATTGGCAAAGACTTATTTTCTAGATACTCATCTACATTTCGCGCTTCCCACCACGAAGTAGCATAGGCTAACCTCTGCCCTGAAGCAGTTCTCAGCCAGACTTGACGGCGAATTCTCGGCCCTGGGACTACCTGTAAAGAATTCGGCGCACCATCATTATCCATGCCGATCGCGGACATATCAATTACGTCTACCTCAGTTGGTTCCCCTGTTAGCAGTTGCAGATGTCGCGTCGGTGAACCATCACCGAGCAGTAACATTTGCCATGCAGGTGGTAATTGCTGATGCGGTAAGCCAGTTTGGACTACTTCAGATCCCCCTTGCCAAATCGGGCTGAGTGCATTCCAGCTAGTCGTAATCAAATTTCGATCTCCGTAGTCGGTCGCGATTGTCACGATAGTTAATAAATCTTAATATTCTCTCCTATCATCATAAATGATTTGCTAGGCTCTCGACTTCTTGAACTCGCATTTGGCACTCTAGATCTGCTGTTGGAACCCTTAATTTCGATCGTGACGTTCGACAAAAGCAAACTTCGTACCTTTGATTTCGAGATCGGTGAGAATGCGATCGTATGCTTCTAGATCCCAGAGTGTCCACTTAGCTGTATCCTGGGAATCTTTACCTGCTAGAACGTGAGGATTGGTAGCTAAAAACTCCTTCAGACTGTGGATAGTCCGTCGAGCGATCGTAGGCTCGTGCCAGCGGGGTTGTGCCGTTAGAGTGGCGATTTCGGCGCGCATAGCTGATGCTAGGACGGCATTGCCTTCCGATTCGGCTTCTTTGAGTAGTCGGCGATAGCCTTTAGTATCTTTGTAGATAAAGTTATCGATCCTTTCTACGCCTAATTTTTGCGTAATGCGATCGAGTTGCTGTAACAACTGGGGTACGGTCGCACCATAAACTAATCCCTCTGCTTGGGTATCCATCGTGGTGGGCAGTGGGGCGATTCTGCCATGTTCGAGTTCGATTGTCAGCCAGTATGCCATGAAAGTCTCTACCTCTTGCTATAGGTTTATGGTACCCAGACTCGGATGTACATTATCCATGCCGCAATATCAGCCGCCAGTAAAATTTTGTGGTGACTAAAGCTAAACTCTAATCATAATTAATTAGACTGGCATCGATCGTCGATCGTTCCCAATCTTTGAGCGATGAGCGCGATTTTGAGACTAATACTAGTTGCTGTAAATCTGGATTTGCAGCAATTTGGGCTGAGTATTCAACCTAGTTTTGGACAAGCGGCTGCTGTCAGATTGGCTGTAGGACATTGCCCCTCTAAGCATGGCTGCTGATAGGCAACATCTGTTTCTGGCGGAGGGGGTATTTTTCCAAAAATCATCTCACAACTGAGATCCTCAAAGTTTGGTGTCATCGTCAGGGGAATCCCAAACTTTTCCGTAAAAAACGCTTGAGTCGGCACTTTACACATATTGACACACATCCCAACACAGCCACTATCTGCGAGGTAACGACATTTTTCGATCTGGACGCCAGAGGATTGAGATCGTACTGTCCCATCTGCCAACTCGATCTTAGCTGCGACTACTTCACACGGCCCTACCAACCACTCAAACATTTTGGCAGCAAACCAGGCATTGAGCATACATACCAACTGCGTCGGCGCGAAAAACGTCCGAATCGCCCAGAGGACTGGAGCGGGTACCAGCGATTGGAGTACCTGAGCAACAATTACTTGCTGCTGTTGGGCATTACGTCCCTGCACGATTTGTTTCGACAGATCGACAAATCCAGCGTAGCCACTGACTTGGGTACCCGCACCGAGTGCCTGAGCCATCTTCCAAGAAAATAGCCAGATAAATAACCGATCGATTAAGTTGTCGTGATATTCTGTGGTAGTTTGCACTGCTTTGGGCTGCATGTCTTTACTCACCTCAAACTGTCTAATTTACTAGAGCAATCCTAAATCAGATCCCTGATATTAAACATTGGTGCTCATGCGGCAGCCGCCTAACACACCCTACATCAACCTAGCTTTTCATTTAGGATTGCTATATTAACGATTTTAACTAACCCGATCGATATCGGGGTGTTTTTTCACCAGGACGATCGGATTCTGGCTGAGTGTGGACGATTCTCTTGTCAGAGAGGCTACTTGTGGTAAGCGTAGCCTCTCCAAAAGAGACACTACGCCAACGAGTATCCAATCGCACAAAAAAGCTGGGCATTACCCAGCTAAACTTAGATTGATTGAGGTTGTAGCGATCACATTAATCCAAGGAAATGTAATGTACCTTGTCCAGTAACAAATTCGGTGATCAGAGCAGCAACAAAGCCGATCATCGCTGCGCGCCCGTTCAAAAGTTCTGCGGACGGGGTAAAACCGAATTGTGGCTCGTCTTTTTTAGCTTGCATGGTTTTAATTCCGGTATATATGAAGATTTACGATTGCTTAGATCGACAGATGGATCGAATAACTGTAAGAATAGCAAGTCTTTTGGGATGTTCGCCGACCTTAATTACATCAATCCGAGGAAGTGGAGTGTACCTTGTCCTGTAACAAATTCAGTAATCAGAGCTGCAACGAAGCCAATCATTGCTAGGCGACCGTTTAAAAGTTCTGCGGAAGAAGTAAAACCGAATTGTGGCTCGTCCTTTTTAACTGTCGTAGTTTTAACCATGATACTTGTAAAGATTAGTGAACTCTTATATAAACTAATGTAACAAATAAATTTAAAAATGGCAAGTCTTTTGGAATATTCGTAAACTCTCTAGGTGGCTAGATCCTATTTTCGACCTCATCGCCGCTGTAGATCGGCACTGGGCTGGCTTTGTCGCATTGTAGCGAGGCGAGAAAACACCCAGCGCATCATTGACAATCTATTATTTACAACCCACACTATGACACGTTCTCAGCAACTCGATCGATACTACCAGCAAATTCAATCGATCGTCCTCAGTCGCCAAAATCCGATTACAGGGTTATTTCCGGCGAGTACGGCAATTACGGCTCATGGTGACTATACCGATGCGTGGGTGAGGGATAACGTCTATAGTATCCTCGCCGTGTGGGGATTGGCTCTGGCGTATCGGAAAGTAGATGCACCGCCAGGGCGATTGTTTGAGCTGGAGCAGAGTGTAGTCAAGCTGATGCGGGGACTATTATTTTGTATGCTGCGTCAAGCTGACAAGGTAGAACGGTTCAAACAGACTCAATCGCCCTTGGATGCGCTTCATGCCAAGTACAATACCAACTCAGGTGATGTTGTCGTCGGTGATGATGAGTGGGGACATCTGCAATTGGATGCGACTTCTCTATTTGTGCTGATTTTGGCACAGATGACCGCTTCGGGGCTACCAGCGATTTATACTTTGGATGAGGTAAATTTTGTCCAGAATTTGGTCTATTATATAGGACGCACTTATCGGACGCCTGATTTTGGACTATGGGAACGTGGGGACAAGATCAATCATGGGAGTGTGGAACTAAATGCCAGTTCGATCGGGATGGCGAAAGCCGCACTAGAGGCGATTAACGGGTTAGACTTATTTGGGGCGAGGGGTTCTCAAGCATCGGTGATTCATGTATTGCCTGACGAGATCGCCAGAGCGCGGTTGACGTTGGCTTCTTTGTTACCGAGGGAGTCGAGTTCCAAAGAGACGGATGCGGCTTTGTTGAGTATCATTGGGTTTCCAGCTTTTGCAGTCACAGATCCGCAATTAGTCGATCGTACCCGTACCAAGATCGTCGATAAATTGGAGGGTAAATATGGATGTAAGCGATTTTTGCGCGACGGACATCAGACAGTATTAGAAGATAGTACTCGCCTCCACTATGAGCCAGAAGAATTACTCAAGTTTGAAGGGATTGAGTGTGAATGGCCGTTATTTTTCACTTATTTATATTTGGATGCTCTCTTTAGTGGGGATGCAGCGGGGATAGAGAAGTATCGTAGCTTGCTATTGGCGGTATCGATCGATCTCAACGGTACGCAATTATTACCAGAATTATATTTTGTGCCTCAGCACAAGATCGCGGCTGAGAGAGCCGATCCTCACTCGCAGACGCGGCTACCCAATGAAAATCTACCGTTAGTATGGGCGCAGAGTTTGTATTTTTTGGGAGAGCTATTATTTGATAAGTTTCTCGCACCTGGAGATTTAGATCCTTTAGGCAGACATCTGCAAATTGGTAACAAAAGAAGAAGAACTGTACAGATTGCTTTGATTGCTGAAGATGAAGATTTGCAGGCACAATTAGCTGAGTATGGAATTGCTACCCAAACTTCGATCCAGATCGAGCCAATTCAAGTTCGTCAATCTACAGAACTCGCCGCAGCATATGCTCAAATTGGTCGAAATGATAAACTAGGTTTAACAGGACGTCCGATTCGACGCTTGCGAAGTTTAACGACTTCAAGAATATTTACTATTTGTGGCGAGACAATTGTATTTTTACCAGCATTTTTAGATCGACAACAGTTCTATCTAACTTCTGATTACCACTTCCTGATCTCGCAAATTAAAGCTGAGATTGCCTATATTAGCGAGCAGTGGACACAGTTGGGGCGACCGACGCTGACACTGTTATTAACCAAGTCCTTATTGCAAGAGGGACAAGATGAGTTTCAGGGGCAGCAATATGCCTCACCATTATTAGAGTTGATTGCTGAATTTAGACAAGGTAAATGTAATGGGGTACCCATCCGCTTGGGAAATCTCAATCAATTAAAACTCACGGCGGGAACTGAGAGTATCGATAACTTACATGAGTTTAAATTGGATCTAACTACCGTCAATCCAATGGTACAGCAGCATTACTACTTAACCTATGCTGCCGATCGCAATCAACCATTAACTAATACTCAGGAATTTTTATTAGAAGCAGAAACTAACGTACCACTACTATTGAAACAATTAAAAGGGTCTGATAATATTTATCAACAAATTGAATTACTGCATACTTTAACCCGACTGAAAGGATTAGATTTCGATCCTGAATTTGGTACCGATGTGAAAGTAACTATATCCGACTTATTAGATGAAGTTTACTTCAAAGCCAGTAACTTTAGTAATCGTCCTCACTGGGCGATCGTCCGTTATGCTGCGGGTTTATTAGATAAAGTAGAGATTAGTTTGTCTGATGCCGTAACAGATATATTAATTAGTGGTAAACAACTGACTGTCGGGATGGCTTATAGCGAAGCTGCTCTGATCGATCGACCGATGTCCCATACAGAAATCGTAGAGAAAATTGATAAATTCTGTCGTGAAGATATTCGCGATCGAGTATTGACGCAAGAAATAATTATCTATCTGGGATTGTTAATTAAATCACAGCCAGTTTTGGTTAAAGGTTTACTAACATTAAGAGTCGGATATCTCATCGTCTTACTTACTAGTGAAATAGTGATGGAACTGGGGATTACTCAAGATGAAGCTTATGAAAAATTGATGGAGCTGAGTCCCTTTGAAATTCAAACCAGACTGCACCAAGTTTTGACAGATTATCAAGGTTTAGGCAATACGGTATTTCAACAAGAATCTCTACACCTCAATCAATCTCAGCATCAAATTGAATGGATCGTCAATGCCACAGTAGATAAAGTCGAGCCTGTCTCAAACTTGCAACCATCACAAGTAGTCGATTGGCGGTACCAACGGCGTAAAAATGGAACGATCGATCGTGTCGATCCAGATTTTTATCCTAATGTATGGCGATTGCTCAAGCATTGTAAGGGTTTAACGATCGGTGATAAGTTAGAGAAACGCAATCGGTTAGATAGTGAAGTAATCTTGTCAGAAATGACCCCAGGCGAGAAAAACTTTGCCTTACGGATCGAACATTTACTCAATAAAATTGTCGCACCAGAATATCGCCAACTAAACATAGAAGCTTTGATGGCACTGGCGGCTCTATCAGAACGGAATCCAGAGCTAAATATCGAAGAATATATCGTGCTGGATGTTTTGATCGGTCATGCCGTCCGTTTGGCTTGGCTGGATGCCGAACGATCGAAGACTACTCAATTCGATCGAACGGCTTTCAAACCGAGCGATTACGATCGATACAAATCATTTGCCTGGAGTGCCTTTTATCAAAGCTCTCCCTCTGTCTGTGCAAGTTATATCGTCAAATCGCTTCAATTCCTGAGTCAACTGGCTGTCTGATGCTCTAAACAGTTGACAATTGACAGTTGACAGTTGACAGCTAAGAGATTAGAACGGAGATTGAAACTCCACTGGGCACTGGTTGGAACCGCCCAGTGTTCTAATTACAATCGCACCTTTAGACAGAAGGCTCTAGGCTCTGAACCCTTACTATTCGGTAATGCTCAAATCCTCTCTATCCATTGACTATAACCGCAATCGCATAACTCATCCAATTGAGAGAAAGTTGGATATCCATCCAACTGCTAAGATTTTGTGAGTAAGAGCAGTCAGTTAGCGCGATGCACTAGAGGCTGTTTTTTATTTGGGGTCGGCTTAACACCCAACCATTCAATTACGAACAGGAAATAGCTGATGGTACTCACTGAAATTAATGTTGACGATTTAAACAAGCTGATGCATCTACGGATGGAGCGTCTGATCCACTTGTTTGCTTCGAGCTTGCCAAGTTGCCTGATTCACATCGATGCAGAGCACACTTTATCAGTCCATTGCCCCCAGTCCGAAATCGTTGACGATCTACTCGATGAATTGGAGGACTTGTGCAATCATGCGTGGCTGATTCTTGGGGCAAGTAAGATCGCCTTGTATTTCGGTCAAGAAGAAATCTTGAGTACCAACACTTATTATCGCTAATGAGTCGGCAGGCAATTTGTCCACTGATGCGAGCGTCTCTCTATCAATCGGCAGAAAATTTAGTTAACGACATCGAAGCTAATTATCTCGATCGACTGAGTAGTAAATAAACCATTTAGTAGATGAACTTATCAGCCAATCCCGATATGCTTGGGTAACTTCAAAAGTTTTAAACACTGATTTCCCAAGTCCCCAACTTCAAGCGGAATAAACATCATGACCATCAAAACATCTCAAACAAATCCGCCCCAAGATGAAGACGAATTGGTGAAAATAGTAGACCCATCACAGGCGGGTACCGAATCTGACTCACCCACCCCTGACAGCTACGATCCCAATATCATTCCGGCGGAAACAGCAGCCAGAATGGAACGTGAGGGCGAAAATTATAAGCAATTACCCAACCATCCCCCAGGATCTGAAAGCCTGGACACAACTGGTGGTTTCACGGTTGATAAAGAAGGATTAGTAGACAACTTTGGGATCGAACCAGAGATGTATTACGATCGGCCTGGTGATATTCCCGAAGAAGACAGCAAATAGACACTCGATCGCAGATTGTCTGTCTGTATCCGATGACAGATCGATCGAGCATCCCGACTAAGTTAATAATTTATCAATTTTCAGGAGTGAGGAATCATGTCAAGACAACGCGCTATGGGTACATTTTCTAATTATGAAACAACAGAAGCCGCATTACGAGACTTAAAAAATAGTGGTTTTGTAATGGATCGAGTTTCAGTAGCGGGAGCGGGTCTCGATCGCCATGCCGATCTGGCTGGAGCGAGGACAACCGATCGGCTGGCAGACATCGCCACTGCCAATCCTACCGATCGTACCCCTCACAACGAAAACGAAGCTGCGGAAGATGCTAAAAAAGGAGCTTTAGCTGGTGGTACCGTCGGGGGAGTGACTGGGTTGCTCGTCGGCTTGGGTGCCTTGGCAATTCCTGGAGTCGGCCCAGTTATGCTCGCAGGTGCGGCGGCAACTGCAATTGCTACAGCCATCTCCGGTAGTGCGATCGGTGCTGCTGCTGGGAGTTTAGCAGGTGGACTAGTAGGCTTAAATGTGCCCGAAGATCGTGCTAATGCCTATGGAGAGCAAGTAGAACGGGGTGGATATCTAGTCATGGTGGAAGGATCGACAACGGACATCGCTACGGCTGAATCAGTATTCGCCAAACATCGGATTCATGGTTGGGATACTTACGATTTACCCAGTGACTCCACACCAGTCGTGGATTATTATCTAGAGCATTAAATTAATTGATAATTGATAACTGATAATTGCGGATGTGCGCCCGCCTTTGTTCCCCGACGGTTTAGCGAAAAGTGCGTTCTTGGGGCGCGAGCTTTTGGGGGGAAGCTTCCCAAGCGAGCTTTTGGGGGGAAGCTTCCCCCCAAAACGTCGCGCCCCAAAACGTCGCTTGTTTCCCAACTGGGCGGGGAACCCGACCAAACAAGTAAA
>ENA-OFCD01000882-OFCD01000882.1-metagenomes-genome-assembly--contig:-NODE-882-length-17418-cov-6.172378_pt1 | contig 17418 bp, 17 predicted proteins | sample MGYA00153392_OFCD01 | MGnify analysis MGYA00153392
CTGGAAATATTGCGTCAACCACGTTAGTTCGGATCGATCGATCTAAATCGATCGATTCAATCTAATTTCAGGTCGTCCCAGGATACGGGGTCTTCTGCGGGTTCTAAGTGTGTTGTGACATCTGTGCCTGGTAATGCGAGGGAGATCGCTTGTTCGATCTCTTCACAGAGATCGTGACCGCGCTGAACCGTCCACGCGCCTGGAACCAACACATGAAATGATACAAAGCGATGGGCACCCGCAACGCGCGTTCGCATCGCATGAAACTGGATGCCCTGAGCTTGGTACGTATTCAAGATCGGCTCAATCAGCTTTTGGTCCTCCGCCGGAATTGCCGCATCGAGTAAACCAGATCCAGTTTCTCGAAGCAGTGTGATTCCAGTCCAAACAATGTTGGCTGCAACAAGTAGGGCAATAATGGGATCGAGTACATACCAGCCCGTAACGCTCACTAGCCCAATTCCCAGCACCACTCCTACCGATGTCCACACGTCCGTGAGCAAGTGATGGGCATCTGCTCTCAGGGTGATGGAGCGCAGCCGTCGGCTAGCTCGGAGCAAAATCCAAGCGACTCCACCATTAATCGCCGTTGCCACCAGTGCTAATAGTAAACCCAATCCAGCTTGCTCGATCGGCTGAGGATCTAATAGACGCTGCCCTGCGGCAACAGCGATGCTGCCAGCCGCGATCAGAATTAAGAATCCTTCCAAGGCACTAGAAAAGTACTCTGCTTTGGAATGTCCGAAAGTGTGCTCCGCGTCAGGTGGCTTGGCGGCATACGACAAAGCCCAAAAAGCCGCAAGTGCCGCCACCAAGTTGACAATTGACTCAAAGGCATCGGATAGCAACCCGACCGAACCCGTCAGCTTATAGGCTCCAAACTTCAGTGCAATGGTAATTATGGCGGCACCGATGGATAAAACTGCGTAGGAACGAGCAGAAGGACGATGTTGGATCGATGGGTTCATACTTTTTGTGATTTTCTAAACACAGTTTCCTGTTCTAACTTTAACCGCTCCTGAAGTGAACCGACGTTAGCGATCGCCCCCAAGATGGATAATAACATTGTTTTTTTTAGCATATTTTCACTTGATTAAATATGAGAATAAAATGAAATTAAAATGAATAAAATATGACTTTTGTGATTAAATTTCTTCTAGATTTTTATTGCATTTAAAGACAACTTAGATTAGGCTGACATAGCCATTAAAAAGTTTTTCACTATAGAGTTAAGTTTTTATCTCTACCTTTTTGGCACGCTGGAAACCATTAGTCAACTTAATTAAGTGTCGTAATCACATACCATGATGTTCTGGGAAGTTCTTTTATTTGCGGTTGTTCTGAGTATTGACTCCTTTTCTGCTGCCTTTGCGATGGGGTTCCGTCATTTTTCCGCAAAGAGAGCATTTTCCTTTGCTTTTAGTTCTGCTTTCGCCGAAGGAGTGGCAACTGCAATAGGCTTCTTACTGGGTAGTGGCGCAAAAGACCTAATCGTGAACTACGACCATTGGGTTGCTTTTGGGTTACTAGTTGCAGTTGGCACTCATATGTGTTGGGAGGCATATCATCATGTTGGCGGCGAGGAAGAAGATTCTGAAGACCCTAGAACTCATGGGATAATAAAGATTCTTTTTATCTCAACTGTGACCAGCATTGACTCACTGAGTGTTGGTGTCTCTCTCGGTCTTGCTGGAAAACCAATTCTTACCTACTCACTGGCGATCGCTCTTGCCGCTTTTGCTTCTACTTATCTCGGTCTATTCTTAGCCAAGCGAATGCCCTCTGCATTCGGTTCTCGATTGGAGATGTTTGGCGGAGCAGTATTAATTGCGATTGGATTTAAAATGCTTTCCATCTGATTGCACAATTGGTTATTTTATCAAAGTTGGTCTTGCTGTTGGCAAGCTTGGGTTCTTTCCATGAGCGGGTTTCCCGCTCTGCTGGGGCAGACGCTGTGCCTAACGGCAGGCTAACGCCAACGCGAACGGACGAACTCCGTAAAATTCATAAGTTCTTTTCAACTCGTTCGTTCACGATTTTTCTTCTTTCGTGAAGTGAAAAGATGTTAGCAATTGCTAACATCTTTTCTTATGCCAAGAGTTAGTTATTTTCAGCTAGATTCTTCCACCGCCAATTCACAACTTCTGGTAAGTCGGTACCGTGGGTATAGGCATATTGACGACATTCAATCTGGCGATTTTTCAGTTGTTCCTTAGTATGTGCGCCAGCTACTTGCAATTTAGGTACCCGATCGATCGCATCAATGGCAATAGTAAATCGATCGATTTGATTGTTCCTGGCTAATTCTAGGGGCGTATTAATATTCCCTTTTTCTTTATAGCCCCGAACGTGGAGATTAGGCTGATTTGTCCGGCGATAGGCTAAACGGTGAATCAGCCAGGGATAACCATGAAAATTGAAGATAATCGGTTTATCGATCGTAAATAAACTATCAAAATCTCGATCGGTTAAGCCGTTGGGATATTCCAGTGGTGGTTGCAGTGCGAGCAGATCGACGACGTTAATAAACCGAATCTTCAGATCGGGAAATGCCTCGTGCAAAATAGACGTAGCAGCGAGAGCTTCTTGGGTGGGAACATCACCAGCACAGGCAATCACCAGATCCGGTTCGACACCTCGATCTGTACTCGCCCATTGCACCAAATGCCGATCCCTTTGGTGCAATGGGCGATCGCCGCATCCATATCTCCATCACTCGCCCATCTAGAGCCATCTCGCTCCCATCTGCGTCTCCGGGTAAGTATTCACCCCACCACACCTTCTGAGTGGCTTCATACACCGCTTGCAGTTGATTAGAAGCCGTCTCGTCTGAGCCAAATAAACGGAAATTATCGGGATTAGTTTGGATGATATCCCGCATCAGTACGCCCAAGGGATAAGTGTTCGATACTTCGATCGTCCCTGGTACCTGTACATCTACCCCATACTGGCGGAATTCGGGCAGGTGAAGGGACTTTCGCAATAAGCCGCCATTGGCGTGGCGATTGCTACCCATCCGTTTATTTCCTTGCGGCGCAAGCGATCGAAATGCCGATCGCAATTTACCATCCTCGTCAAATAATTCCTCTGGGTGATAACTTTTCAACCAATCCACTAACATTTGTAGTTGTTCGGGATCGTGCTTGACTTTCTTGAGCGGGACTTGATGCGATCGCCAGGAACCCTCGATTTGATGACCATCGAGTGATTTTGGCCCCGTCCAGCCCTTGGGAGAGCGGAAAACGATCGCCGGATACATTGGGCGAGTAGTGTCTCCATCCTCACGGGCGATGGCTCTGAGGGCATGAATATCCTCGATACAGCGATCGAGTGTCGTCGCCATTGCTTCGTGCATGGTGTCATAATCATCCCCTTCCACAAAGTAGGGGGTATAGCCATAACCCACCAACAAGCTCTCTAATTCCTGATGACTAATCCGAGCTAAGATCGTCGGATTATTGATCTTGTAACCATTTAGGTGCAGAATCGGCAATACCACCCCATCCCGACGCGGATCGAGAAACTTAGTGGATTTGATGTAATTCTGTAGGGGTGAGAGTCGTCATGTTGGTGTTTTTTAGTTCAAATGGATCGAAATTTTACGAGTTATTTCTGCAAAAATCAATGTTCTATTCGCAAGCGAACATGATTGGAAAGATTTAAATGTTCTTCAAATTGGTGAATCAAATCGGGATTGCGGCTTTTTAATGCTTTTGGTAACACGGTGACGGCGAGAACTAGATGTCCACCAGTCCAAACGGTTGCACCGAGGGTATGTAAAATGACCAGGATTTTGAACAGCATTAGCGTTAGGCTCTGTAAACTTAGAAGGATAATCCGCCTACTGATTCAAGACATCTCGCTTGTGTTGAGGTGCAGCAATCGCCGCGACTTCTGCGAGTATATCCTCAGCAACCCCCATATCTTGGAGGGCGATCGTCAAATTTTCTGCTACTGCGTCAAAATGCTCCTAAAATTTTCCTCTCAGGATGGATAACTCGACGACATTCAGCTTACTCCCTTTCCGGCACAAGAGTATAGGGATTCAGCCGCTCAAAAGCCTGTCTAGTAAGGATTTGTCACTGATAATCTTATCCCAGGAAGGGAGTAAGCAGAAAAGAGCGCAAATAGTACGAGATCTTCACATAGATTTCCGTCGCTATCGCCATCCTAATGAATTTTTAACTTACTTTGCTAGTAAATTCACTGGAGTATATCAGTATCTGACTGCGGAAGAGTATCGATTCCTTGGCGAACAAATATATGCACAGCCAGATCGGATTAAAATACTGTGCTTATTAGCATTACTTGCCGTCTAATTTAATTATTATCCCAAATCATTAATTATTTATATGCCACCAAAACGCTCACCAAAATCACAGACTCAAACATCTGAATTACAAGATGAATCAAAAGACATCGTGAATTCTAGTGAACTAATCACAGCAACACCAGATCTGATTCCCTTGAAAGATAGAGCCAGATTACATCTGTTTGCGACTATTCTTACCTATGCCGCACCTAGCTCAAATCATCACGGTAAGGGAGATGATAATGATAACCCACTCCAAACTATTACCAAGCAAGGTAGAGATTATCCAGTTATTAGCCCCTATGCAATTCGCGAAGCTCTGAGACGGATTCTGTCAGCAGAAGAACTACCCTACAATCGATCGCGAATTCATGATGGTGGGGCACCAAAGGTTGAATTCAAAGCATTTCCAAATGCCGATCTGTATATTGATGACTTCTTCTTTGGTTTTTGTGTAACCGATCGAACGGCAGTCGCCAATAACCCCAAGCTACCATCCAAACGGGATAGTGTTTTCAGAAACAATATTGCAGTTGGATTGTCTTCAAGTATTGATATTCATCTACAGCAAGCTCCCAGGGCAAGAATTTTGGTTGGGTGGGGAGATCGTTCGTAAAATGCCTGATGGTGTCAAGCAACAATTAAAAACTAACAACGTTAATTTACGAGATAATCCCCAAAAACTTTTAGATGAAGTCTCCCGACAGTTTTTAGGAGGAGAGTAAAAGTTATGGAAAAACTCTGGTTGCACGTTCGCGCTCCGTTTGCGACTTATTCGACGCTTAGAGCTGGAACCTATCGAGATACAATGCCAATTATGCCCCCTTCGGCGGCTTATGGATTGATTCTCAATCTGGCAGGGATTGAAATGCGCGGGAATTCGCAGCAGCCAATCACGCCGATTCGAGCGGAGCTTCCTCCTCTCAAGCTAGCCTTCGGTCGCATAGCGGGTACTTCCAGTGACATAAGTATCTTGCTACAACACATGCACAATTATCCAGTTGGCAGTACTGGTAAAGAGCATAAGACGAAGACACATGGCAGCAAGTATGGGATCGAACCTACTTACCGCGAAACGATTGTCAATTTAGATATGATGCTTGGCATAATCGCCGATTCAACATTAATATCACGAGTCAAGCAAGGATTGACAGGTGAAGACGATCGCCCGCGTTATGGTTTCCCCTTTGCAGGTGATAATAGTTACTTATTCGATCGAATCGATAGTATGGATGAACCACTACCATGCCATTGGTTCGTATCGATTGAGTCGAATCTCGAACTGGAACCTGGAGCTGTTAGTTTAACTGTTGAGATCGATCGTCACGCTCCGAGTAAGACGAAGAGTTTGCTGTTTTCTGCTACGAAGGATTCTTTCACTTCTCTACCCAATCGTGATTGGCTGTCAATGTTTGAGAGTACGATCGGATAAAGTCAGCAGACTTTTTTGCAAGCATCTCCAGTTGTTGCGGATTAATGGCTGGAGAAAAAGCTTCCAACCTATTCCCTGAAAGGATCTAATTAGCATTTTCCCTGTTGCAGGTGCTTGTAATTGCTGAAAGTCTGACCAGAAAATGGTTTCAGATCGACATTTTGAAATTATGGCTCCAATATTCTGTAAAATTGATATGATGACATCATGTGCTTGCAATAGTTCGGAGAAAACGTTTGCTATCGAGCATTCTGGACTCTGCCCTGTAAACTCCTTAGATGCCAGATGGCGTTAAGCACTATAGCCCATGATAATATCCTTCAGGAACTGGTAACTGTAAACTCCTTAGATGCCAGATGGCGTTAAGCGTAGCTGAATTAAGCCCAATTTCCTCTGGATACTGTAAACTCCTCAGATGCCACATGGCGTTCAGCACTTCTATCGCAGCTTGATAAGGAATAGGTATTTGTGTCCTTAACTCCTTCAGATGCCAGATGGCGATAATCATATTCAGCCATTGATTTTTTGTTTATCTCCCTACCTGATATGGGTTTTAGGTTCTCAGACATGGAATTTTGATGAAAATTTCAACTTACACGTTAAAAGTTTACTAAAATTTCAGTTTATAAGTATGATGTTTCAACTTATGAGTAAAAATGTGGGTCTAAAACAACGCATTTTCGTTCGTAATATTTCAGCTTATGTGTAGACCCACAGATTATCTGTTGCGGAAACATGTTGCGGCGATTTGATGCTATTTGTAGTTTATCTCATACTTACTCTGATTGATTGATTTCTGCCAGATCGAGGCGGACTATAATAGAGATAGAACTTAGACACAAGTAGTCGATCGGCGATCGTCAAGTCATGCGTGAAACCAGTTATGATGTAGTGCTGTATGGTGCCAGTGGCTTTGTAGGTAAGCAAACTGTCCGGTATTTTGCCGAACGTGCTGGCGAAGAGGTACGGTGGGCGATCGCGGGTCGAGATCGCTACAAGCTAGAATCAGTTAGGGCAGAAGTAGGCATCGCTGTCGATATTCTCGTCGCCGATAGTCAAGATCTAGCTGCCATCGACGCGATCGTGTCCCAGACGCGGGTATTATTAAATACGGCTGGGCCGTTTGCTCTGTATGGTAATGCGATCGTCGATGCTTGCGTCCGATATCGTACCCATTATGTCGATATTACAGGCGAAACGCCGTGGGTAAAGGGATTAATCGATCGACATCATCTGCAAGCTGCCACCGACGGGACGCGGATTATCCCCTGTTGTGGCTTTGATTCTGTCCCTGCCGATTTGGGTGCTTATTTACTGGTGCGTTATCTCCAGCGAGAACTGGGTACCGACTGTACTCAAGTCAAAGCTTATTATCAGGCGGCGGGTGGTTTTAATGGCGGTACGTTGGCTAGTGGCTTAAATATTTTCGATCGCGGCGAACTAGATCTAGTGAGCAATCCATTCCTACTCAATCCGCCAGAATCTGTCCCCACAGATGTAGACAGATATCGCGATCCTACTTCGCCCCAATACGATGCCGAGATAGGAACTTGGGTTGCGCCATTTTTTATGGGTGTAGTCAATACGCGCATCGTCCGCCGCAGTTGGGCATTATTCGATCGATGGCAAGCATCTTACGGTACGGATTTTAGCTATCAGGAATACTTTAAATTCGACCCGCCTTTGGCATGGCTTCAGTCTGCGGCAATGGTGGGGGGTATGGCGGTAATTGGTGGGGCGATTGCGATCCCGCCGCTGCGCTCTCTCCTAGAATCAATTATCCCCCAAGTTGGGAGCGGGCCGACAGAGCAAACGATGAATGAAGGTTGGTTTCGGTGCGAACTGTTGGGATGGGGCAGCCAGGGGCAACGGGTACGGGGGCTGATTGCCGATGCGGGCGATCCTGGCAATCGCGCTACGGTTAAATTTGTGTGCGAGTCAGCATTGTGTTTGGCTGTGGATGTTGACAGGCTGCCAGGAGGGGTGCAACGGGGTGGGATTTTGACTCCAGCGACTGGATTGGGAGATGTGTTGGTAGAACGGTTAAAGCAGGCAGGAATGCGATTGGAAGTTGAGACGATCTGATGAGATCGATAGTCATAGAATCCTTCAGGTTGAGCAGTTGGAGACACTACAGATAGCAGACCCAAATACTTCGTTGTTGGCGTAGCTCCTGAACACGATCGTCGAGACAGGACTCATAAAGTCGATTTCGCTTGGTCATTCTGTATTGTCAAATTTCCTGTAGGAGCGTGGCTTTATGCCCGCCCTCAACGATCCTAGCTTCGCACTAGCAGGGCACCCACAAGGGGATGCCCCTACAGCACTAACAGGGCACCCATAAGGGGATGCCCCTACAGATTTTTATTACTCATCGATAAAATGGCGATTCGATCGAGTTATTAAATCTATTGATAAATAGAGCATCCGCAGCGATTGATCGAATCCTTGATGACAATTCAGAACTGTGCGAATTGTGGGAAGGAAATGATGATTGGCGTGAGGCGATGGCAGATCTACGCGCATGAGTGCAGTTATAACAATTCTTTCGATCTAAATATATTTACAACTGTCCCAAACTAATTCAATATCTCAAAAACAAAGAAGGAGCAATTCATGAATTGCCCCTTCAATAATTTCTGGCGTTGCCGATTTAAGGTATGATTCTGGGTTTGTCAAACCCATCTTTCCCCCAGTCCCCCTCTCTCATACATCGATTCAGCAACGCCTAATTTCTTACTGCTGACTACCGCATTCGGGACAGAACTTGTGAGTTATGGTATGAATCGTCCCGCAACTACGACAATGAATCGATAATGCCCCCGATTGCGATCGTTTGGGTTTAGCCAGTCCCAACATTTCGGCATTGGATTTACCTGCTGCTACCATTGGGTAACAGTTTTCATTCCGCTTAACTTGAGCATTGAGTAAAACGGGGCCATCGTGGGCTAACATGGTGGCGATCGCTGCTGGTAAGTCTTCCCGACTATTGACGGTCATCCCTTTAATCCCATAAGCCTGCGCTAACAGCATGAAATCGGGCTGGGAGGGTGCCATTTCCGAGGAAGAGTAGTTTTCCTCATAAAAGGCTTCTTGCCACTGTCTGACCATCCCTTGCCAGCCATTATTGATGATGACGATTTTGACGCACAAGCCGTATTGTTTGAGCGTCCCGAGTTCCTGAAGATTCATCTGGAAACTGGCATCGCCGCTGATACAGATCACTTGCTCGTGGGGGAGTGCCATCTGCGCGCCCATTGCTGCGGGTACGCCAAATCCCATCGTCCCCAATCCAGCACTAGAAATCCAGTGGCGGGGGAGGTTATTGAGGAATTGAGCCGCCCACATTTGATGTTGTCCGACATCGGTGGTGTAGTAAGCATCTGGGGCTTGACGACGACATTCGACGATGACTTCTTGGGGTGCGAGTAAGCCCTCGTAGCTGGGTGCAACTAGGGGATTGTCTACGCGCCAACCATCGATCGTTTCGAGCCAAGCTCTGGTCTGTTCGGGATTTCGCCCTAAACCTAGTTCGTGTACTCGCTGGAGCAGTTGAATTAAGACTTGTTTGATATCGCCGACGATCGGGACATCTGGGGTGCGATTTTTGCCGACTTCGGCGGGATCGATGTCGATGTGGATCACCTTGGCATCTGACGCAAATTCTTCGAGTTTACCAGTGACTCGATCGTCAAATCTCGCGCCGACAGCGATGAGTAGATCGCAATCAGTTACTGCCCAGTTGGCATAGGCTGTGCCGTGCATTCCCAGCATCCCGACTGAGAGGGGATGAATTTCATTAAAGGCACCTTTCCCCATCAGGGTAGTAGTAACGGGGATTTGGAATAGTTCGGCGAGTTGCTGGACTTGTGCGTGAGCACTAGCCGAAATTGTCCCGCCACCAATGTAGAGTAATGGTTGACGACTCTTGGCGATCAGTTGCACTGCTTGGTTGATTTGGCGAGGATTGCCGCGTACTGTGGGCTTGTAGCCAGGTAATTTGACGCTACCAGGTGCGACGGGGGTGTAGTCGCACAACTGCGCCCCGATATCCTTGGGGATGTCGATCAAGACGACCCCAGGACGACCGGAAGCAGCGATGTAGAACGCTTCTGCGACGATTCGCGCCATGTCTGCTGGGTCGCGGACGACGTAGGAATGTTTGACAATGGGTAGTGTAATTCCGTAGATATCTGTTTCCTGAAAGGCATCGGTACCAATCACGTAGCTAGGGACTTGTCCGGTGACAACTACCACCGGAATTGAGTCCATTTGGGCAGTGGCGATACCTGTAACGAGGTTTGTAGCTCCAGGGCCAGAAGTAGCAAAACACACGCCTACTTGTCCTGTAGCGCGGGCATAGCCGTCGGCAGCATGAGCGGCACCTTGTTCGTGACGCACGAGGATATGCTTGACTTTGCCTGCGGCTTCAAATCGATAAATTTCGTCATAGATGGGGAGGATCGCCCCACCCGGATAGCCGAAGATATGTTCGACACCATGACGATGGAGACTATCGAGCAGCGCGTAGGCACCAGTCTGACGTTGAGATGTCGCGGTGACGATTGGCGATGATTGGGTAGTTGCTACTTCGATGACACGTTGAGACACAAATAAACCTCGTAATAGAATTAAATATATGTTTAGCTACGGAACTGGCGATGAGTAGTGTTGCTACTGAGATCTGGATGCCAAGTTACCGCAGGATATGAGCTAATTGTCTATTATCTATCGGCTGTCGATCGGCGATCGATAGATATATTTATTTTAGGCTTGCCTGATTCAATTCTCCAAGGGAAATTCGGGTGGGAATGTCCGAAAGTTGCGATCGTGTGGAGTAGAAACATAGATGATTGGCTGAAATATAGATGGTGGGCAATGCCCACCCTACTGGAACGACAAGACTAAAATTGTGGGTAAAGATCTCGTCGAAGTATTACTAATTGTTACTTTCATGCCTTAAATGCCCACAGTTTTAATCTGGTCACGCCACTACGATTAAAACTAACTGGTGCGTTACGCTGTCGCTAACACACCCTACAATTCTGTAAAAGCTAAAGCCTAAGATTACCGGATAAATCTGGATCTGAATCGAGATTGTCGATAGATTTACGTTGAATATTGAGCCAATGCTCTCGGTAGAGTAGTTCTAGCTGATTTCCCGCACCTCTAAATAGCTTGATTTGACCGGAAATTAGTCCTTGAAACAGCCGATAAAAACCAAGACTGAAGATCGCGACTACCATACCTGTAGCGGTAGTAATCAGTGATTCACTAATTCCTAGTGTTACATTGGAGCCAGCCGAAGTACCTAGATCGCCTAATTTGATCCCGTTTAGAGAGCGAATCAATCCGAGTACGGTGCCTAAGAGTCCGAGCAAAGGAGCGAGGGCAATAATTGACTCCAGCATCTTGTCACCCTTTCGCATCGTCGCTAATTCGTCTTCGGCGGAGGCTTCTAGGGCGAGTTTGAATGTCTCAGGATCGGGATTTGTCCGCTTGAGTGGGGCATAGAGAAATCGACCGATTGGTTTGCGATTGCGTTCTTGTTTGGCGATTTGGGCGGCGGTGTCCCATTCATGATTGGCACTGGCTTCTAGTACGCGCTCGACTAGCTCTTCCTCTCTCCTAGTCGTTTTGAACCAAAACCATAACCGCTCCAAAATAGTCGCTATGGATAAAATCGATAGCCCAAACAACGGCCACATGACTGGGCCACCTTTCTCAAACAGTTCGCTAGCATTCATAATTATTAGTTGGTATTCAATCTCTAACAGTTAGCAGAAACCAAGAAAAATGTGTCTGAATCTACAGTACCATCAGGCTTGTCAAACAGCCCCCAAAATCATTTTACTACCATGAAAATTGTCAATCCGATCGATAGGTTCTGATGTCATCAACGCTCTTAATTATCTTTACGCGCTATCCTACCCCAGGTGCGGTAAAAACTCGATTGATTCCGGCTGTGGGAGCTGTATCTGCGGCAATGCTGCACCGTCAGATGACCGAATTTACCCTTTGCAAAGCGCGAGAACTGTATCAGCCAATCGCGGTACATTTTGATGGGAGCGACAGCCAACAGATGGCAGACTGGCTGGGTACAGACTTAGTTTATCAGTCTCAAGGAGAAGGCGATCTGGGCGTGCGGATGGCTCGATCGATTGCATCTGCTTGTCAGTCAGCAGATCGAGTAATTCTGAGCGGTACGGATTGTCCTAAATTAACTGCGGATATACTCGCACAGGCTTTTGAATATTTGCTCGATCGCGATCTAGTATTGGGAGTGGCATTGGATGGGGGCTATTATCTAATTGGGATGCGTCAGCCTCAGCCAGAATTATTTGTCGATGTCGATTGGGGTACCGATCGAGTATTGCAACAAACGATTGACATTGCCAACTCTTTGAATTTATCAATCGGTTATCTACCTACACTTGCTGATATCGATCGTCCAGAAGATTTACCATTATTAGCACAAGCAGGATTAGGAGCCAAAATCTCGATCGTCATTCCCGCACTGAATGAAGCGGGGACAATCGCCCAGGTACTAGCTAATATTCATCCCCTGCCAAATGTAGAAGTAATCCTAGTTGATGGAGGTTCAAGCGATGACACAGTATCGATCGTGCAAGGATTGGGCGGGAAGGTAATCTCTTCAGAAAAAGGACGCGCCCATCAAATGAATGTGGGAGCTAAGGCAGCAACAGGTGAAATCCTGCTGTTTCTCCATGCGGATACTTTTTTGCCCTTGGGCTTCGAGACGATGGTGCGATCGACCTTGCAGCCACCGCTCACAGGTGAAAACCCCGCCCCTGTAGCTGGAGCTTTTTCGCTCCAAATCGACGATCCGCTGCCGAGTTTGCGATCGATCGAATGGCTGGTAGCATGGCGATCGAAATGGCGACAAATGCCCTACGGCGATCAAGCAATTTTTCTGAGGGCGGAGACATTTTGGGAACTCGGCGGTTTTAGAGAAATGCCGATTATGGAAGATTTTGAACTAATCCGGCAATTGCAACGCCGAGGGCAAATTGAGATCCTGAGTGCGCCTGTGGTGACTTCGGCGCGTCGCTGGCTCCAGCGGGGAGTCTGGCAAACAACGTTAATCAATCAAGCGATAGTTATTGGTTATTTAATGGGAGTTTCACCTGCACGATTGGCGAGTTGGTATCGTCATACTCCTTTCCCACTCAAGAAATAGATATTTGGCGTAGGGGGTGAATGGTGGATAGTGGATGGTGGATGGTGAATTATGATGTCTATTTCGTGAGTGGGAAGGGAGTAGAAGCCACAAAATGCGATCGCTTTAGTCGCACAACTTAGGACAATAATACCAGCCAGACATAAACTAATAATAATTCTAGATATGCTCATTGGTAGATAGTAGATAGTGGTTTTTTAGGTGAGGGCTGATGTAGGGTGTGTTGGGCTGCTGCCGCATGAGCACCACAATCGATACCCAAGGATTTGATTTAGGATTGATATATTAGAGTATTTAGTATGTTGTCAGATAAGCAGTTATGGACGATGCCAGACTAGAAAATAACGATTTAACACGCGCGCTGCACCTTTCCCACGCGCCGCGATTAAAGCGGATGCGCCAGTTGAGTCAATTGCTCGATGGGGCAATCGTCATTCCTGGAACCAAACGACGGATCGGTTTAGATCCCATTTTAGGCTTGATTCCTGGTGGTGGAGATACCGTCAGTGCGGCATTATCTGCTTATATTGTTATTGAAGCCGCACAAATGGGCTTACCCCGCGCCGCATTGATGCGGATGGTGACGAATATTGCGATCGATACTGTAGTTGGTGCGGTACCAGTATTCGGAGATATATTTGATGTGTTTTCCAAAGCTAACTTGCGGAATATGCAAATTGTCGAAAGTCATGCCCAAGCACCCGCACCCAGTGCCAAAACAGATCGCTTATTTATTGGCTTACTCATCGCTGGATTAATCATCCTTGTGCTGATAGTAGGTTTTACTACTGCATGGGTGTGGAGTTTTGTAGCTAATTCATTTAAATAATCACTCCAACGAAGTCGATCGCCCTAGCAATGCTTGCGGTAAAATTGAATTGAAACTCGAACAAGGCAGTGTAGGCGATCGATATGGTAGAAGAATCCGCAGAAAATGTAGTTCCCGTCACAGCCGCAGGGAAAAAAGCCAAACCAGCCGCTCCAGATGCACCTGCAACTGACACCCCTGCACCTAGTGGAGCAGAAACGCCCGCCGAAAAAACCGTCCCACCCAAGAAAGAAAAACCCCCCGCAGTTGAAGCAAAACCCTTTATTGACTTTATCCAACAAGACTATCTCCCCGCACTTACCCAAGCCTTAGTTGCTAAAGGAGTAACCGATCTCCAGGTCGATCTGGAGCGGTCTAAAATCGCCATCAAGGGCTTTGAAACTGCTCCAGAGTGCAATCAAGTCATCGGTCGTTGGGATCGGGGTAGCCGTCAATTTAACGTCTATTTCTTTGATGATAGTATTCAAGGTCAACGGGCGATTTCCTGTGTCGATGGTGGAAATAAAGCCAGCACGATCGAACCCTTCCTGATCGACGAACGCAAAATCACTCTAGATCTCTTAGTCTCAGGCGTAATCCTCCGGCTCAATAGTCAGAAGTGGTTGCTGCGAAATTAATCGCTCTCAACAAAGATGAAGTAATGCTGGGGCTATGTAGCCGATCGGTTAAGATTGAATAGATATGTGTTGTTTTGCGAACGGGTAAACTGCACCAATCTCTCTGGCGTACTTCGACTCACTATCGCCAAAGGCGAGGCTACGCCAACGACTTCGCTCAGTGCAAGTCGCTCAGTACAAGTAGCCTCTGAGGATGAGAATCCGATATGCTAGCTTCATCGCCACAGATCGAGAGATGTCACAATTTGGATCGGCTATTAATTATGATGGAAACTAGTACCCAGTCACTGCGATCGCGCCAACACACCTTAATCGAGCAACTTGCCAATGCGATCGAAACCGTCTGGGCGCAACACCTAGATCTCTCTCCCTATCAACTCCCCTCAGAATTGGGCTACGTCGAAGGGCGATTGGAAGGAGAGAAACTAGTCATCGAAAATAAGTGCTACCAAACCCCCCAATTCCGCAAACTGCATCTCGAACTCGCTCAAGTCGGCAAGAATTTGGACATTCTCCACTGTGTAATGTTTCCCCATCCTGAATACGCCCTCCCGATGTTTGGTACCGATATCGTCGCTGGGCGCGGACAGATCAGCGCAGCGATTGCCGATTTATCCCCGCTCAATGCTCAACGGGTATTACCAGATAACTATCGCATCCCCCTACACCAATTACCTACCCAAGCATTCAGCCAACCCCGTGAGTTACCCGAATGGGCGGATATTTTTTCAGAGTTTTGCTTTTTCGTGCGCCCTTCTACACCTGAAGAAGAGCAATGGTTTCTCGATCGAGTTATCGCGATGCTAACGCTCCACTGTCAACAAGCTGCACGTTCTCTCCCTGTCGGTAATACCGAACGCGCCGAAATCGTCACTGCTCAGAATTACTACTCCACCAAGCAACAACAAAATGACAAAACCCGCAGGGTGTTAGAAAAAGCCTTTGGTACCGAATGGGCGGAGAATTATATGACGACGGTATTGTTTGACAGTTAAATTTGGCGTTGTTGAATCTGGGTATGAAAGACGGGGAGACAGGGAGATTTCGGAGTTGCACAAAAAGGCAAATCATATCTCAAATCAGCAAAGCCCAAAATCGATCTGCTTCGTTCTATCACCGCCCTGAACTATAAGTGTTTCGTTCCGAAAGGCTACGCCAACGGGCTAATAGATCGAGTTCGTTTCAACGAACTGACCAATTGCTTAGTTCGTTGAAACGAACTTTTGCTATGAGCAACGAATTCATTCGAGGGCGGTGCCGGAACGAAGCTAGAAGTCATCGATTCTCCAAGGAAAAGCTATCGCCAACAGAAATCCTTAGAACTCGCGTTAATTTAACTAGCTACCGCCGCAGCAGCCGTAGACTGCATACAATGCTCGACTAATGAAATCAATGCTATGGCTACCGACTCCGCCTCGTCAGCATTTACCAGCACGATCGGGGGTTGCTGCGCGATATCCTGATAGCCCAAAGCTAGAGCGATATCCTCGCTACTCCAAGCACCCTCACAATCACTATGAGTGATGCCGATTATCATCGGGATCTGTGCCCGCCGATTCATGAAATTCATAATCCGTCGTGCATGATGAAACTCACTCGGTCGATGTGCTGCAATCAAGAGCACATAGGCATGAGCGCGTTCGATCAAAATCTCCCACATGAAATCAAACCGGATCTGTCCTGGAGTTCCATAAATATGTAACGCCATCTCTTCCCCAAATTGAAGCGTCCCAAAATCCATCGCCACAGTGGTATTTTGTTTCAGATTTGCCACATCATCAGTAGCCCGTCGATCGGTATCCACGACTTCGATCTCACTCACAGAACGAATAAAGGTGGTTTTACCCGCACCCACTGTACCTGTGACCACTAAATTCATAATTTCCATGATTTGTCAACCCTTTTTCTTCAAAAAGCCCATTAAATTACTCAAGAACGAAGCCGATACAGCCACACTCGGATTACCACCCCCAACACATACAGGTGTCGGTGCTGCCATCAGTTTGTCGATTGGTGGTTGCGATGGCTCAACGGATACTTCCTGAGTCAACCCGATCGAACTCAGCCGAAAGCCAATCTGTTGAACTTTTTCAATCTCTAACCCCAGTTGAGCGGCGATTTTAGAGATCGGAATTTCGCCTAAAGCTAGGTTCCAAACTTTAAATTCTTGACTATCCAACCGCAGATTTGGCAGTTTTGGGGACAATCTCTGGAGTGCCAATTCCGGCGCGGGTAATTTGGCACTCAAACCGCTCCAATCCTTGAGCATTCTCAATCCCAGTAATGCGACTTCTTGAGCGGTTAAACTCAATCCGGTCATTTCACCGTAAGTTAATGATGCTTGAGGATTGAAATTAAACCGTCCGTGGTGGACTTCAAATAATTTGCAGGTAGTGGCAACTACTTGAGAGTTAAATAGTAATGTCAGTTGCTCTGTATTAACTAGATTCCGAGCTTTGAGATAGATCCCTAATGGTTGGCGCAGCAATCCCACCTGAGTTGCTAGCCCCGTCGTCTGCTCTGCTGAGAGCCACCGCCGTTGCTGCATCATTTTGAGCAAACCATGCTCCGTTCCACTCTCATTGGTGACAGACATGATCCGTCCAGCCTGAAATGAGATGTAATAAGCATCACCGATCGATCGCATCAAGCCGCGCTCTGGTTCGATCGACAGTACGCCTGTTTTATTACCCTCTTGCACGAAATGAAAAATTTCGGCTAATGAATACTCTGATAAATAGCCAGCTAAGGACATTTATTTCTCCAACATATTTAATAATAAGTAAATATCTATCTTGTGAAAATTTAGAACACTACTGTTGAGAGTATACCCAGTAATCTTCTAATATCTAAATTAATTTATCTGAATAAATTAATTTAGATATTTTTGTAAGCGCATTCTATTTACCGATCGCGATTTGCTTACCCCCAAGCCCCCTTATAAAACCCATTTGAGATCTTCTAGTGAGAAGCTAATCGGCAAACGGCAAGAATTTGTGGGTTTCGGGTTTTGCTTGTGTGGGCAGA
>ENA-OFCD01000883-OFCD01000883.1-metagenomes-genome-assembly--contig:-NODE-883-length-17399-cov-6.999885_pt1 | contig 17399 bp, 12 predicted proteins | sample MGYA00153392_OFCD01 | MGnify analysis MGYA00153392
AATCGAACCACCGACACAAGGATTTTCAATCCTCTGCTCTACCGACTGAGCTACCAGGCCGTCATACTTTTCGCGTGACACGTAAATACTCAGCGAAGCCGTCGATTATAGCGATAATAGAGGCGCTTTCCAACCACTTTTGAAGAATCTTGCCGAAGGGCCTGGTTTGTCGGCTGCTAACGGAGCTGGCACGGCTCAAACATCTTGCGGATCGACGTCGATTATCCATTTGATATTTCGTAATTTATGCTTCGCTTGATAGACGCTCAATTGTGGCAACCATGCAGCGAGGAATTGTTGCAGCGATTTGCGTGAATCAGCTTGAATCATTAATTGCTGTCGCTCAAACCCGGCCTTGCGCGCGAGCGTGGGCGGCACCGGATCCCAAACCTGCAATCGTGGCGTGCTATTTGATGTGCTTACGGCGGCCTTGTTCAGCGGTACATCAATTGGTGCCTCAAGTAGCGCCGACACAAGCTGCTCGCTCGCAAGTGTCGCGGCACCGGTCATAAAATCAGCCAATAATTGCGAATCGCGACATTCGGCGCGCAGCATGGCCAGAAACGAATACGGCGGCAAATGAGATAGCGCGCGCTCCTTCAGTGCCGCAGTGCTGAACTGCGCATAATTCTGCGCTGCAATTGCCTGGTATACCGCATGACCCGGAAACCGCGTTTGAATCAGCACGCGCCCTGCCAGCTGAGCTCGTCCCGCGCGGCCCGCCACTTGCATCATTTGTGCGGCAAGCCGTTCTGCGGCCCTGAAGTCCGCCGAAAAAATCGCGCCGTCGCTATTGATCACACCCACCAACGTGATGTTGGGAAAATTGTGGCCCTTAGATAGCATCTGTGTGCCGACCAGCACGTCCAACTCGCCCTTGGCCGCACGCTCGAATATCTTTTCAGCGCTGCCGCGTTTGCGAGTCGAATCACGATCTACTCGCGCCATTCTGAGGCCCGGCAGGATGGCTTGAAGCGAAGATTCCACCCGCTCTGACCCTTCGCCTGCTGCGATCAGCTCCAGGCTGCCGCAATCGCCGCATTTGGTCGGGATGCGTGACTGAAATCCGCAATGATGGCAGCGCAGGCGCGCATCGCCCTTATGGAACACCAGTTTCGCGGTGCAGCGCGAGCAGGCGGGCATCCAGCCGCACTGCGCACACACCAGCGCGGGCGCGTAGCCGCGACGATTAATAAAAATCAGCGCCTGTTCGCCGCGTTTAACCGTCTCGTCGATGGCGCGGATAAGGGTTTGGGTGAGGCCATCTCTGGTGCGCTCAATATTGGTATCAATGAACTCGACGCGTGGCAGCGCGGCATTGGGCGCGGCGCGGGTGGTCAGGTTCAAGATTTGAAATCGTCCGCGCGCCAGGTTATGCAGCGTTTCTAGCGATGGCGTGGCCGAGCCCAGCACTACCGGGCAAAGTGCTGCCTGCGCGCGAAACACGGCAACATCGCGCGCGGAATAACGAAATCCTTCCTGTTGCTTGTAAGAAGGATCATGTTCTTCATCGACCACAATCAAGCCTAGGCGCGGCATGGGCGTAAACACCGCCAGCCGCGTGCCGATAACGATATCTGCGCGCCCGGCCTGGGCCGCCAGCCACGCTTCGGCACGCGGAATATCAGCCATGCCACTGTGCAGCACCGCGATCTGGCTGTGCGGAAAGCGGGCTGCTATCGCGCGCGCAAAGGCGGGCGAAAGATTTATCTCGGGCACCAACACCAGCGCTTGCTTGCGCTGCATCAGCGCGCGATGAATCGCATGTAAATACACTTCCGTTTTGCCGCTACCGGTAATGCCATTCAACAATATCGGCGTAAAACGACCCAAAGCGTTTTCAATTGCGGCAATGGCAAGCGTCTGCTCCGCATTCAGCGCATGGGCCGACGTAAATGTCGCGCCAACGGCGTCTGCATCAGAAAGTGCTGAACCATGTTCATGGTCCGAAGCAGAGGGCTCAGCCACTACAATTAAATACTTATCAACGAGCGCGCGCAGCGACGCGCCTGCATTCGTGAACTGTTGCTTTAGCTGTGCCTCCGGCATGCTTTCGCAGGTCGCGAGTAGCGCCAACAGCTGCCGTTGCAAAGTGACGCGAGATTTTGCCGCGGCGTTCAAACCCGCCAAATGATCACGCCCCAATTCGCTGATGGCGTAGACATGTTGCGTTTGTGGTAAAAATAATTTGGGCAAACGCAGCGCCGGCGGAATCGCGTTGAGTGCAATTTGGCCCAGTGGATGGTGATAGTAGCGCTCACAAAATCGAAACAGTGCCAGGTCAGCGGCGCTAAATGCGGGCACGTTCGCTTGCACCACCGTAATCGATTTGAGTTTCGCAAGCGCCACATTGGTGGCATTGACCACATCAACAATGAGTCCAACCGTTTGCGCTGGCGTGCCGGCCTTGGTGCCCCGTCCAAAGGGAACCACCACCAGTTTGCCAATCGAATCTGTTCCCAAACCCGCGGCCAGAAAATCAAACGATTGGGTGAGCGGCAAATCCAGCACAACTTGTGCAATCGGTGTTGAGACCGCCACGGTTGCGGCAGATGTATTCCTACGTTCCGCGGTCAGTGAAACTTTTTTCATCGTAACGAGTTCGCGCCTATTCAAAAGTTATCAAAGCCGTACAACCTATTCGGGCGCATCAGACTGTTCAAACGAAGAAAGCTGATTAAATGAAAGCGGCTAATTTCGTTGGCTTTAAAGATGAATTTGACCGTGTTCTTGTGGCTGTTTGCTTATGTCTTAAGCAGCCCGTGGGAGCAATTGTTTTGGCCTGTGGATAACTTTGTGGGTAGCTCGTCTTTCGCGTTGAAAACACTCGATTATTTTATAGCCAATAAACTCTTTGGTGCAGCGCAATAAAATTAAAGTCGTTAATAATCAATGCGGTAAAAGTATTTATAAAGTCGAGGCGTGATTCCAACGCGCGTCGCAGCGGAACCACGGTTTCTGTGCATAAGCAAGCTCAAAAAACAAAAAAGACACAAAAATACGCTTGACAACCTTAGCTCTTTACGAGGCCCTAGTACTGGCGCGGTGAACCGCGTGAACAAGCGCTTCCACATGCGCCGGATTCGTAAACTGTGAAATGCCATGCCCCAAATTAAACACGTGCCCGTTTGCATTTTTGTCGTAAGCAAACTCGGATAACACTCGCTCGGCTTCCTTCGCAATCACGTCTGGCGGCGCAAAAAGTGTCAGCGGATCGAGATTACCTTGCAGTGCGACTTTGTCGCCGACCCGTTTTTTAGCCTCGGCTAAATTGATCGTCCAATCCAGCCCCAGCGCGTCAGCCCCCATTTCTGCCATTGATTCGAGCCACAGCCCGCCACCCTTGGTGAAGAAAACACGTGGCACGATACGACCCTGATTTTCGCGTTTTAATTGCGCCATCACGCGCTTCGCATAGGCCAGCGAGAATTCCTGGTAGGCGTGATGCGACAACGCGCCGCCCCAAGTATCGAACAGCATCACCGCTTCAGCGCCCGCCTCGATTTGCGCGTTTAAATACGCGACCACGCTTTCGGTATTTTTTTCCAGAATGGAATGCAGTAGATCAGGGCGCTGGAACATCATTGTTTTGGTGGTGCGGAAATCATCCGAGCCACCACCTTCAATCATGTAGCAAGCCAGCGTGAACGGGCTGCCCGAAAAACCAATCAGCGGCACGCGGCGATCGAGCGCTCCGCGAATCTGCCTGACCGCATCGGTCACATATTTTAGCTGGCCCAGATCGGCCAGCGGCAATTTTTTAACGTCGTCCTCGGTGCGCAATGGGCGCTCGAATTTCGGGCCTTCGCCTTCGACAAAATACAAACCCAGGCCCATCGCGTCGGGTACGGTGAGAATGTCAGAAAACAAGATCGCCGCATCAAGCGGAAAGCGATCAAGCGGCTGGAGCGTCACTTCGGTACAGTAGTCCGGATTTTTCGCGAGCCCGAGAAAGCTGCCCGCTTTTTTTCGCGTCGCATTGTATTCGGGGAGGTATCGTCCCGCCTGGCGCATGATCCAGATCGGCGTGTAAGGCGTGGGCTCACGCATTAGCGCGCGCAGGAAATTGTCGTTTTTAAGTGGTGGTGGTTGAATAATTTGGGTCATGGCACAAAGAAAAAGGCGCGATCGAACGATCACGCAAAAATGATTATCGCATTCGTGCGGCGCTTTCAACGTGCAATAACTGTCAAATGTTAAATCGTTACCGGTAGCGCGATTTGAGGTGTTTGTGCTTTAAATAGCCCTTCTATGGGGGTGTTTGAAATATTATTAATGGATGCCTGTTCGCGGGTTCAAAAAACTAGCGATAATTTGTTTTGCTGCTTTGCATCCCATATTCGCGCATTTATCCACACATTCATTTGCATTCGAGCCACCATCCCACCACCGATGACAGATCGCCTCAAACTCTATTTCCAGCTGGTTCGCCTGAACAAACCCATCGGCATTTTGCTGCTCCTGTGGCCGACCTTATGGGGGCTGTGGATTGCCTCCAATGGCGTGCCTGGCAGAACGATTCTCGTCGTTTTCATCACTGGCACTGTCCTGATGCGTTCAGCGGGTTGTGCGCTAAACGATTACGCGGATCGCGATTTTGATGGAAAGGTAAAACGTACCGCGCAGCGCCCCTTGGCAGCGAAAAAAATATCATCTGCGGAAGCGCTGATGGTGGCTGCCGTGCTGGCCTTGGCGGCGTTTTTACTGGTCATTATTTTTCTCAACACGCTGACCATTTATCTATCAATCGTCGCTGCGTTTTTAGCCGCCAGCTATCCCTTTACCAAACGATTTTTAGCCATGCCGCAGGCATATCTCGGCATCGCGTTCGGGTTTGGCATTCCCATGGGGTTCGCCGCAGTTAGCGGCGAAGTGCCCGCGATTGCGTGGTGGCTGTTAGTGGCGAATATTTTCTGGACGCTGGCCTACGACACTGAATATGCCATGGTGGACCGCGATGATGACGTGAAAATTGGCATCAAAACGACGGCGTTGCTGTTTGGCGACTATGACGTTGCCGCCGTCATGCTTTGTTATGTTGTTTTTATCGCGTTGATGGCAGCCATTGGCGTGTATCTTGGCTTTGCGTGGCGTTATGCGGCGGGGCTCGTGATCGCATCGTTAATCGCGATTTATCATTTCACGCTCATCAAAGGTCGTGATCGTGACCTTTGTTTTAAAGCATTTGTGCATAATAATTGGCTTGGCTTCGCTGTTTTCAGCGGTACCGCGGCAGAGCTTGCGCGGTAGATGCGATTTGGTTTAGTGGTTGTTTATTTGCAAGTATGCGAAATGGTGCGAGCGCTTTTGTATCACGTGGCCTCATTTTTAATCTCATTGCAGTTATTTTGTCCGTGTCCGTGGCAGAACCAGATCACCAGATTTTTATCAGCGTAATTCTAATCGGCTAAATGAAAAACGAACTTTCGACGCTTTCACCTCCGCTCGGAAAGCTGCCCTTAGCGGCAGGCAAGGCAGATTCGCCAGCGGGACAAAAGCCAACGGGCCATGAAAGCGCCTGGCGCGCCGCGTGGGCCCTGCAGTTAACGCGTCCCGCTGAATCGTTTGCATTGGCAACGGTCGCGCTAGACGGGGCTATTGCCGCAAATGAACCACATGCCGCCGCATGGGCGCAGCTATGCCGCGCACTCGCTGGATACCGATGGATTGGCGCTGATATCGGTCAAATGAGTGTGGATTTTGTCGAGGCTGCACGCCAGATGGATACGCTAAACGACGCGCGTGGAAAACGCTTGGTGTTACTGCTGGACGCGGTGCTGGCAAAGAAGCGGGGGCGCTGGCCCGAGGCGTTAAAAGCCTACGAAAAAATTAGTGGCAGCTTCGATTTAGGCGCGATGGACGCCGATAATTTTTACCTGTTACTGGGCTTGTCCACTAGTCATGTCTATTGCGGCAATTTGGCCGATGGTCTGCGCTTTGGGTACATCGGGCTCAATCTGGCGCAGTATCTTGATCTCGCCGCAGAAGAAGTAACCATGTGTTTACCGCTGGGCGTGGCACTCATGGCGGCACGCGATCACGACGAGTCGGCAGAATTATTCAGCGCCGCTGAAGTCATTGCGGCGCGTATCGATAGTCCGATGCTGCTCAAAACCACGCGCAACAATCTTGGCGTGGTGCTGCGGCGTATTGGCGGCATATCCAATCTGACGCGCGCCACGCAACTGGTGGCATGGGTGCTGGCGGAACCCGCCGCCATGATTGGTGGGCAACAATTTGCGCATTACTCTGCCGCCGAGCTTTATATCCTGCTCGGTCAGCTGGACGATGCAGAAGCTCAATTGGAACAAGCCCGCGCCACGCTCGATGCCAGCCGAGGCGCTAATCCGCTCGAAGCTTTGGATGGTGCAAAATTGAACTTTATTCGCGGCATGATCGCTAGCCGGCGCGGCCAGGTTGCTGAAGCAATTACCGCGTTTACCGAGGTGGTGACGCTGCTGCCTGCGCTGTCTGCATGGCGCTTTTCAGATCGTGCCAAGGTTTTTGAAGAGTTGGCAGAGGCACTGGCGCGACAGGGGCAATTTGAACAAGCCTATGCCATCCAGAAAAATTCATCGCAGGATTATTTAACCAATGTTGACGTTCTGAATCGTGCGCGCCACGTTTCGATGCAGGTTCGTGAGGAAATGCGCCGTGTGCAACTGGAGCTTGATCGAGAATCGCGCGAGCGCCGCCATTTGCAAAGTTCGCATACAGAATTGCGCGAACAAATGGACGACGCCACGCGGGAGGCGCGGCGGCTCAAAGACGCGGCCATGCACGACCCGTTGACGGGTCTGCCGAACCGTCGTCATTTGGATGAGGTGCTGGCAAATATGCTGCTGGTAGCAAGTCAAACCGAAACGCCATTGGTCATCGCCTATCTCGACATCGATCATTTCAAGCAGGTGAACGATCGTTATGGCCACGCAATCGGCGACGAAGTGCTGCGCGCGATGGGCACGCTGGGCCCACAGTTTTTGCGCGGTGCTGATCTGATGAGCCGCATCGGCGGTGAAGAGTTTTGCGTGGTGCTGATAGGTTGCGGGCTGGAGGCTGCCTGCAAACGGCTCACTGATCTACTGGACGTATTTCGCAACCAACAATTTGAATCCGATGGTCAGGTGCTCTCTGCGGTTACCTTTTCAGGCGGTGCCGCCGTTTATCCCGACGACGGACGGGATGCAGAAACCTTGATGAGGGTCGCAGACCGGCGCTTGTATGATGCAAAGCGCGCCGGGCGGGCTAATGTTTGTTGCGGGGGGAGCGACGTGATTTCGTAGTTGGGCATCGTTGCTGGATTAATGAATGTCGCTCTGAAAAAATGGCTTTTGCAATTTTAAATTAGCCAACCAAAATCGCCGCACTTATATGGGTAAGACAAATATGAGCGGACTACAAATTGAGTCCCACACAGATGCTTGCATTGAGCGCGCCGCAGATTTTGCGCAGCCTATCCTTCGCCATAGCCGCCAAATCGTCCAAACGAATCGCCCAGCTATGACTAGGTTGTACGCAGGTTGCACGAGCGTTGCGCGCAGCTATCAGCCTGAAATCATTTGTCCGCCTTACAGAGCGGGATTGACCAGCTTGGCCATCGCATGTTCGGCAACGCCCGGTTCCGCAACCAATCCCTTCGCCACGCCCTCACGATCAGCGCGCGGGCGATTCTGGCTGACTTTCCATTTGCCCTGGATGCTTGCGATGGGGATCTCGATACCAACCACCGCGCCCATCATGGTTTGAAGATAGTCTTCAGGCGCATCATGCATTTTCCATCGCATTGATGTCGTGTTGCGCGCCGCTTCAAAATGATCGGTTACGTCGTTAAGGAAGGCGCGCATCCAGTCCGCGTCGTCGCGAATGAGCAGCGGCCCGGCAACATGCACGACCGCGTAATTCCAGGTCGGCACGACTTTACCGTGCTCTTTTTTACTCGGATACCAGGACGGCGAAATATACGCATCCGGCCCCTGAAAAACCACCAGCGCATCGACATCGGCGTTAAATGTTTGCCATACTGAATTGCTCCGCGCCACGTGTGCCCGCAGCAACCCGAATGGCGCGAGTTGCGGATCGACCATGAACGGCACGTGGTTTGCATTGAGACCGTCAGCCGTCATCGTGATGAGCGTGCCCAGCGGATGATGCCGAATTAATTCGTGCAAAACGTCGATGCTATCTTCGTTGAAATGGGTCGGGGTGTACAAGATGTCGTACTCAAAAATATTGGACTTTTAGCGACTGAAAGACGAGAAATAAGTGCGTACTTTAGCGCTAATGCGAGTTTTTGTTGGTTTGTTAACCGCCGCGCCGATGATGGTTGGTGCCGTATCAGCAAGCCACCTGCCCGCATCACGGAACTTGTCTGGCGTACTGAACTATACGGTCAATGTAGTGCCGGTAGGCAACAGTGTGGAATGACAGGTGACGCTCAAACTACGCGGTAACGCTTCCGGCGCAACTGAATTTGAAATTCTGTCAAAGTAGGCGGGACGTGACGAATTTTATCCGGCATCAAAGATTTTAAACTGAGCGGTAACGGCGTGGTGGCCCCCGAATTTTCACCCGCGAGTTTGACGGATGATGTTAGGAAAAATCCCGGTAAATATCTTGATACCGGCGCGCTGCGTGCGATATCAAAAAGCGTCTGGGTCGATCGTTGGCGCAAAAAATTGATTGATATATCGAGCATATTAAAACCGTTGCGCTGGCAGACGGCGATCTGGGCCAATGTTTTGAACGCCAGGATGTGCGCTTGAGGCCCCTGCGAAGCCGGTTTTAAAATAGACGCCCCCATCGCGGCTAAAAACGTTATCGTCGTGGTGTCGCAAAGCGCAGCCCATCAGGCTGGTCTGTGCGACAACATCAGGCTGGTGGAATGGTCAATTTACACCGGTGACGCGACAAAAGAAATCGAGCTGAATTTGCTCGCAGACGATAAACCGCTGAAAATTAAATTTTTGCTCATGGCAAAAACTGAGATCAACGTGCCGCCATTGGCACTCAAACAGCAGCTTGATCCGTCCGCGCTAACACAATGTGCTCGCTAAATTAAATCAGAAACTCGTTATTCAGCGGGTCGTTTGAAGCAATTTTGTTTGGAACGGCGCGTATTTTATAGTGTTGGCATTTTTACTTCTTCAATCTTGGATTCAACACGTCGCGCAACTGATCCGCAACCAGATTGATGGACATGATTGTCAGCAGAAGTGCCAGGCCGGGATAAAACGAGATCCAGTATTTGCCACTCATCAAATAAGTAAAACCGTTTGAGATTAGCAGTCCCAGCGATGGTTCGGTGATCGGCAGGCCAAGGCCAAGAAATGACAGCGTTGATTCCAGCGCAATTGCATGCGCCACTTGCACTGTGGCCACGACGATCAGGGGCGGCAAGCAATTGGGGAGCATATGGCGAAACAAAATGCGCGTTTTCGACAGGGCCAATACTTTTGCGGCCTCAATGTATTCCTTTTGTTTTTCCACCAGCGCCGACGCCCGCACGGTGCGCGCATAGTAGGCCCATTGCACGGTGATGAGCGCCACAATTATCTTGTCAACGCCTTGACCCAACACGGCCAGCAAAATCAGCGCAATCAAAATCGCCGGAAACGAAAGCTGGATATCGACCACGCGCATGATGACAGTGTCGACCCAGCCACCAAAATAGGCCGCGATCATGCCAAAAAATAATCCAATCGCCAGCGCGAAAACAGTGCTCGCCAAACCGACGCCGAGAGAGATTCGCAGCCCGTAAAAAATGGCCGACAACATATCGCGGCCCTGATCGTCGGTGCCCAGTAAATGGGTGTTGCCTGCGGCCGATTTCTCGCCCGGCGCGAGCTTCGAATCCATGATGTCGAGCTGGCCGAGGTCATAGGGATTTTGCGGCGAAATCAATGGGGCAAAAATTGCAACCAGAACAATCACAACGAGCAGAGCCAAGCCAATCAGTGCTAGTTTCGATTCCGCAAATTCGCCGCAGAATCGCTTTAGCGGGGTTTCTATCGGCGGCGTTTCAGACGGGCTCGTTCCAGGCGGCGGCGGATTCGTGACGGGGATCGCGTTCATCCTCAATGTCCTCCGCCAGCCTGAGATCCCAAACGCACGCGTGGATCGAGCAGCGAGTAAACAACGTCCACTACAAAATTAATAAAAATAAACAAGGTCACAATCACCAGTAAATACGCCACGATGACAGGGCGATCCAGTTGATTGATCGAATCTATCAACAGCTTGCCGGTGCCCGGCCAGGCAAAAATAGTCTCGGTCACGATCGCGAATGCAATCACCGAGCCAAACTCCAAACCCATCACCGTCACAATCGGAATCATGATGTTCTTCAACACGTGCACGCCAATGACGCGCGTATTCGAGAGCCCTTTTGCGCGCGCGAATTTGACGTAGTCCTGCAGCAACGCCTCGCGTGTGCCCGAGCGGGTCAATCGGATCAACAGCGAGAGTTTGAACAGCGCCAGATTAAACGCGGGCATGAACATGTGCGTCAAACCATCCCACGTCAAAAAACTCACGGGAACCCCAAAAATGTCGACTGTCTCGCCGCGACCGTTCGATGGCAGCCACCCCAAGTAGACTGAAAAAAACATAATCAAGACCAGTCCCACCCAAAACGTTGGCAACGAAAATCCGACAATAGACAGCGCCATAATCGCGCGCCCAAAGAATGAGTCCGGCTTTAATCCTGCCACCAGGCCGAGCGGAATCCCCAGCGCCACCGCGATAATCATGGCGAATAGCGCCAGTTCAATCGTCGCCGGCAGCTTTTGCAAAATCAACGAAAGCGCTGGCACGTTAAAAACAAACGAGCGGCCAAAATCGCCCGTCGACGCCGCGCCTAGAAACGATAAATATTGCGCATAAAAAGGCTTATCCAGCCCCATCGAAATGGTCGCGCGCAATCGTTCGGCCTCATCAGCCTGCGGATTCACCAACAAATCAATCGGGTTGCCAATTGCGTAGACGCCGACGAAGACGAGAAACGACATGGCGACGAGAACGAACCCGGCTTGGAACAGGCGGCGGAGGGAGTAGGAAAGCATGAAGGCTAGTTTAAAGCGTCAAGTTAATTGTATGTATGTTTGGCGATCAGCGTTGCGTTTCAACATGAGGTTAGTGCCTCTCCCCATAGCCCGCAAGTTAATTCAAACACTGCTGTTAATAAGTTAAATATTTCTATTGCGTACGCTAAAAAAGAGGTGTTAATACTCGTAGGTATTGAGTTGTCGTAGTTGCTTGTTACTAACGTAAAGAATTTTTGCTAAAAAACTAAGCTTTTGTAAATTGTTCTTTAATATTGAAATTAAAGGGCAATTATCATGAGTATATTTTCATCTTTTGCTAGGGCCTGTACGATTTTGCTTATGCTATCGGTAGGATTCACCATTTTTCACTCTCATAACGCTAGCGCTTTAATACAAATTGTCAGCGGGGCTGCACGTTTGATCCGGACACGGGAACCTTAACCTGCACTACTATTGGAGGAGGTGATAGCGGGGGAGGATCCTGCGACATTACTATTTGCGGCGGAGGTGGTCCTGGTGGAACCGTGGTTGGCGGCGGGATGCGGCAGGTGGGCATTCTGGCGGCCGCTAAGCCAGACGAAAAGCTGATTGGCGAATTGGCTAAAAAACTTGCAAGCGAATACCAAGCGCCGTGTGTAGCTAAAAATAAAAATGGATCAGTGTACGTTGCGAGGGCGATAGCAGATTGTACGAAGTATGTGGCCGACGGCATACAAAGAGTATGTGGATCTATCAGTTCCGTTGTCTTAGGAGCAATAATGTTGGGAGCAAGTAACGTGTGTAGAAATACTGTGAATGACGCTTATACCATTACGGGCATTCCGATATGCAGCCAAGGATGACAAAAAGGGCGCGCTACATAGCGTTATTAGGCTTCGTTATTTTGGTTGGCTTGTTGTTTGCAACTCGACCCAGTAGCTGGACGCTAGAGCGCAACCGTGTACAAGTCAGCTCAGCCACACAACTTACGGATAATTCGGCTGATAAGCTTAGTCAGGCTATCCCTGCTGTTCAGGCCACTGAATCCATGCACAAAGAGCTATCTGATTTGAATGCTGCGTCTTTGGGGACGGCGAAACCGGAAGCGCAGCTACAAACGCGTGCAGTGCGTTGGCGGCTTGCGAAAACCGCATCTTCGATAGATCAATCGATTCTTAGCTTGGTAAATGATGCAGATGTAGAGACGCCGATTTTTTTGGCATATTTAACTGGGCTTTGCAGCAAGTCGGTTGCCTTCACGACAAAGGACCCGTTCCAGTCTATTATTAATCCTACGGGCATGGCTTACAGCGATGTGTTGCGTGCATTTAACAAAGAGTTCAACAAAGGGCTGACCGAGGAAACTATCTCAAAGGCTGTGGCTTTGAAAGAAGAATTTGCGCTGCGATGCGGCAAGGCAATCGACATGACTTTTGCTGGAGATGCAGTGCGTAACGCTGCGCAAAGATCGCGTGTTGCTTGGGGAGCTCTGATATCATCGCCGACTAATTTTCAGGCATTTGAAAGTGAAGGTGCCGCTAGTAGAATGTTAGCCTTGGACAAGGTGCTACACGATTCGAGCCTTGCACCTATTTGGCTATCACAGAGGTTGTCGTTATTCAAAGATGCTGCAGAGAATGCAGGATACTTCCAAGGGCTCAGTTACCAAGAAGAGTTGTCAGTAGTGTGGACTGTTATATGCAATTTTGGCGGGGACGGCAATGACAATGGCACAACTTGGCTAGATGCGTGCCTAACTTCACAACTATGCGCAGGGAACTCGGTCGCTGAATCCGTGACAAGTGCAGTAGGAGTAGACAAGGTGGGTAATATCGCCGCTAGGGCAAATAAGCTAGCGCTTGATTTGTCTGCGAACGGTGCCGACTTTTTTAAGCGGCGTGTGAAATTTACAAAGCAATGAATTAAAAACGGCGCACTATGCGCCGTTTTTAATTACATGAAAATCCGTGTTTATTTAACTGGCAAATTCACCGATAAATTAACGGGTTTAAGGCTCATCGCCAACGTATATTGATCCGTCCTCGGAATGTACTTCAGCCCTTTGGTGGTCGCCCAGGTCGAGACTTCGTAATGCAACGGAATCAGGCCCACATCTTCCATCGCCATTTCAGCCGCACCCTGAATCATGCCTTCGCGTTTTTTATCGTCCATGGTCACGAGCGCAGCGCTCAGTGCTTTGTCGAATGTGGCATTGGAATAGCGCCCGCGATTGGTCACGCCCATGCCCTTTGCGCTGTCGTAGGTGGCGAGAAGCGAGCGCAGCGCGGAGCCCTGCTCACCGGATTCGGTACCCCAGCCGAGCACCATGTAGCTGAATTCCAGCTTGGTGGCGCGCGTGAAATAAACGCTGGACGGCATCGTGTCAACTTTTGCGTCGATGCCGATGCGTGAATAAAATTGTGCGATGGTTTGGGCAATCGCCGCGTCATTGATGTAGCGATTATTGGGGCCGTGAATGGTCATCGCAAAACCATTCGGATAGCCCGCCTCCGCCAGCAGCTTCTTGGCACCTTCAGGGTCGAATTTAGTCGGTTTTAATTTCTTGCTGGTGCCGAAAAAATTATCGGCTAACAGCTGCGAGGCAGCAACCGCGCGGCCTTCCATGACCTTGCTGACGATCGCATCGCGGTTGATCGCCATCGACAGCGCTTTCCTCACGCGAACATCTTTCAGGGGATTTTTGTCCAGCGGCTTACCGGTTTTGTCGGTTAAAAAAAACGGCGCTTTATCCTGATGTTGGTTTAAATGCACGTAAATCACGCGGTTAGATACTTTGTTTGAAAGCGCAAATTTAGGGTCTTTTTCGAGCTTCGCGATATCGGCGGTCGGCACGGTTTCGATCATTTCCACGTCGCCGGACAAGAGCGCCGCCACCCTCGCGGCGGGGCTGGTCAGCATTTTGAACGTCACCTTGTCCCAAGGCTCCTCGCCGCCCCAGTAGCCGTAGTTGGCCTTGACGACAATGCGCTGATTGGCGACGTATTCCAGGAATTTATAGGGGCCAGTGCCGATGGCGGCCTTGCCCGAATTGTAGTCATCGGTAGTGGCTTTCTCGCCCACCGCTTTGGAAACAATCGCCACTGCGGTTAAGTCCGACGGCAATAGCGGGTGTGGAAACGCAGTCTTAAAAATGAGGGTGTGCGCGTCCACTACCTTTACATCGATGATCGGCTTGGTGAAGGTCGCAAACGATGACGGGCTGTTGGGTACATTGGGTACGCGTTTTAGCGTGAACACCACATCGTCGGCCGTAAACGGTGAGCCATCATGCCAGCGCACATTCTTGCGCAGCTTGAATTCCCACGTTGTATCGTCGAGCGCCTTCCAGGAGGTCGCCAATGCCGGCGTCAATTTTTGGTTTTCATCAGGCCTCACCAGCGGCTCAAAGATGTGGCGCAGCGTGCTGTTGTTCGGGCCGATGTTGTGATAATGCGGATCCATCGAGGTGATCGCGGCCTGCAGCCCAATGGAAATATCGCGCGCATTCGCCGGCTTGCGGGCAGGCGAGCCAGCGGACGCGCTAGGTGCAACAGGTGCTTGGGCAATCGCTGCGCTCGTAAAAACGATCGAGGCAGCAGCGACAAGTGCAGAAAAAAAACCGTGCGCGTGAATCATCGGGTCTCTCATTAGTTTTAGACAAAGGGCTTGCTTGAAACAGCAATATCTATTGTTATTGATAAGCTTAAACTTGTCATCAACTTAATTGGTCTCGTCACGTTTACGAAATGGACTGTTATGGGCATGATCGAAAATTTTGAAAAAATGCTGGCCGGCGGCAAGGATTCGCCATTATTGCGCTTCTCCCTCGGCAATGAGTATATGAAAGCCGAAGATGCAGCGCACGCCAGCGACCATCTGCGCGCGGCGGTTGCGCTGGACCCAGGCTATTCGGCCGCCTGGAAATTATTAGGCAAGGCATTGGCGCAGCTCGGTGACGATCAGGGCGCGAGTGAAGCTTATCGCCAGGGCATCACCGCCGCCGAAGTGAAAGGCGACAAGCAAGCCGCGAAGGAGATGACGGTATTTCTCAAGCGGTTGCAGAGTTTGCCTAAGGGCTAGTTTTTCAACGCTAGCGTTGGCAAAGTGTTTGGAGCAAAAAGGGCGGGAAATACCCGTCGATGCTAGAGTTTTGTAGAATATCTGGCGGGCTCCGCATATTCAGTCTTAACCGGCGCAAATCGCATGCGCAAATCCATGAGCGGCTTTTCAAACCCGCGATAAATAATGGCCGCGCCGGCTAGTGTGGCGAGATACCAGCCGCCTAAGGCAAGAGCGACGCTGGTGGCGCTTTTGGGCTCCGTCCAAAAATGCAGGATGAGCAACAGCAGCGGAAAATGCAGCAGATAAGTTGAATATGCCCATTTACTCTGAAGGCTGATCCATACGTGACCTTGCATGGGTACGGCCTGTGCGCCCGCGAGTAACAGCGCGCATGAGATGGGCAATAGCGTGAATAGCAGCGGCGCAAGCCATCGGTCACGATCTGTTGGCGCGGCGAAAAATGCCAGTGCCTCGGTGAGCGTGGCGAGATATGCGATCGCAGCTAGCAGTAGCACAATGCCCAATACTCGCCACCAACCGCGAGCAAGTGCTGCCAGCGTGGGGGCGCGGTAGCGTTGCAGCCACGCCAATAGCACGCCGAACGCGAGCGCATCAAGGCGCAGAACGACGATTTTGCGCAGTGCGCTGTCGATAGAGGAATTGATGATCTGCGCTACGCCCAAGCGCGCAAACGTGCAGGTGATGATGATGGCGATCATGGCACCCAGCACGGCAAATTTTTGGCTTTTCGAGAAAACAAGCGTGAGTAAAAAAACCGGTAGTGGTGCGATTAAATAAAACCATTCCTCGACCGCCAGCGACCAGCTTTCAGCAAAAAATGCGGTGTTGAAAGGTGTGACTAAATTGTGCGAAAAGACAAGTAACGAAAACTCGCCCGCAGGTCGTTTCAAACCATAAACGTAAAGCACCCAGTTGACGATGAGAAAAAGGTAATAGTTGGGGAGCGTGCGTAACCACCGGCGTGCCCAGAAATTCGGGATGCTTTGGGTGCCTTCGCCGACATTCAGGAGCTGTCGGCCAATCAAAAACCCGCTCAAGACAAAAAATAATTCCACACCGATGACGCCAAAAATAATCGTGACGTAACGCAGTCCAGGAAAACTATCGATCCCCAGCAGGCTGCCGTGGGCCAGCATGACGCAGGTGATAGCGACCACACGAAATGCATCGAGGCTCGGGCTGCGCGCGGCTTCAGGTGTGTTCAATGATGTGCTCAAAGGCGCGGTCACCGGCGTGGCCCCCCGCCCGTATTCATCAGCGCTCGTTTTTTGCCTTGTTGGCTCCAAACCTGCTCAGGCATCGGTTTTTATTTTCCGATTGTTGAATTTGGCGGATCGTCTGGCAATCACTTCACGCGACATTCGCGTCCAATCGACGAACGGTGAAAGCAGTGCCTTCGACGCGTTTTCAATCTCCACCCCTTCAATGCCGGTGGGCGGATAGTCGTTCTTTTTGGGCAGATATGCGGTGCCAAATAAAATGTCCCAAAGGGGGAAAAATGCCGCGAAATTTTTGTCGTGATGCTCAGGCAAGATGGAGTGATGAACGCGGTGATATTGCGGTCCGCACAAAATGGGTGTCAGCGGTCCCATTGAAAGGCGCAAATTCATATGGATAAAAAACGGCCACAAACCAATCAACATTCCCACCCATGCGACCGACGGCGGCGCAAAAAAGAACGCGAAGCCGAGTGGCACCGTCTGAATGAACAGCCGAAGTGGATCCTCCAGCCAATGATGACGCAGACTGGCGACGACATTGAGTGAGCGCTCTGAATGATGCAGCGTGTGCTGCGCCCACAGCCAGCGGTTGGTGTGCTGAAATCGATGCCACCAGTAGTAGACAAAATCGGTAATGAACATAAGCGCCATCATCACCAATACCGACCCCGCCACCGCGCCGAGGCCACCCGTCCACGGGAATTCGATCTTGATGCGCTGACCCATGGGCGGCGTGACGAGGTGTTGTACAAACGGCGTCAGAAATACTAGCAGCCCGCCACTGATCACGAGCAATAGCGGCGTCAAACCCAGATTAAATAATGTGCGTTTGATGGGCTGATCCGGCTCAGCCGGCGCAATCCGCTCAATCACAGACATGCCCGCGTACACCACGGCAAGATAGCCGAGCGTGTGGAGTAAGCCGTTGAAAAATGAATCCATATGAGCGATCAATATTGCGCTTATTTCATTCCCGGCATCATGCCCTTCATGCCGCGCATCATCTTGGCCATGCCGCCGCCCTTCATCATTTTCATCATTTTTTGCATCTGCTCAAATTGCGTCATCATCCGGT
>ENA-OFCD01000884-OFCD01000884.1-metagenomes-genome-assembly--contig:-NODE-884-length-17336-cov-5.046409_pt1 | contig 17336 bp, 26 predicted proteins | sample MGYA00153392_OFCD01 | MGnify analysis MGYA00153392
AAAGAATTCGTAGTTTTTAGCCCACTGAGCATCACGCTCCTCGCGGCTTCCGCGAGCTACACCTAGCAAGCCATAGAGTTCAGCGCCTATTCGATTGGACCGGGGTTTGAGTTCTGCGACATACGGCTTGGCGCTCATTCGATTACTGGTCGGCAATCCGTAGCGCGATGTGAGGAGTTTTGCTTTAGCTAGCCAATTTCCGTTCCGACCCTTTGCGAGAGCGGCCCAACGACTAAGAAATTCCGCACTGATTCGATCACGAACATCACCCGAAGCGATTGCGATTTTAAAAGGGCGAGTGTTAGACCAACTTGGCGCAGTTAGCGCATCTTGCAGAATTTGATCCAGGATTTCATGGGGGACCGGCTTATTTTTAATAAAATCTCGAGTGCTGCGCCTTGAAGCTAGAAACTGTGAAACGGCGCGGGCATCGAGATTAGTTGTGTGGGGAGTCATGATCCGTACTTTCTTTAAACTAGTGGTGCGTGTAAACCACAATTCCTGCGGCTATAAATTGGAGAACGAAGGCTGCCGCGGTCAGCGCATGAAATAGTTCATGGAAACCAAACCACTGGCTCGAAAGGTTTGGTTTTTTGATTCCGTAGATAAGCCCGCCAAGGGAATAGCAAATTCCCCCTAGTGCGATCAATAAAAAGACCGCTATCCCGCCACTTCGCCAGAACTGGGGCAGGAAGAAGACAGCAGCCCAGCCCAAGACCAGGTAAAGCGGTACATAAAGCCAACGCGGGGCGTTGAGCCAGAGAACCCGCATCAGTGCCGTTGCGATGGCCCCACCCCAGACGATGGAGAGAAGAACGATGGCTTGAGTCTTATCCAGGAGGAAGATGGCAAAAGGGGTATAGGTGCCAGCTATCAGGATTGTGATATTTGCATGATCTATGCGGCGCCAGACCTCTCTTGTCTTGGGCTTCCAGCTGACCCGGTGATAGAGGGCGCTGCCGGTAAAAAGGGTTACTGCCGCCAGGGTAAAGATCCCAAGAGCGATCCGGCCGCGCAATTTATCAGCCAGAGCGACCAAAACTAGGCCGGCGACCAGGGAGACCGGACTCATAATGAGGTGAATCAGGCCCCGTAGGCGTGGCTTTTGAGCCTCAGCGGGCTTGTTTAACAGCGAACTCATTTGACCAGAATACGCGCAAATGCCGGAAATTGCGGTTCGGCGTGTCGTGCCCTTGGCTGGGATGAGCAGGTCTATAAGGGGGCCCGTTTTGACCTTATGGGTTCTCGCAAGATACCTTTCTCCTCTGCTCTTTTGAAGAAATGGGCTACCTCCGTGTCGCAATTTTTGCGGGGCGCACGAACAAAGTTGGGCAACACACCCGACCTCGTGGGTCGGAGAGTAGAGCGTAAATTTGAAAGAACAGAGCAGGAAAAAGAAGTAATTAATTAATTACGAACTGGAGATACGAAGTGCCAACAATTCAACAGCTGGTCCGTAAGGGTCGCGCTGAGAAGTCATCAAAGACGAGCACTCCTGCACTTAAGGGGAGCCCGCAGCGTCGTGGTGTCTGTACTCGCGTTTACACAACAACCCCAAAGAAGCCGAACTCCGCGCTTCGAAAGGTTGCTCGTGTTCGTCTGACAAGTGGCATGGAAGTAACTGCATATATTCCTGGTGAGGGACATAACTTGCAGGAACACTCCATCGTTCTCGTTCGTGGTGGTCGTGTAAAGGATCTTCCAGGTGTTCGCTACAAGATCATTCGCGGATCACTGGATACCCAAGGTGTAAAGAACCGTAAGCAGTCGCGCAGCCGTTACGGTGCCAAGAGAGAGAAGAAGGCCTCCTAATGCCACGTAAAGGTCCCGTTACTAAAAATGCAGTCGTTCCAGATCCTGTTTATGACTCTCCTGTCGTCACACAGTTGATCAACCGAGTACTGCGCGATGGCAAGCGCTCAACCGCTGAAAGCATTGTTTATGCAGCGCTCGAGGGAGCTCGTACAAAGACAAACGGAGTAGATCCATTGATTACTCTCAAGCGCGCTCTTGACAACATCAAACCTGCAGTTGAAGTTCGCTCACGCCGCGTCGGTGGAGCTACGTATCAGGTACCAATTGAAGTAAAGGCAGCACGCTCTTCTACTTTGGGTCTGCGCTGGTTGGTCGATTACTCGCGCTCGCGTCGCGAGAAGTCAATGTCAGAGCGTCTAACAAATGAACTTATCGATGCAAGCAATGGTCTCGGCGCAGCTGTAAAGCGTCGTGAAGATACTCACAAGATGGCTGAAGCCAACAAGGCTTTCGCGCATTACCGCTGGTAAAACGCCAACAAAAGATCAGATTCAGAATTAAACCGACCGTTTTAAAATATGAAAGAAAAGGAAACTAAGTGGCCGTAGATACAGCAATCGACCTCGCCAATGTTCGCAATATCGGGATCATGGCGCACATCGACGCGGGTAAAACCACGACTACTGAACGCATCCTTTTCTATACCGGTATTAACTACAAGATCGGTGAAGTCCACGACGGCGGAGCCACAATGGACTGGATGGAACAAGAGCAAGAGCGTGGAATTACCATCACCTCAGCTGCCACCACTTGTATGTGGAAGGGTAACTTGATCAACATCATTGACACACCTGGACACGTTGATTTCACCGTAGAAGTAGAACGTTCATTGCGCGTACTCGATGGCGCTGTCTGCGTCTTTGATGGCGTTGCTGGCGTAGAGCCACAGTCTGAGACTGTTTGGCGTCAGGCTGATCGCTACAACGTGCCACGTATCTGTTTCGTTAACAAGCTCGACCGTACCGGAGCCTCATTTGAGCGTTGTGTTGAAATGATCGGGTCGCGCCTTAATGCGATTGCACTTGTTCTACAGATTCCAATTGGTATTGAAGGCGGATTCGTCGGCGTTGTTGATTTAATCGCGATGAAGGCGCTCACTTGGCATGGCGAGACTCAAAAGGGTGAGGATTACACCATTGAAGAGATTCCTGCCGAACTCGTTGAAAAAGCAAAGCTGGCTCGCCACGAGATGGTGGAAACCTTGGCCGATGCAGATGATGAAATTATGGAGAAGTACCTCGAGGGCATTGATATCTCACAGGAAGAAATCATTGCTGCAATTCGTCGCGCAACTATCGCTGACAAGTTAACTCCCGTTCTTACCGGTTCTGCTTTCAAGAACAAGGGCGTTCAGCCAATGCTTGATGCAGTTAACCGTTACCTGCCAAGCCCTCTTGATATTAAGGCAATTGTTGGCCACAAGTACAACAACCCTGAAGAGGAAGATTCACGTCAACCTTCCGAGTCCGAGCCATTTTCAGCTCTCGCCTTCAAGATTATGACCGATCCGCACCTTGGAAAATTGACCTTTGTGCGCATCTATTCTGGTCGCTTAGAAACTGGTTCATCAGTCCTCAATGCGACAACAGGTAAGAAGGAGCGCATCGGCAAGATCTACCAGATGCACGCTAACAAGCGTGAAGAGAAGGATCATGCAGGAGCCGGAATGATCATCGCCGTCATGGGTCTTAAAGACACCACAACAGGTAACACCCTCTGTGATCCAGAGAAGCCGATAATTTTGGAGTCCATGGATTTCCCAGATCCAGTTATCTCAGTTGCCATCGAACCAAAGACCAAGGTGGATCAAGAGAAGCTCGGTATTGCTATTCAGCGTTTGGCCGAAGAAGATCCAACTTTCCATGTTGAGTCAGATGAAGAGACCGGCCAGACCATCATCTCTGGTATGGGCGAGCTTCACCTTGAAATTCTTGTTGACCGTATGCGTCGTGAGTTCAAGGTCGAGGCAAACGTTGGTAAGCCACAAGTTGCTTATCGTGAAACTCTTAAGAAGGCGGTTGCCCGCCATGACTACACCCACAAGAAACAATCAGGTGGTTCTGGTCAGTTCGCAAAGATCCAGATCGCACTTGCCCCTCTGGTCGGCGCCACAGATAAGCATTACGAGTTCATCAACAAGGTCACCGGTGGTCGTATCCCTCGTGAATACATCCCATCAGTTGATGCTGGTTGCCAAGAAGCGATGGCCACAGGCCCACTCGCGGGGTACCCACTTGTAGATGTTCAAGTGACCCTTCTCGATGGCGGATACCATGATGTCGACTCATCTGAACTTGCCTTCAAAATCGCCGGTATTGCAGGATTCCGCGAGGCTGCAAAGCTCGCCGGACCAGTAATTCTCGAGCCGGTCATGAGCGTTGAAGTTGTAACTCCAGAAGATTTCATGGGCGATGTAATCGGCGATCTGAACTCACGTCGCGGACAGATCCAATCCATGGATGAGCGCTCTGGTGCTCGGGTCATCAAGGCCGTTGTGCCGTTGTCAGAGATGTTCGGCTATGTCGGGGATCTCCGTTCACGAACTCAAGGCCGCGCCAGTTACAGCATGCAATTTGATTCGTACGCTGAAGTCCCAGCTTCGGTCGCCAAGGAAATCATCGCGAAAGTTCGCGGCGAGTAAGTAATACCAACCCAAAAATGCTGGCTCTAACAGGGGCCAACAAAGAAAAACAGGAGGATAAAAGTGGCAAAAGCCAAGTTCGAGCGGAAAAAGCCGCACGTCAACATCGGCACCATCGGGCACATCGATCACGGTAAGACCACTCTTACTGCTGCTATCTCAAAGGTGTTGCACGATAAGTTTCCGGATGTAAACCCATTCACACCTTTCGATCAGATCGATAAGGCCCCAGAAGAGCGCGCCCGCGGAATAACAATCTCGATTGCACATATCGAGTACCAGACCGAAAAGCGCCACTATGCCCACGTCGACTGCCCAGGCCACGCTGATTACATCAAGAACATGATCACCGGAGCCGCCCAAATGGATGGTGCGATTCTTGTAGTTGCAGCAACTGATGGACCAATGCCTCAGACCAAGGAGCACGTTCTCCTTGCTCGCCAAGTAGGCGTTCCATCAATCGTTGTTGCTCTCAACAAATCCGACATGGTCGATGACGAAGAAATTCTTGAGCTCGTTGAGATGGAAGTTCGTGAACTTCTCTCCAAGTACGAGTTCCCAGGGGATGACACACCAATCGTCCGCGTCTCAGCCCTTAAGGCTCTCGAAGGAGATCCAAAGTGGGTCGCAGCGCTACTTGGTCTCATGGATCAAATTGATGTCTACATTCCTCAGCCTGTTCGCGAAATTGACAAGCCATTCTTGATGCCAGTAGAAGATGTATTCACCATTACTGGGCGTGGAACCGTCGTTACCGGTCGTATTGAGCGCGGTGTTGTCAAGATCAACGAAGAAGTTGAAATTGTCGGTATCCGTCCAACATCTCAGAAGACCACCGTCACGGGTGTTGAAATGTTTCGTAAGTTGCTCGATGAGGGTCAGGCTGGCGAGAACGTCGGTCTTCTTCTTCGTGGAACAAAGCGTGAAGATGTAGAGCGTGGTCAGGTTGTCGTTAAGCCTGGTTCAATCACACCTCACACTGAGTTCACGGCATCTGCATACATCCTTTCAAAGGATGAAGGCGGACGTCACACACCATTCTTTAACAACTACCGTCCTCAGTTCTACTTCCGTACAACTGACGTAACGGGAGTTGTAACACTTCCAGCAGGAACCGAAATGGTTATGCCTGGCGATAACACTGAGATGAACGTCGTTCTCATCCAGCCAATCGCTATGGAAGATGGACTTCGCTTCGCTATTCGCGAAGGTGGCCGCACGGTTGGTGCTGGTCGCGTCATCAAGATCAATAAGTAGTACAAGCAATTAGCAAGACCTCCTCCTGTTCGGGTGGGGTGGCCTGAAAGCCGCCCCATCTAGGAAGAGACAGAATTTTAGAAGCAGTAACTAGATAAAAGGAGAAAGACGATGGCGGGACAAAAGATCCGCATTCGGCTCAAGGCTTACGACCACGAAGTGATCGACTCATCGGCGAAGAAGATCGTCGAGACCGTTGAGCGCACTGGTGCAACTGTCGCAGGTCCCGTTCCGCTGCCTACAGAGAAGAACACCTTCTGTGTCATCCGTTCTCCTCACAAGTACAAGGACAGCCGCGAACATTTCGAAATGCGCACACACAAGCGCCTCATCGACATCATTGACCCAACGCCTAAGACTGTTGACTCTTTGATGCGTCTTGATCTCCCTGCTGGCGTCGACATCGAGATTAAGCTCTAAGGGGACCTAAAAATGACAACAACGCAATCACAGGGCGCTGCCATCAAGGGAATCTTGGGCAAGAAGCTCGGCATGACACAGGTCTTTGATGCAAATAACAAGATTGTTCCAGTAACCGTTATTGCAGCCGGACCCAATGTCGTCACACAAATTCGCACCATCGAAAATGATGGGTATACAGCGGTTCAATTGGCATTCGGTGCCGTTAATCCTCGCAAGGTAACAAAGCCTGAGGCCGGTCATTTCGCCAAGGCGGGGGTTACCCCACGCTCTGATGTTGCTGAACTTCGCACATCGAACGTTGACTCATATTCAGTCGGTCAAGAACTCAACGCAGATGTATTTGCTGCTGGTGAGCTAGTCGATGCGACAGGAACATCCCGCGGTAAGGGTTCTGCTGGTGTTATGAAACGCCACGGGTTCCATGGCCTAGGTGCGTCGCACGGTGTAGACCGTAAGCACCGTATGCCAGGCTCGATCGGAAACCGAACCACCCCAGGTCGCGTCTTTAAAGGAAAAAAGATGATGGGCCGTATGGGTGTGGACACTGTTACTACCCAGAACTTGCTCGTTCATTCGATTGATACCGAGAAGAACTTAATTTTGATTCGTGGTGCTGTCCCAGGCGCAACGAATTCAACGGTCTTTATCCGCTCCGCAGCGAAGAAGGCTGTATCAGAAACTCTTAACACAAACACTTCAAAGGCAGGTGCATAAGCCATGGCATTGACTATCGATATCAAAAGCCCTGATGGTGCAAAGGTTGGCGATGTCACCCTTCCATCAGAGATTTTTGATGTGCAGGCTAACGTGCCTCTCATTCACCAGGTGGTAGTTGCGCAACTCGCAGCGGCTCGCCAAGGAACGGCCAAGACTAAGAATCGTGGCGAAGTTTCTGGTTCTGGAAAGAAGCCTTTCGCGCAGAAGGGAACTGGTCGCGCCCGTCAGGGTTCTATCCGTGCCCCGCTTCAGCGTCATGGTGGTGTCTCACACGGGCCAGTACCTCGCAAGTACGATCAACGCACTCCAAAGAAGATGATCGCCGCAGCGCTCAAAGGTGTTCTCTCTGATCGTCAACGCGAAGATCGTATCCATGTGGTTTCCAGCATCACCGATGCTCCAACCACCAAGGGAGCAATCTCAGCGGTTCGCCAATTTTCAGATCGCAAGAATCTTCTCGTCGTACTTTCGCGTAGCGAGGACATTGCTTGGCGTTCACTTCGAAATGCCGAGAACTTGCACCTGATCACTAACGATCAGCTCAACGCTTACGACATCTTGGTATCCGATGATGTTGTCTTCTCCGAGAGCGCGATCCGTGAATTTATCGCAGGCCCAGCAAAGGCAACTTCTGCCGTTGCTCGTGAATCTGAAGTAGAGGTCTCCGCATGAAGGACCATCGCGATGTACTCCTAGCACCAGTCGTCTCAGAAAAGGCGTACGGCCTGCTCGATGAGAACAAGTACACCTTCTTGGTGGCTACCGATTCGAATAAGACAGAGATCAAGATCGCTGTTGAAAAGGTTTTCAATGTAAAAGTCATCAGCGTTAACACGATGAACCGTCAGGGAAAGCGCAAGCGCACCCCTAAGGGTTTTGGTAAGCGCAATGACACCAAGCGTGCCATCGTGCATGTTGCTGCCGGTGACCGTATCGACATCTTCGGAGGACCTGTTTCCTAAGGGAATCAGGACTAGAAGAAGAAGAGGAAGATAAAAAATGGCCCTACGTAAACTTAAGCCGACCACACCTGGTCAGCGCGGCGCGAGCGTCCCTGATTTCAAGGAGCTCACGCGTACTACCCCAGAGAAGTCATTGGTTCGCCCAATTCACTCTAAGGGTGGCCGCAACGCCTCTGGCAAGATCACTGTTCGCCATCAAGGCGGCGGACATAAGCGCGCTTACCGTCTGATCGATTTCGTGCGTAACGATAAAGATGGCATCCCAGCAAAGGTTGCCCATATCGAATACGACCCGAATCGCACAGCCCGCATTGCCCTCCTTCACTACGCAGATGGCGAGAAGCGATACATCATCGCACCTGCAAAGTTGAACCAAGGCGACAAGATTGAAAATGGCGCAGCAGCGGATATCAAGCCTGGCAATAATCTGCCGCTTCGCAATATCCCGGTTGGAACCATGATCCACGCGATTGAACTTCGCCCAGGTGGTGGAGCAAAGATCGCTCGTTCAGCTGGAGCTGGAGTTCAGCTGGTCGCCAAGGAGGGCCCATACGCACAACTACGTATGCCATCCGGTGAAATTCGTAATGTCGATGTCCGTTGCCGTGCAACGGTTGGTGAAGTCGGAAACGCCGAACAATCAAACATCAACTACGGAAAAGCTGGCCGTATGCGTTGGAAGGGCAAGCGCCCAACTGTCCGCGGTGTTGTCATGAACCCAGTCGATCACCCACACGGTGGTGGCGAAGGTAAGACATCCGGTGGTCGTCACCCAGTGTCACCTTGGGGTCAGCCAGAAGGCCGTACTCGCAAGAAAAAAGCGAGCGATGCACTTATTGTCCGTCGTCGTAAGTCGAATAAGAAGCGATAGGGGAGCGACTACAAATGCCACGTAGTTTAAAAAAGGGTCCATTCGTGGACGGTCACCTTCTGAAGAAGGTTGATGATCAAAATGCGAAGAACACCAAAGTTGTTATAAAGACTTGGTCGCGTCGCTCAATGATCATTCCTACGATGATCGGACACACCATCGCTGTACACGACGGTCGCAAGCACGTACCAGTATTCATTACCGAGAACATGATCGGTCACAAGCTCGGAGAGTTCTCTCCAACCCGTACTTTCAAGGGACACGTCAAAGATGATCGGAGAGCTTCTCGTGGCTAATAACCCTAAAGCATCCAATCCGACTGACGCACTCGTTGCTCAGGCAGTTTTGCGCAATACCCGCGTAACTCCTCAGAAGGCTCGCCGTGTGGTCAACTTGATCCGCGGAGAGCGCGCTGACATTGCGCTGACAACCTTGAAATTCGCTCCTCAGGAAGTTGGTGCAGATCTCTACACCCTCCTGAACTCTGCGATCAACAATGCAAAGCAGAAAAGTCCATCACTTCGTGGCGCCTCAGAGCTATACATCGTTGAAGCACTCGTTGACGAGGCACCTACGCTAAAGCGTTTTCGTCCTCGCGCCCAAGGCCGCGGCTTCCAAATCCTCAAGCGCGCCAGCACCTTGACCCTTGTTGTTTCTACCGATCGTTCCTACCGCCCACATGGTCTTAAAAAGGTCGTAAATGCGAAGGCAAATCCAAATAAGACTGTGATTGCTAAGCCAGTAACCCCAGCAACCCCTCCAGTAAAACCTGCAGCAAAAGCCAAGGCTAAAAAAGCCGCGCCCGTTGCAGAAGTCGCAGTTGCCACAGAAGGGCAGGCCGAGTAAATGGGTCAAAAAGTAAATCCTCACGGCTTCCGTCTGGGCATCACAACAGAGTTCAAGTCTCGTTGGTATGCCGACAAGCTTTACAAGGATTATGTGAAGGAAGATATTGAGATCCGTCGCATGATGAGCAAGGGCATGGAGCGCGCAGGCGTTTCACGTATTGAAATTGAACGTACCCGCGAGCGTGTTCGTATCGATCTTTATACAGCGCGCCCAGGTATCGTCATTGGCCGTCGCGGAACCGAAGCCGATCGCATCCGTCAGGATCTCGAGAAGCTCACCGGCAAGCAGGTTCAGCTAAATATCCTCGAGGTGAAGAACCCGGAGATTGATGCTCAACTCGTCGCCCAAGGTATCGCCGAGCAACTCTCCGCTCGTGTCTCCTTCCGTCGCGCCATGCGTAAGTCAATGCAGTCAGCTCTTAAGGCCGGCGCACAAGGTATTCGTGTTCAATGTGGCGGACGTCTTGGCGGAGCTGAAATCGCTCGCTCTGAGTTCTACCGCGAAGGTCGGGTGCCTCTTCACACACTCCGTGCCGATATTGATTATGGCTTCTACGAAGCGCACACAACCTTCGGTCGTCTTGGGGTAAAAGTCTGGATCTATAAGGGTGAAGTTATCGAATCACGCGCCGAGCGCGCCGCTTCAGCACTCGCTGCAGCTCGCGCACCTAAGCCAAGCCGCCCAGCGAACCGTGGTCCACGTACCCCACGCGGTGAGGTTACTTCTTCGACACCGGCTTCCCGCGCAGCGGTAGAAGCAGCCCCTGCGGTAGCGGTTGAAACAGCTCCCGTTGTTACTCCTTCAGTGGAAGGAGCGGCTGAGTAATGTTAATTCCACGTCGCGTAAAGCACCGTAAGCAGCACCACCCAAAGCGGGCTGGTATGTCTAAAGGTGGCACCGTCGTCTCATTTGGTGACTTTGGCATTCAGGCTCTCGAGCCTGCTTATGTAACCAACCGCCAGATTGAAGCAGCGCGTATCGCAATGACACGCCATATCAAGCGTGGCGGAAAGGTCTGGATCAACATCTACCCAGATCGCCCGCTTACTAAGAAGCCAGCTGAAACACGCATGGGCTCCGGTAAGGGTTCACCGGAATGGTGGATCGCCAACGTTAAGCCAGGGCGCGTTATGTTTGAAATTTCTGGTGTTACAGAAGATATCGCAAACGAGGCAATGACTCGTGCGATTCACAAGTTGCCAATGAAGTGCCGCGTAGTACGTCGAGAGGAGTTCTAATGTCTAATATCGTGACAGCGGAGCAGCTTCGTGCTCTCTCTACCGACGAACTAGCGATCAAGCTTCGTGAGGGCAAGGAAGAGTTATTCAACCTTCGCTTTCAAGCAGCAACAGGTCAACTTGAAAACCACGGTCGTCTGACCGCGGTCCGTAAAGAGATTGCAAAAATTTACACAATCTTGCGTGAGCGTGAGCTCGGAATTGGAGGAGCAGCGTGAGCGAGCTAAATAACGAGCGCGGTTTCCGCAAGACTCGTGAAGGAATTGTTACCAGCGACAAGATGGATAAGACCGTCGTCGTTGCTATCCAAAGCCAGACAAAGCATGGTGTTTACTCGAAAGTCATGACCCGCTCTAACAAGCTGAAGGCACATGATGAGAACAACACTGCCGGTGTCGGCGATCGCGTACTACTCATGGAGACTCGTCCACTTTCGGCAACTAAGCGTTGGCGTGTAGTCGAGATCCTCGAGAAGGCTAAGTAAGGGGTATCGATAAATGATTCAACAAGAATCCAGACTTCGTGTCGCGGATAACACCGGCGCTAAGGAACTTCTCTGTATCCGCGTTCTCGGCGGCTCCTCACGTCGCTATGCAGGTATTGGTGACATCATCGTTTGTACTGTCAAGGATGCAATCCCTGGCGGTCAGGTTAAGAAGGGTGAGGTCGTGAAGGCCGTCATCGTTCGCACCGTCAAAGAGAACCGTCGCCCTGATGGTTCCTATATCAAGTTTGATGAGAACGCAGCGGTTATTCTGAAGGCTGACGGCGAGCCTCGCGGCACCCGCATCTTCGGACCAGTTGCTCGTGAACTTCGCGACAAGCGTTTCATGAAGATCATCTCGCTCGCGCCGGAGGTGCTATAAAAATGGCAAGCATTAAGCGTGGCGACACCGTTCAGGTGATCGCTGGAAAAGATAAAGGCGTTACCGGCAAGGTAATCAAGATTGATAAGCGCGAATCTCGCGTAATCGTCGAGGGTGCCAATCGCGTGAAGCGTCATACTCAACAGACCGAGACCGAACGTGGCGTCAAAGTCGGAGGAATTCTCACTATCGAAGCCGGGATCCACATTTCAAATGTGCAGCTCGTTGGCGACGATGGCAAGGCAACTCGCATTGGTGCTCGCAAGGATGAGAATGGCAAGAACGTCCGCATCTCTCGCCGCACCGGAAAGGATGTCTAACCATGACAACCGCAACAGCTCCCCGTCTTAAGGCCCGTTACCAGGCCGAGATCGCTCCTGCGCTAAAAGACCAGTTCTCTTATAGCAATGTAATGGAGATTCCTGGACTAACCAAGATCATTGTCAACATGGGTGTGGGTGAAGCGGCTCGCGACTCAAAGTTGATTGAAGGCGCTATCCGCGACCTTACGATCATTACTGGTCAAAAGCCTCAGGTCACCAAGTCTCGCAAATCAATCGCTCAGTTTAAGTTACGTGAAGGAATGCCAATTGGCGCCCACGTCACCTTACGCAACGATCGTATGTGGGAGTTCGCTGATCGTCTCTTATCAATCGCGCTTCCTCGTATTCGCGATTTCCGTGGGCTATCTCCTAAGCAGTTCGATGGCAACGGTAACTACACCTTCGGTCTAACCGAGCAGGTTGTATTCCCAGAGATCGAGCAGGACAAGATCGACCGTACCCGCGGTATGGATATCACTTTTGTAACCACAGCCAAGACAGATGAAGAGGGTCGCGCACTACTTAAGGCGCTCGGCTTTCCATTCCGTGAGAACTAAGGGGTATTAACTAATGGCAAAGACATCGCTCAAGGTTAAAGCTGCTCGCAAGCCTAAGTTTAAAGTTCGTGGATATACCCGCTGCCAGCGTTGTGGTCGTCCGCATGCTGTCTATCAAAAATTCGGCATCTGCCGTATCTGCTTCCGCGAAATGGCACACCGCGGCGAACTTCCTGGCATCACCAAAGCTTCTTGGTAATCACCCACCCACTATCAACTACGAGATAGGTCCGGCCCTTCACTAGAAGGGAGATGGAAACCGGCTCGAGAGAGGCCAGAGGCCACAGTATGACAATGACAGACCCGATCGCAGACATGCTTGCACGTCTGCGCAACGCGAACTCTGCCTACCACGATACGGTTTCAATGCCGTCATCGTCGGTAAAAGTTCGCATTGCCGAAATTCTTAAGCAGGAGGGTTACATTGCGAGCTTCAAGGTAGAAAATACCGTTGCTGGTTTTGGCAAGACCCTCACCATTGACCTGAAGTTTGGTTCAGACCGTCAGCGCTCTATCGCTGGTCTGCGTCGCGTTTCAAAGCCTGGACTTCGCGTGTATGCAAAGTCAACAGCGCTACCTAGGGTCTTGGGTGGACTTGGAGTGGCCATCATCTCAACATCATCTGGTCTGCTGACTGATAAGCAAGCCAACAAGCAAGGGGTAGGCGGAGAAGTTCTCGCCTACGTATGGTGATCTGATGTCACGTATTGGTCGCTCACCTATTGCAATTCCTGCGGGAGTTGAAATCAACATTGCTGGACAAGAGATCTCAGTAAAGGGTCCTAAGGGATCTCTTTCACATATTCTCGCTGGCCCAATCTCAGTCGCCCAGGAAGAGTCAACTCTCTTGGTCACCCGCCCTGATGATGGACGTGTTGCGCGTTCCCTTCACGGCCTTTCGCGTACCTTGGTTGCAAATATGATCGAGGGCGTAACAAACGGTTATTCAAAGACCATCAACATCGTTGGTGTTGGTTACAAGGTCGCTGAAAAGGGTAGGGATTTGGAGTTCGCGCTTGGCTATAGCCATTCGGTTCCATTCCAAGCCCCAGAAGGCATCACCTTTAAGGTCGAATCAGCCACTCGCTTCTCGATCTCTGGTGTCGATAAGCAGCTCGTTGGTGAAGTCGCCGCGAAGATTCAAAAGCTTCGCAAGGCCGATCCATATAAGGGCAAGGGTCTCCACCTAGACGGCGCAAAGATTCGTCGCAAGCAAGGAAAGACAGGTAAGAAGTAATGGCTATCGGTGTAAAAGTTGTTAAAGGCTCGGCACAAAATGCCCGCCGTCGTCGCCACTTCCGTGTCCGCAAGCGTGTAGTCGGCTCTGCCGAGCGTCCTCGCCTTGTTGTTTCACGTTCATCCCGTCACCTTGTAGTGCAGATTGTTGATGACTCAATTGGCCAGACCTTGGTCTCGGCTTCCACTATGGAAACCACGCTTCGTGAAAGCAAGGATGATAAGAGCGCAAAGGCTCGCTTCGTTGGTGCTGAAATAGCTAAGCGCGCTAAGGAAAAGGGTATTTCTACAGTGGTCTTTGATCGCGGCGGAAACAAGTACACCGGACGCATTGCAGCTCTCGCTGACAGTGCCCGCGAGAATGGATTGGACTTCTAATGGCTACTCCTCCAGTAAACGCAAACGCATCAGATCGCACCCCCAAAGGTGGCAACGATCGCAGAGAGCGTCGTGGCCGTGACGGTGGACCCGAGAAAGAGAAGTCCCCATACACAGAGCGCGTTGTCTTCATCAACCGTGTAGCTAAGGTGGTAAAGGGAGGGCGTCGTTTCTCCTTTACAGCTCTAGTTGTCGTGGGTGACCAAAAGGGCACAGTCGGAGTCGGTTACGGTAAAGCTAAGGAAGTTCCTCAAGCTATTGCCAAGGCAGTGGAAGATGCGAAGAAGCAGTTCTTCAAAGTCGCACTCCTCGGTTCCACAATTCCTCACCCAGTTCAAGGTGAGGCCGCAGCAGGCGTAGTTCTTCTTCGCCCTGCATCACCTGGTACCGGAGTTATCGCTGGTGGACCAGTTCGCGCCGTACTCGAGTGCGCCGGTATCAACGATGTTCTCACCAAGTCTCTCGGTTCAAATAATCCAATCAACATGGTGCACGCCACCGCAGCAGCGCTTAAGATGCTTGAATCACCAACATCTATCGCAGCTCGCCGTGGTCTACCCCTTGAAGATGTCGCACCAGCAGCAATTGCTCGTGCCGTAGCAGCAACGGTTGGTGCATAAAGATGCCACGTCTAAAAGTTACACAACTTCGTTCCAAGGTTGGAGCTCGTCCAGAGCATCGCGAAACCTTGCGTTCACTTGGTTTAAAACGAATCGGTGATGTTGTCGTCAAGGAAGATCGTCCCGAGATTCGCGGAATGGTCGTCGCTGTACGTCACATGGTTACCGTTGAGGAGGTCGAATAACAATGGTTCTCAAGGTTCATCATCTACGTCCGGCTCCGGGCGCAAAGAAGGCGCGCACCCGTAAGGGTCGCGGTGAAGCTTCAAAGGGAAAGACCGCTGGTCGTGGTGGCAAAGGAACACGTGCTCGTAACGTTGTTCGTGCTGGCTTCGAAGGCGGACAGCTTCCCCTCGTGATGCGGCTTCCAAAGCTCCGCGGTTTCAAAAACCCAGAGCGGGTGGAATACCAGCCTGTTAACGTTTCTACCATTAATGCCCTCTATCCAAAGGGTGGCCAAGTCACCGTTGACGATCTAGTGGCAAAGGGCGCAGCCCGCGATGGCCATCCGGTAAAGGTTCTCGGAAATGGTGACATTTCCGTGAAGGTTACCGTTGCGGCGCACGCCTTTTCTTCATCAGCCTCTGAAAAGATCGCTGCTGCAGGCGGATCGATCACGAAGCTTTAATCCACCCCCGGATTTACTAAAGTCGATAAGAGTTCTTGCTCGATTGAGTAAGGACTCAGTAAGAAATTAGAGGAGAAGTTAAATGCTTGCAGCGTTTGGTAAGGCCTTCAAGACGCCCGATCTGCGCGTAAAGATTTTCTTCACCTTAGGCATAATGGCGCTCTTCCGCTTTGGATCGATCGTTCCGACGCCAGGTGTTTCTTACAGGAACGTGCAGTCCTGCTTAAACCAGACTCGTTCTGGCGGACTCTTCGGACTTATTAACTTGTTCTCGGGTGGAGCGCTCTTGCACCTCTCGGTCTTTGCGCTCGGCATCATGCCGTACATCACCAGCTCCATCATCATTCAGCTCCTGACCGTCGTTATTCCCCGCTTTGAAACTTTAAAGGCAGAGGGACAGTCTGGTAATGCCAAACTCACTCAGTACACCCGATACCTCACAGTGGGACTCGCAATCCTGCAATCAACGGGTCTGATTGCTGTCGCTCGCTCAACGGGCCGACTTTTCAGTGGATGTACCTTGCCAATTATTCCCGATTCTTCCTGGCCGCGTATCGTCACGATGGTCTTGGTAATGACGGCTGGCACCTCAGTAATCATGTGGCTCGGTGAATTGATCACTGATCGTGGAATCGGTAACGGTATGTCGATTTTGATCTTCACCTCGATCGCTGCAGGATTCCCAACTCAACTCTGGTCAATTAAGCAACAGAAGGGTTGGTTCGCCTTCCTCTTTGTCATGGCAGTCGGAGTCTTGGTCGTAGCAGCAGTTGTATTTGTGGAGCAGGCTCAGCGCCGTATCCCTGTGCAGTACGCCAAGCGCCAAATTGGTCGCCAGTCCTACGGCGGAACCTCAACGTATATTCCTATTAAGGTGAACCAGGCTGGCGTTATTCCCGTCATCTTCGCCTCTTCACTACTTTATATTCCATCCTTGATCGTTAATTTCTCAGGCTCAACTGCTAAATGGTCGGTCTGGATTCAGCAGAACTTGGTTAGGGGAGACCACCCGATCTACATAATTTCATATGCGGTATTGATCATCTTCTTTACCTACTTCTATGTCGCAATTACCTTCAACCCCGACGAGGTTGCCGACAATATGAAGCAGTACGGTGGGTTTATTCCAGGTATTCGTGCGGGTAAGCCGACTTCTGAATACTTGCAATATGTCCTTTCTCGCATCACAGCCCCTGGCTCGCTCTATCTCGCCTTTGTCGCCATCATTCCGATTATCGCTTTGATTCTCTTCCAGGCGTCGCAGAACTTCCCATTTGGTGGAACCGCGATCCTGATCGTCGTCGGAGTTGGTCTTGATACTGCCAAGCAGATTGAGTCTCAATTGCAGCAACGTTCATATGAGGGATTCCTGCGCTAATGCGTTTGATCCTGGTAGGTCCTCCAGGCGCCGGTAAAGGTACGCAAGCAGTTCACTTGGCGGAGCACTTTGGCATTCCTCATATTTCTACCGGCGAGATTTTTCGCGCCAACATCAAGGGCGAAACCGAGCTCGGCAAATTGGCTAAGTCATATATGGACGCCGGAAATCTGGTGCCAGATTCTGTTACTAACGAGATGCTCAAGGATCGACTCACCCATAGTGATGCCGCGGATGGCTTCTTGCTCGATGGCTACCCGCGCAATTTGGGTCAGGCGGAATTCCTCTCCGATGTTTTAAAAGAAAAAGAGAGAACGCTCGATGCTGTCCTAGAACTCTCGATTCCTAATGATGAGATCATCAAGCGACTTTCTGGGCGGCGTACCTGTCGGGGTTGTGGCGCAAGCTCGCACACAATCTTCGATAAGCCAAAGATTGATGGTACCTGTGATAACTGTGGTGGAGAGTTATACCAACGTGAGGATGACAAGGAAGAGGTAGTCGCACATCGTCTGAGCATTTACCACGAGCAGACTGAACCCGTCATTGATTTCTATCGAGAGTTAGGGCTACTCAA
>ENA-OFCD01000885-OFCD01000885.1-metagenomes-genome-assembly--contig:-NODE-885-length-17278-cov-6.773094_pt1 | contig 17278 bp, 9 predicted proteins | sample MGYA00153392_OFCD01 | MGnify analysis MGYA00153392
ACTTTCTTTATCGCTGTCTGTAGTCTAGAACTAGTTAACTTAGGGAGGGTGATTACTTCTCCAGTACCCGTCCACGCAATCCGCGCTGCTACCCCTGGTTGGTCGTTAGCAATGGGAATCGCCACCATCGGTACCCCATTACTCAAAGATTCCAGCGCAGTATTCATACCCGCATGGGTGATAGTTAGAGTGGCTTTTTGCAGTAGTTCTAACTGTGGCGCGTAGCCCACTACGAGGGGAGAGCCAGGTAAATTTGGTAGGGCTGCTGGATTACTGCCACCACCTAACGCAATCACTAATTGAGCGTCCAAACCTACACACGCCTGGGCAATATTTTCAAACACCCCAATCAGTTGGTTTTGGAGAGTTCCCATTGAGGCGTAAATCAGTGGCTGTCCGGTAAGTTTTTCAAACGGGAAAGAGGCAGGTTCGCGACTATTGGAACTAGAATAAGGCCCAGTGAAATGAAAGCACTGCGGTAAGTACTGCCGAGGGAATTCAAATTCAGGAGGCTGTTGACAGATTTGAGCCAGTCTAGAATTAGGATCGTTAGGACGAATGTATGGGGGCAAGTTCCATTGTCGGCGACGATCGGCTACTATTTTGAGGATGGGTCGAGCCAGACGCGCTAGTAACTGATAGCTGAATTGGTTGCGAAGTTTTGCCCACCAAGCAGGGCTATAAGACCAAGTTGTATTAAACGGCGGAATACCTAATTCGAGATTGAGCATCAACGCACAACACACGGTAACATATGGCAGATTCAAAAAATCTGCGACCGTACTACCGCCAGACGAAGTTTGGTCTACCAGTAATACCTCAACCCCTGCGGCTGAGATCGCTTGTGGAGCTTCATCCAGGAGCATGGTTGTCGATCGCCGAAACATCGTCACCATTTGCTTAAAAGCAGCTAGACCACTCAATTCGCCCAATTTGATGTTAGCGGCTGCTGAGGCTCCAGCGGGAAATTCGGCTTCACCAATCGCCCAAAATTCCAGTCCGGCGGCTAGGGTTTGAGGTCGAGCATCGAGAATGCCAAATAGGGTAACGCGATGACCGCGCTGTTGCAGTTCGTCTCCCAATGTAGTCATAGGATTGAGATGACCCGTGAGGGCGGGACAGATGATGCCAAAATGAGTCATTTATAATTTTTAATATTTTTTAGGTCAGAATATATAGAGAAGTTTCATCAAGCTTCCATATCTCACTGATTAATGCCAAACTAGCATCGAAAATCTCAGTATTCTGTGTTGGTTGCATTAGATTCTCAAATTATTATTAATCAATCGAGCTTAAAAATCCGCATAACACACCGTCAAAAGTAACCAATTACACCGACGATCCCATTAACTTGATAGCGTAGATATGCTTTGAGTAGCCACCCTTTGATAATACTAATTGGCACATATATGAACACAGATTTGAGCATTCCCCAAACTCCTTGCGTGGCATAAGTAGTGCTAATAATGTCAGGTAAACTTTTCAAGGATTTCGGTGGTTCGCCAATATATAAAACTGGGTTGCTATCCCACGGATCGAAGTTAATAAATCGGGATGAAAAGTCCCAGTGAGGACGGACAAATATTTGTGCTCGCTGATTGAGCATACAAGCAACAAAACTGAAGTTACTATTACTACTACAAACCACATCACATTGACTTAGCATATAGAAATCAATATAAAAATCTAAGTCCTCCATGCCGACTGGCAACTGAATGTTTAAGTCGCGGCTAGTCACGGGTGAAAATTTGGCAAAATCATCAATAATACCGCCTAAATCATCACTACATAGCAGCAGAACTGGGTCTGTTAAATCAGCCCAGATTCCGTCAATCCACTCACAATACCATTTAGTCGGAAACACTAATGTGAAGCCTGCTCGTGGTTCTGTTAGGTAGTCACTACGGCGCAGATGAATCCCAACGATTGTTTTGCCCTTAGATTGGAGCAGCTTTAAACCGTCATCTAAAGCTAATTTTAGACCGTCTACAGGTTGAAATAGCGATCTAAAGTATTGCTGATGAGGTTTCAAATGTCGAGTATGGAATTGAAAAAAGCCCCACAAATCGACGTTGGCAAGACCAGTATCAAGTGCATCTGAACCTACCCGCACACTCTTCGCATCTGCAAGTTTTTCGAGGTAGGGAATAAAAGCTGGAATCACATCAAACAAACTCTGCTCCGCATCCCGATCTTTTAACTCGATCGCGGGAGATAATCGCTTGGAAATAGGTGAATCTTGATGTCCGAATAAAGTTTGACCGATCCACGTCGGACACTCCACTCGCGCACCACTTTTTTCAGCACAGATCCTTAAAAAAGCATATTGAAAAAGTTGGTTGCCAAATCGACCCAATTGCCCAATCGAGGACATTGTTAGAACTGGTTGCCGATCGCTCGTAGTATCTTCTACTGATAAAAGTTTGGTTTCTTCAGCATCTTTATTAAAATTCTCAAACACGCTGAACAATCTCTCTGTCTCGCTCTTGGCAGTGTATTTACTACTGGCAATTGGATCCTCAGATTTATCATTGGACATCAACAATTCCTCTTCCACTAAAATTTTGGGTAGGTAATTTAATGCCATTATTGCCATCATTTAGCCAATACTGGCTGACCTGTCTGCGCCACTCGTTCCACAATATCGGCTGCTCGACTCGCTCCTCCAGCACAGCGCATCGCCGCTTGTAACTTAACTGCATTCTGTCTGTAAGAATCTTCCGTTAACACTCGCTTCACTGCTGCGTGTAGTGTGGAACTAGTTAACTTACCAAGAGTTATTACCTCTCCGGTACCCGTCCAAGCGATCCGCGCTGCCACCCCTGGCTGGTCGTTGGCAATGGGAATCGCGACCATCGGCACCCCATTACTCAAAGATTCCATAGCAGTATTCATGCCTGCGTGGGTGATAGTGAGGGTAGCTCTTTGGAGCAATTCTAACTGAGGGGCATAGCCCACAACGAGCGGGGCACCAGGTAACTCTGGCAGGGATTCTGGACTACTGCCGCCACCTAGCGCGATGACTAACTGAGCATCCAACCCTACACACGCCTGGGCAATATTTTTTAAAACCTCGCTCAGTCGGTTTTGTAAAGTCCCCATCGAGGCGTAAATCAGCGGTTGCCCAGTTAACTTTTCAAACGAGAACGGAGCTGGTTCTCGACTAGCAGGATGATGATAAGCCCCATTGAAATGGAAATGTGGGGGTAAATGCTGGCGGGGAAATTCAAATTCAGCGGGTTGTTGGCAGAGCTGGGCAAGTTGCGAATAAGCATCATCGGGATGGATGTGTGGGGGCAAATTCCATTTTTGACGATACTGGGCTACTATTTCGACGATTGGTCGAGCAATGCGCTCGATTAGCTGATGACCTAATTGGTTACGCAGTTGCGCCCACCAAGCTGGACTATAAGACCAAGTTGTATTCATCGGTGGCACACCTGTTTCTCGATTCAACATTAGCGCGCAACTGACGCTGATAAAGGGAATCTCCAAAAAATCTGCAACTGTCCCGCCGCCAAATGAAGTTTGATCCACCAGCAGTAATTCAATACCTGCGGCTGAGATCGCTGCTGGAGCTTCCCGCAGGAGCATGGCTGTCAACTGTTGGAACAGAACGACGGTATATCTGAAAGCAGCTAACCCACTCAGTTTCCCCAGTTGGGTAAAAGATGCGGCTGACGATCCGGCGGGAAATTCTACCTCGCCAATCGGCCAGAATTCCAGTCCGGCGGCTAAGGTTTTGGGTTGAGCGTCGGGAATTCCGAATAAAGTAACGTGATGACCGCGCTGTTGCAGTTCGTATCCCAATGTCGTCATGGGATTGAGATGACCAGTAGCGGCAGGGCAGAGCAGACCAAAATGAGTCATAATGCGTTGTTGCCAAATAACTTCGCTAAGTTTTGTCGAAAATCACGATCGGGTTATTAGTCCCCGATAGCTCGATTAAACTTTACTAATAACTGAGTTAACACCTGAGTTGTGACTGAGTTGTGACTGAGTTGTGACTGAGTTGTGACTGAGTTGTGTCGATCTAAGTAGCAATTACCCTCACAATTTCTCGCTCTTCAAAACAGAATTGAAGGTAGAAACGCACCTGCGGGTTGCTTGTAAAATCCCAGACTCATCAATGTCATCGGTTGAACGATTTGCAGTCCATGCTGCAAGCACCAGCGGAATAGTTGACTATTGCGTGTAGGCAATAGAAATCCTTGTCCGATAAATGATGTGGCTGCACCAATCAGTGCCTGGAGATCTTCATTGCTGGTACCGACCGCATGACCGAAGAAGCCAATCGAGGTGGCATATCCGGTGATGATATTGTCCTGCTCGACGACGGTAGCTGTGCCCTGTTGAATTGCCCGATCGAGTTCTCGATCTCGATGGAAACCGTGGATTTGCTGACACAGAAGATTGCAAGCTGCTAAATCGTCAACAGTTGCCAGCCGGACTAGATAACCAGGAATTTTGAGTCCGAGTGCCTGTCCTTGCATACTCACCAGTGGCTCTTGCACATCAAATTCCAGCTTAGTATACAGAGCTAGAGAGCGATTATTGGATGCTGCCTGTACCAAGCGCACGCCAGCAAACTTCTGCTGCCATGCGCGCTTGATAACAGCTCGCATTAAATGTTTGCCCACAGTGGCATTTTGGATGCTTGGGGAAACTGAGAGTGGGCCGATTCCAGCCACGATCGTCTCTGACCATAAGAAGTTGCTACCCACAACTTGCCCGCCAACTTCTGCTACCACTGCATAAATATCGGGGCGAGCTAATAGCTGAAGCATGAAGTCGCACGCGGCTTCGACATTGGGAAAATCGGATGAGAAGTTGTGTTGTGCTGAAATTATCTCGAACGCTTGAAAGCAGATCTCTCCACAAGCTTGAGCATCAGCAGGATTGCCAGCGCGAAGTTGTAGATTTAGACTTTCGGTTCGTGCAGCGTGTGGGAAGGGAGAAACTGCGGTATTAAAGTGCATAGTTAATAGTAATTAAAAAAATTAATTAAAATTCAAAAGAGCGAAGAGACTCCACCGATCGCTGACCTTTTACCAACAGTTCGATCGGTCGTTCTGGTGCGGTCACTAACCCTCGACGTTTAGGATGGACATCCCGCTTATCTACCAATTCCAGTTCCCACTGCGAGACGATCTTGGCGAGGGCGAGTTTGAGTTCAAACATTGCCAGCGCACTCCCGATACATCGTCTGGCACCGCTGCCAAATGGCAAAAACTCAAACGGTGAAAACTGTCGCTCCAAGAAGCGTTCGGGTTTAAATTCTTTGGGTTGGGGATATAAATCCTCCCGCTGGTGGAGCGAATAAATCGATCCCATTAAGACTGTCTGTGCTGGTATTTCCCGTCCGGCGAGATTGACAGTTTTATTGCTAACTCTGGGAAAAATCAGCATCCCGACTGGATAAATTCGCAATGTTTCGTTGCAAACTGCATCGAGATATGGTGCTTTGAGGATCGAGTTAAGATCTGGACATTCGCCCAAGCGATCGAGTTCGGCAACCAGTTTAGCTTTAACTGCTGGCAATTTATGAATCCAATACAGTGCCCAAGCTAAAGCTGTTGCCGTCGTTTCATGTCCAGCAACTAGCAGCGTCATCAATTCATCGCGCAATTCGTTATCTGTCATCGACTCACCCGCTTCATCCTGCGCTGTCATCAGGAGGCTGAGGATATCTGTGCGGGAGGGATCGGGATGCTGCCTGCGTTCTTGAATTTCCGCGTACAGCAAGGCATCTACCTCACGCTGAACGCGCATTTGCATTGACCAGGGGGTAATGCCGCCCCATTCCTGTTGTAGGATTGGAAAATATAAGATCGCCACACTCATGGGCGAACTGCCTAGATCGAGGAGTTCCTTTAATACATGCTCTAGCTTCTCGGCGCGCTCTCCGCGCTCCAGTCCGAACACAGCTTGCATTATCACCCGCAGGGTAATCGATTGAGTTACGGTTCGGACATCGAAAATTTGACCGATCTGAAGATCGAGAGATTCGGTGGTAGCTTGGTTAATGACATTACTATAGGTACGCATTCGATCGCCGTGAAATGACGGCATCATCAATTGTCTTTGGCGTTGGTGGGATGACCCACTCAAGCAAATTACGGAGTTGTCACCCAGCAAAGACTTAAAGACACCATTTAGCTCGCCTGGAGCATGAAAATCTGCTTTGGTATCTTGAGTTAAAATTTGCTGCAAGGCTTGGGGATTGCTGACAAAGACTAGATTTGGATTATCCTTGCCCAGATTGAGGGTATACATGTCTCCAAAGCGGCGAACGCATTCGTCCATGAACGACATCGGGCTAAAAATCCAGCGCGTGAGTTGGACAAAAGCGGGAGTTTGGGGGCCTAGAGGTAGTTGCATAATTGATTCCCAAGATATCTATAAATATTAGAGCCGTGAGTAAATCTCAGCAGCCCTTGTTTGAACCCAATATTCATTGAACAAGGGCTGCTAACTGAATTCGAGACTGAGTAATAACTGACTTATGACTGACTTGTGTGTTTCTGGTGTCAGTTTTTAGCTCTGGTGTCGGTAGCAAGATGCAGAACTTACGCAGTGTGATTGTTTGTGCTGGAGAATGACTGACTTGGAACTGAATCTCGTATATATGTAAACTACTTTTTTGGTGAATTGTCGTGTAGGATTGAAGTGTCGATCGCGAGAGACTCTATGACCAGATCCCTCAGAATTCAACAAAATTGTCTTGAAAAAGTCAAAGTGGCACTTAGATGTAATGGCTTTCCCAGCCAACGCTCTCTGGCTGAGGATGTCGGGTTGGCTCTGGCTACCGTCAGCAATTTCCTAACTGGGAAACCTGTTGACTACACGAATTTTGAAGAACTCTGCCGGAAGTTAGGACTCGACTGGAGAGAGATTTCTACTTTGGATTTAGAGCTTGTCGCCCAGAATCTAGTCAAACATCCCGAACCGCTGGAGTCACTTGCCTCTGATGAGGGCACGACTATCGCTCCTTACCTAAAGCAGTTGCCTTGCTACCCTAATGGTGCAGTCCCGCTCACCTCCCCTTTTTACCTGGAGCGCACTCCCTTTAAAGCGCAGATCGATCGAGAAATTCGCAAGCCTGGAGCCTTAGTGCGAATTAAAGCTCCCAGAGAGATGGGCAAGACATCACTACTAATGCGGGTGCTCGACTCTGCAAAAGGCTTAGGTTACAAAACCGTCAGCCTTAATATCGAGCAAGTGGACGCGGAAATATTGGGTAATTTGGATCGATTTTTGCGTTGGCTCTGTGCAAATGTAGCTCGTCAGCTTCAGCTCACTCCAATGCTCGATGAATATTGGGATGAGGATCTGGGGAGTAAAATTAGCTGCACTGCCTATTTTCAAGACTATCTACTAGAGAAAATTTCTACTCCAATAGTCCTAGCGTTTGATGAAATGAATCACATTTTTGAGCATCCGCAGATGGCGCAGGATTTTTTACCGTTGCTGCGATCTTGGTATGAGGAAGCCAAGATCCTGCCGATTTGGCAAAAGCTCCGCCTAATTGTGGTTCACTCGACAGAAATTTATATTCCGCTTCAGCTCAATCAATCCCCGTTCAATGTTGGACTACCGATTCAGTTAGATACTTTTTCTCAAGCAGAGGTGCAACAGTTGGCTCGACGCTATGGACTCGACTGGGACGACGATGGCGCGGAAGCTGGGCAATTAATGGCGATGGTGGGGGGACATCCCGCCTTGGTTAATATTGCCCTCTATCACTTGAGTGAAGGGGCTGTAAGTCTATCGGAACTGCTAAAAACTGCTCCCACCGCCGCAGGGATTTATCACCATCACTTGCAGCGTCATTGGGTTACATTGACACAACAGCCAGAATTGGCACAAGCTCTCGATCGAGTGATGAGTGCTACTCAACCGATCGCACTAGCTCCGATTCTAGCTTATCAGCTCAGCAGTCTGGGATCGATCGAGCGATTGGGCGATAAAGTGGTTCCAGCCTGTGAGTTGTATCGGCAGGCTTTTAAAATCTAATTTGTGAGCTAAAGGATCGTGAATTAAACCCATATTCCTTACTTCAATTAATACGCTCGATGCTCCGATCGAAGACGCTACTTGTGGTGAAGTCCAACGGCGATTACCTCCGGTACAGCAGAGCTGAACGCTGGTGGCATAAGAATAATTTTGACGATCGCTAACGCAATAATTGGTAAGATAACCAATCGCTAACAACTAGTGCGATCTACCGATCGTATATTTATAAGTTTGGATAGGTAGACACATCCGACTGTTTTTTTTGAGTAACCGTTTGCTAATAAAGCTTTCAGCAATTTTATTCGCGATTTAGCTCACCTACACATAAAAGGCGATCGTAATCATGGCAACTATTTCAGGCTATCAGGCGATCGAAAAGCTCTATGAAAGTACCAATTCATTGGTGTATCGTGGGCAGCGGGTAGTAGATGGGCGATCGGTTATTCTCAAAACACTCAAGCAAGCCTACCCATCTCCCAAACAAATAGCCTGGTTCAAACGAGAGTATACAATTACCAAAAACCTTGAGGTTGAAGGTGTCGTCAATGTCTACGATCTGAAAAACGAACAAAACTGTTGGGTGATAGTACTAGCAGATTTTGGCGGTGAATCTCTAGCACGATTAATGCACGATGGTAGACAATTCACTGTAACTGAGTTTCTAAACATTGCGAGCCAAATTGTTGAGATTCTCGGTCGAGTCCATCAGTGTCAAATCATTCACAAAGACATTAACCCATCTAATATTATTTTAAACCCCGCCACAGGTCAGGTCGAGCTGATTGACTTTGGTATTTCCACCCTACTCTCGCGCGAAAATCCTAACTTACGCAATCCCAATCAGTTGGAAGGTACATTAGCCTATATCTCGCCCGAACAAACTGGAAGGATGAATCGAGAAATCGATCGTCGGACTGATTTTTACTCTTTGGGGATAACTTTTTATGAGCTATTAACTAATCGATTGCCCTTTGAAACTACCGATGCAATGGAGTTAGTTCATTCGCATATTGCCAAACAACCCACCCCACCGCACGTAATCATCCCAGAGATTCCGCTCTGCCTATCCGAGATTGTGATGAAGCTGATGGCTAAAAATGCTGAAGACCGTTACCAATCAGCTTATGGTCTTCAGGTAGACTTAGAAACATGTCACAGCCAATGGTCGCAAACCGGACGCATCGATCCCTTTGTGTTGGGAAATCGAGATATTTCCGAGCGATTCCAAATTTCTCAAAAATTATATGGGCGCGAACGGGAAATCGAGCAGTTGTTGGCTGGCTTTGAGCGAGTCAGTCTAGGGCAAAAACAAATGATGCTGGTTAGAGGTTATGCTGGCATTGGTAAGTCAGTTTTAGTTAAGGAAGTATATAAACCAATTACTCGCCAACAGGGTTACTTTATCTCTGGCAAATTCGACCAGTTCCAAAGAAATATTCCTTATTCTGTCTTAGTACAAGCCTTTCGTTCTTTAATCGAACAACTTTTGGCAGAAAATGATGTCCAGATCGCTGACTGGCGACAAAAATTGTTAACTGCTCTTGGCAATAATGGTCGAGTAATTATCGATCTAATTCCCGAATTAGAGTTAATTATTGGTGCCCAGCCTACTGTAGCAGCAATAGCTGACATGGCAGCCCAAAATCGCTTTAATCTGGTATTTAAAAACTTTGTCCGAGTGTTTACGCGATCGGCACATCCATTGGTGTTATTTTTAGACGATCTGCAATGGGCTGATGAAGCTTCTTTGTTGCTGCTTCAACTGCTAATGACTGAAACTCAGGGTCATTATCTATACATTATTGGAGCCTATCGGGATAACGAGACAACTCCAGCTCATCCCTTAATATTAACCTTGGACGAGATCGGTAAAACTGAAGGGCTGGTTAGTTATATCACCCTGCAACCTTTGAACTCGATCGAGGTAAATCGGTTGATTAGTACGACTCTCAAAGTTGCCTTAGAAACTGCCGAATCACTGACAGAATTAGTGCTAACCAAAACTAATGGTAATCCTTTCTTTGTTAATGAATTTTTGAGGTCGCTATACGATCGAGAATTATTAGTATTTAACTACCAGCTCAACAATTGGCAGTGGGATTTAGGGGAAATTCAAGCTCAATCCATCACCGATAATGTGGTCGAACTGATGTCAGCTAACGTTCAAAAGTTGGGAATGTCAACCCAACAGGTATTAAAACTAGCAGCCTGTATTGGCAACCAATTCGATCTCCAGACTTTGGCAACTGTCTCCGCACAATCTCCCCAAGCAGCCGCAACAGAACTGTGGCCAGCTATTTTAGCTGGTTTAGTTTTACCACTGAGTGATGCTTATAAGCTGCTCGAATCTGACACGCAGGACTTGTCACAGAGCATCACTATTGAATATAAGTTTGCCCACGATCGTATCCAACAAGCAGTCTATTTGCTAATTCCAGCAGCGGATAAACAAGCTGTGCATTTGCGGATGGGTCAACTACTACTGCAAACTACTTCACTAGCAACACAAGAGCCAAAAATCTTTGAAATTGTCAACCAATTAAACTTGGGTCGGCAACTAATCGAGCGACAACAAGAGCGAGATGAACTAGCTAGATTGAATCTCAGAGTTGGTAAAAAAGCCAAGCAAGCGGCTGCTTATCAACCAGCATTCAATTACTTTGAGGTAGGATTGAGTTTATTAGAGGAGGACTGCTGGCAGCAGCAATACGATCTCACCCTAAAACTGTATATAGAAGCAGCCGAAACAAAGTTCCTACTCGGCGATCTGGTGCAGATGGAACGATTAATTGAAATCGTATTGCAAACAGCAACCACATTGTTAGACAAAGCGAAAGTTTATACGCTGAAAATCAAAGCTGCTGTCTCACAGAATCAGCTAGTGGCAGCAGTGAATATCGCACTACCAACTTTGGAGATGATGGGGATAGTTTTCCCTACCCAACCAAGCCTATTAGATATCGATCGTAGTCTAACTGAAGTAAAATCTACTTTGGCGGCAAGAGGAACTAAGGATGTCGCAGATTTAATCGCTCTACCCGAAATGACCGATCCGGAAAAGCTTGTAGCCATGAATTTTTTGTTGGACATGATTTATCCTTGCTATGTAAACTTTTCTCCTCTGTTCACCCTAGTCGTGTCAAAAATGGTCAGCTTATCGGTTGAGTATGGCAATACACCTTTGTCCGTTAATGCATATTCTTTATATGGAATAGTCCTCTGTGGATTAGCAGATATTGATGGAGGTTATCAAGTCTGTCAACTCGCTTTGAAGCTGATCGAAAAATTTGATGCCAACGAACTTCAACCTAGTACTTTCTCGGTCACAAATTGTTTGATAAGACATTGGAAAGAGCACGTTAGAGAAACTCTTATGCCTTGTTTAGAAGCATACCGAATCGGGCTAGAGATTGGGGAGTTACAACTTGCTGCTTGGGGCATATATTTACACGGCTACATCGCCTACTATAGCGGCAAAGAACTATCAGAACTAGAACGAGACATGGAAAAAGCGAGTGTTGCCATCGCTCAACTTCAGCAACAGAATATCCTCAAAAGACACAAAACCTATTGGCAAACAGTCTTAAATTTAGTCGGTAAATCTGAACATAATTGTCGTTTGCTAGGAGAGCATTACGATGAAGAAAGGATGAAGCAAGTTTTTCTGGAAGTGAACGATCGCAATGCTCTATGCGATCTGTATCTTCAAAAACTCATTCTTTGCTACATTTTCCAAGAATACGCTCAAGCCATTGAGAATGCGATCGCCGCAGCCGAATATGTCGGCAATACAGTTGGGACGATTAACTTTGCAATCTTCCATTTCTATGATTCTCTAGCTTGGTTGGCGATATTTGATGAAGATCCACTAAACCAACCGCAAATCCTCGATCGAGTAGCTCGTAATCAGCAACAAATGAAGCATTGGGCGCATCATGCACCCATGAATTATTTGCATAAATATTACTTGGTTGAAGCCGAACTTGCTAGAGTATTAGGGCAAGACAAAGATGCTAGAGAATATTACGATCTAGCTATCTCTTTAGCCGCAGAAAACGAATATATCAATGAAGTAGCTCTAGCCAACGAACTTGCTGGACGATTCTATTTGGTACGAAATCAAAAGCATGTAGCCAGCCATTATCTCTTTGATGCTTACTACGCATACCAGCGGTGGGGTGCGATAGCAAAACTCAAAGATCTAGCAACTCGGTATCCACAGTTTTTGGATGCAAAATCATCCATAATTTCAGATATTTTCCTAAATATTTCAACAGCTAGTGGTGGTTTGGGTGCAGTTCTAGACTCAGCCACAGTGATGAAAGCTTCGCAAACTCTTTCTAGCGAAATTGGATTGGATGAGTTATTGAAAAAGTCACTCAAAATATCTATGGAAAATGCTGGTGCTCGAATTGGATTTCTGATTTTAGACACAGCAGGTGAGTTATCGATCGCCACCCAAGGATCGATTGGGCAAAGCCCACGCTTCTGCGTTGGCGATAGCCTGCCGTCAGGCACAGGCAGAGGCTACGCCAACGCGAACGAACCAGATGAGGTAAAAGTAGATCGAGTAACCCTAGTCGCTACCAGCACACAATTACCCATCTCTCTGTTGAATTATGTAGCCAGAACCAGAGAAGATGTGGTGTTAGCAGATGCAGGCTGTGAGGGGATATTTACCACAGATCCTTATGTCATCCAAAACCAACCAAAGTCGATCTTGTGTACTCCCATCATCCATCAATCCCAACTTATTGGGCTACTTTATTTAGAAAATAATCTCACTACTGGTGTCTTCACACCCGCTCGATTAGAAGTCCTCAAACTCTTATCCGCACAAGCAGCAATTTCCATCCAAAATGCCCAACTGTACGTTGCCCTGCATGAAAATGAACGCAGACTGACTCAATTCCTAGAAGCAGTGCCAGTAGGCATTGGTATCCTCGATGCTGATGGCAAACCTTACTATGTCAATCAGATCGCCCAGCAGCTCTTGAGTCAAGGGATTGTCAGCGAAGTCACAGCCGATCGATTGATGGAGATCGATCTACTCTATCAAGCCGGAACCGATCGACTATATCCGCTTTCAAATCTGCCCCTCGCGCGAGCATTAAATGGCGAACGTAGCACTGTTGACAATATCGAAATTCGTCAAGCTGACAAAATTATACCGATCGAAGCTGCTGGCACGCCTGTCTTTGACGAGAATGGTCGAGTTAGCTATGCGATGGTTGCCTTTACTGATATTACTGGACGCAAACAAGCCGAAGCCGAGCTGATTCAATTTGCCCAAGAACTAGCCATCAATAATAATGCCCTCGCGGAGGCTAGAGATGACTTGGCCGAGTACAGCCGCACTCTCGAACAAAAAGTCTCGGAACGCACCCTCGAACTATCCCAAACCCTCGAAATTCTCAAAGCTACTCAAGCAGAACTACTCTTTGAAAATGACCTGCTCCGCAGTGCCGAATCACCCGTTACCTTTGACTATCAAGTCGGTGGTAGCCTGCCGATGGACGCACCTACCTATGTCGTCCGTGCTGCTGACAGGCACCTCTACAAAGCTCTCAAGCGCGGCGAGTTTTGCTACGTTCTCAATCCCCGCCAGATGGGCAAATCTAGCCTGATGGTACGGATGATAAATCATCTCCAACATGAGGGAATTTATTGTGCGTCGATCGATATGACACGACTTGGGAGTGAAAATGTTACTCCCGAACAATGGTACAAGGGCATCGCCTTCGAGCTAGGGCGACGGTTAAATGTGAGTGACAAATTCAACTTCAAAACATGGTGGCAAGAGCGGATCGATCTGTCTCCAGTACAGCGATTGAGTGAATTTATCGAATTAGTCTTACTAGTTGAAGTCGGCACTTCTACAACTCAAATAGTCATCTTCTTTGATGAAATCGATAGCGTCTTGGGCTTGAAATTCTCAGTCAATGAGTTTTTTGCCCTAATTCGTTCTTGTTATAACCAACGCAGTCTCAATTCAGAATATCAGCGGTTAACTTTCGCCCTCTTCGGTGTTGCCACTCCTGCGGAATTAATTACCAATGTCCAGATTACTCCCTTTAATATCGGTCAGTCCATTCAATTGGAGGGCTTCAAAGAACATGAAGCCCAACCATTATTGCAAGGACTGGCTCAAAAAGTCAGCAACCCGCAAACCCTCCTCAAAGCAATTTTAGCTTGGACGAGCGGACAGCCGTTTCTCACCCAAAAGCTCTGTAGACTGATTGATACTACTTCAGATTATATCCCCCCTAATGCTGAAGCCCAGTGGATCGATCGCTTGGTACAGACGAATATCATCAATAATTGGGAAGCTCAAGACGAACCAGAACATTTGAGAACGATCCAAAATCGACTCCTGAGAAGCGATCGCTCTGTTCGCCTACTTGCACTATATCGACAAGTCTTGGAACGAGAAGAAGTTGTTGTCGTCGATAGTTCCGAAGAACGGGAATTGCTCTTGTCAGGGATTGTCGTCAAATTCCAGGGCTTGCTGCGAGTGCAAAATCGGATTTATACCTCGATCTTCGATCTAAGTTGGCTCGATCGACAGTGAATATTATTATCGAAATTAATCGCGATTCTCATTCTGAGAGGCTACGCCAACGAGTGCCAGCAGTTGTGCTGGTTTTTTGATTAGCAATCCAATAACTAAAAGTCAGTAATAAGTCAGTAACAAGTCAGTAACAAGTCAGGTTTTAACTCAGTTAGGAGTGGAGTTAGATCGATATATGGATGAGCAGGAGCGCGTTCCGCTTGCCTTTTGACTGAACTACGATTCCACGATCGACCTCCAGCGGACATACGATTCTGTCCGGTTGCTCGACCTTATCATCAGCATATTTTTCGGAGCTGGTTCGGTATTTTTTTGGCGATACGGTCAAACCACAGGTACTATTAGCAATTTTCTTCATACAGGTAAACTCACAATGCAACAATCTGGAACACTCGGACAGCATTTTGATGTAGCGATCTTGGGAAGTGAGATCGCAGGCGGACTAATGGGCTGCATCTTGGCGCGGCAGGGACTTAAAGTGGTAATTATCGACACTGGCACTCACCCGCGATTTGCGCCAGGTGAATCCACGATCGACGAAACGACCTATATGCTAAGAATTCTGGCGGAACGCTATGATGTTCCAGAGATTGCACATTGTAGTTCGCTGAGTGATGTTTGGCAGCACGTTACCTCTGCGTGCGCCATTAAGCGCAATTTTGGCTTTGTCTACCACCACAAGGACAAAATCCCGAATCCGAATGAAGTGACGCAGTGCAACGTTTTAGAATTCCCGTTTGGTGCTCAGATGCACTATTACCGTCAGGACATTGATGCTTACCTGTTTCACAGTGCCATTAAGTATGGTGCGGTCGCAAAGCAGCACACTCAGGTTGAGACTGTACAGCTTCACAGCAAGGGGGTTACGATCGCGACCGACACGGGGGAAGAATTCGAGGTTGCCTATGTGGTGGATGGGAGTGGTGATGATTCAGTGTTAGCGCGTCAGTTTAAGCTGCGCGAGCACCCATCGCGCTTCAAGACACATTCACGATCGCTCTTGACCCACGCGATCGGCGTGAAACCATCCGATGAATGTACTCAACCGAGCGGGCAACCTAGCAATGCCGAGCAGTTGGCAGAGGCCAATCCGGTACGTGATTGGGGATCGACTACCCGCACCCAATTTTCAAGCACTCAAACGGTCGGCGATCGCTGGTGTCTAATGAGCCACGCGGCAGGTGCAGTCGATACGCTGTCCTCACGGGGGATGTCTAGCACCACTCAGATTGTAAATTCTGCCGCAGCACTTATTCTACAGGCTTTCAAAGACGGCGATTTCTCAGCACAGCGATTCGAGTACCTCGATCGCCTCCACCAAACGCATCTACTCAATATCAATATCGATTGAAACTCAAGCGTGATTTATCTCTAGTTCTGGCGTTGTCCCCTAGTCAAGACAGCAAGTAAGGTTAGGAGTTTATTCGATCGCAAGCCCCTTCGATAGGTCATTTTTTATGCTCGAATATGAAAAAGCTCGATTAAAATTGGCGCATTATTGGTTCAAAACGCTTGGCAGATGGCGATCCTGTCCTTTTATTTGTCCGGTCGTTCGACCTCATCATCGGCACGTTTTTTGGAGCTGGTTCGGAAGTTTTTTGGCGATCTTCGTCACCTCTTACCTTACGGTAAAAACGAATTCTCCATTACTGATGGCTCCGTTTGGTGCCACAAGTGTAGTAATTTTTAGTTTCCCCGATAGCCCGTTGGCTCAACCTCGGAATGTCATCGGTGGGAATCTCTTAGGGGCACTTGTGAGTCTGATATTTCTGCATTTTCTTGGTTCTTCTCCTGTGACAATGGCAATGGCTGTTTCGACCTCGATCGCGCTCATGCAGCTTACTGGAACCGTGCATCCCGCGTCGGGAGGTATTGCCTTAGTAGTAATGATGACCAAACCCAACTGGCAGTTCCTACTAACGCCGACGCTCGAAGGTTCGATAATTTTAGTACTGTGCGCTGTGATTTTTAATAATTTAGCTGGAGAAAGAATATATCCAAAATATTGGCTGTAGCATTATTTTGGTTTTAATTTAGACTTTACAGCACGAATTATGGCTTTAGTTCGCGTAAGCTTTTGCAATTTATATAGACATCACCTCATATTTTTTGCGGCAAAACCTCATCAGGAGGTTGGCACTTCAACCAGCAATCACTACTGACTTATGGAACTTAGCAGCGAACAAATTCAACAGGCAGAATCTCTACTAGAGGCGATCGACTATCTCCATCTGTTTTATCGAGAGAAGTTGCTGCCGGAATCTCAGTTGCAGGAACGTCTTGGTGAAGTTTTTCGAGCCGATCGGCGATCGCGCACCTACTGGCACACAGAAGATGAACTAGCTTTTGGTGCAAAAGTTGCTTGGCGCAATAGCTCGAACTGTATTGGTCGGATCTTTTGGGAATCACTGATTGTCCGAGATCTGCGACATTTAACGACAGCAGAAGAAATTTTCGCGGCGATCGTCGAGCACATTCAGCAAGCAACCAACAGCGGCAATATTCGCTCCACAATTAGTATTTTTGCACCCGATGCACCAGGAAAACCTGGTATTCGCATCTGGAATCCGCTATTGATTCGTTATGCTGGCTACCGCCAATCGGATGGCTCGATCGTGGGCGATCCGGCTCAGGTAAAGCTGACTGAAATTTGTCAGCAGATGGGTTGGATTGGAATTGGGACACCATTTG
>ENA-OFCD01000886-OFCD01000886.1-metagenomes-genome-assembly--contig:-NODE-886-length-17271-cov-6.046933_pt1 | contig 17271 bp, 16 predicted proteins | sample MGYA00153392_OFCD01 | MGnify analysis MGYA00153392
GACAAGTTAAGAAAAGTCGAGGTTTGTCAAGAGGGGAAAGAAAAGATGTCAAACTCTGACTAGCACAGAGTTAGAACCGAGTTTGACCCATGCCCAAGAAGCGGAAAACAAATCGTGACCATGCCAAACGACAGCAACGCCCAATGATGGAAGAGGAGGTGATAGCAGCACAATTAGAACAGCTAGTCACGCCAGCAGTACTAGCACAAGAGAAGTACTATCGCCAACTCGGAATGAGAGATAGAATCTTGAATCTGCCGCTGATGGTAGCAGCAGTGCTGACACTAATTTGGCGAGACGTAGCTGGAGTCAGAGAACTCAGCAGAATACTCGCTAGAGAAGGATTTCTATGGTGCCAACCAACACAAGTCAGCCAACAAGCATTATCACAAAGATTTCTGACATTTCCCGCTGAAATATTTGAGCGAGTATTCAAAGAATTATTGCCAGAATTCGAGCAAAAATGGCACAGTCGCAACAAAAGACCACTGCCAGAAAGTATTCAATTTGCCCAAACTAAATTTGCGAGAATTTGGGCTAGTGACGGTTCAACATTAGAAGCAGTCTTCAAAAAATTAGAAAGTCTGGCAGATGTGCCAAAAAATCAATTAGCTGGGAAAATAGGAGTAGTCATCGATTTAGTAACTAGATTACCAGTAGAAATTTGGTTTCAAGAGAAAGCCACAGCTAGTGACATGAAGTTTGAGTCAGACATCTTGAAACTAGTCAAGCCCCAAACATTAATATTATTAGATAGAGGATTCTGTCATTATCAGTTTTGGCAACAACTAATTGCAGGTGATGTTCATTTAATTACCCGACTAAACAACAAAGCATCATTTACGGTCGAGAGAGTGTTCACCAACAGTTACAGCATCCGTGACCGGACTGTCAAAATGGGTGCTAGCACCAAGACAATTCCTTGTATCATAATGAGATTAGTAGAAATCAGAGTGGGTAAAACTTGGTATTCTTACCTGACAAGTGTACTTGACCCACTGATTCTACCGCCTTATGTAGTTGCCGATTTGTATGGCAGAAGGTGGCGAATCGAAGAAGCATTTAATACTGTTAAACGCTTATTAGGATTGAGTTATATCTGGACTGGTTCACTCAATGGTATTCAATTACAACTCTGGGGGACTTGGCTATTTTATGCTGTGTTAGTCGATCTCGGTGATGCTGTTGCTGATGAGGTATCTCTTCCTTTTGACCGCATTTCTCTAGAGATGATTTATCGTGGTCTTTATCATTTCTATGTCGCTCATCATAAGGGTTTAGCTACCGATCCTGTTAAATATTTTGCCGCTCCTGAAAATAAAGATTTGGGAATTATTAAATCTATTCGCAAAACATTCAAGAAATTGATTATTGACCCCTTCCCAGATCGAGCGAGCAGGGTGGTTTCATACACCGGAAGAAAAATGAGGATAGACTAAGTTACCTCGCAAAGGAATCTAGTCTAAATGCTCCTCACAGAACAATTAAAGCAAATACCAGACCATCGGAAAGCAAAAGGCCAAAAATATTCATTATGGGTAATCTTAGCAATGAGTCTAATGGGAAGCTTGTGTGGATACATCGGATATAGACCGCTAGCCGACTTTGCCAAATTAGATCGAGAGCAATTAGAGGAGTTATTAGAGTTACCACCAGCCTCATCGACACCATCACACTCAACATTTAGGCGGATACTGATAAAAGTGGAACCAAAATACTTAGTAAAAGTATTTAATGTATGGGCATTAGCTACAACGCCAGTGCGACTGAATCGATTACTATCGATCGATGGTAAAAGCATTAAGTGTACTAGTTCTGGTGGGAATAGCAGCCAGCAGAATTTCACAAGTTTAGTCTTTTGTCTATGACGACAAAGCCGCAGGTGTAATTCAACTTCAAATCATGGAGAACAAAAAGCAAAGTGAGATTGGTGTAGCTCAAAATTTAATTAGTAAGTTAGCCCAATTGCCTTCAGGACAAACATTTTCACTAGATGCTTTGCACACCCAAACAGCTACAGTACAGGCAATTGTTGCCGCAGGTCATCATTGTCTGATTGCTGTCAAACAAAATCAGCCCACTCTCGATCGCACGATTGAGTCAACTGCTCAAACTCAAACTGCCGTTAGTCATGCCAGTGTGCTTGATTCTAGTCATGAAAGATGTCACTTTTAGCGAGGATTATCCCCTTCGCTGGGGTGGTCATGCTCCCGTCAATTGGGCAATTTTCTGTACTTGGATTATCAGTGCGATTCGTCGATCTGGCATTCGTACTGTCCCACAAGCTCTACGCTTGTGGGCTAACCAGGTTGATGATGTTTTTTCTTTTCTTGTATGAAACCACCCTGCTACACAGTTAACCTGTAGGGGTGCCCCTCGTGGGTACCCTCAGATCTACTAATCCTTATATATTGCTGCAAGATGTGAGCAAACCAGAGCCGCAAACTACCCGAAAACCAAAGTAGGCGCAGCGATAATTGGACTGGTAATAGATTCGGGCTGCGCTGCGACAGTAGCTAGGCTTACTGTACCAGGAGCCACCGCGCAAGACGTATGTGGGGTTATGGTCATTATTCCAGACGCTACCATCTGTAGGGGCACCTGCATAGCTGCTATGGTAATTATCGGCACACCATTCCAAGATATTGCCGTGCATATCGTACAGCCCAAAACTGTTGGCAGGAAAACTGCCGACTACGGTTGTTTCTTCACTGCGATAGTTGGCGACAGATGGTGCGATCGTGTCGCCAAAATAAAACGGTGTGGTCGTTCCGGCTCTACAGGCATATTCCCATTCTGATTCTGAAGGCAGTCGGTAGTGTCGAGCTGTCAATTGTGCTAGTTTCTGGCAGAACTCTACTGCATCATGCCAGGAAACAGTCTCTACTGGTCGATCGCCGCCTTGAAAATAGGCTGGACAACTGCCCATAATCGCCTCATACTGAGCTTGGGTAACTGGGTATTTACCCATAAAAAACGACCGGACACTGACTCGATGTTGCGGTCGTTGAGAGTTGCTACTACCTGTTTCCAATTCGGGTGCGCCCATCCTCACGGTACCCGCAGGAATAGCCAGCATTTGGAGTCTTACCCCGCAGCCTAAATCTTGAAAAAATCGATTGGCTAGCCCCTGAGACTTTTTCACTACTACCTTATCGCTACCCCAAAGCGTTTTCCCCTGAGTTACTTTAGCTGTCTCAAATCCAAATGGTTGAAGTGCGATCCGATCGACAATAGTTTGAGCCGATTCGAGCGATTTTCGAGCGATCGATGCTGGGGAAATAGCCGCTTGAGAATTGATATTTATAGTTAGAAAGTCTCGAACTCGATCGAGCTTTTCAGTTGCTTGACGGTGACTTTTTATTACTGCTAATACCGTTGCTGCTGACTGATAACGTTGAGACAAAGCATTTGCAATCATTTTATCCAATACCTGACCCAACCTTTCATCGACAGGATTATCGACTAAATAATCTCGCCATACCCAAGTATCTTCACTCAAATCAAATAAGTCAAATGGTGAAATTTGAGTCAGCAAAAAGATACAAGTTACCCCTAAACTATAGATATCGCTGGCAAATGCTGGCTTCCCCCGCACTTGCTCTGGAGCTATATATTCGGGGCTACCGATTACCGTTCCAGTTTTAGCCAACATTGTCTGAGTTGCCTGTTTTGCCGCGCCAAAATCTACCAATACCAACTCGCGATCGCTCGATCGCCGAATGATATTGGCTGGCTTAATATCGCGATGAATAACTGGAGGAGACTGGTTGTGGAGGAAGTCTAAAACTGGTAATAATGATAATAGTAGATCGTAAATTTGCTCCTGATTAAATCTGCCTTCGGTGGTGACTTCTTTTGCTAAGTCTTGCCCATCGATAAACTGTTGAACTAAATAGGGTTGACCTTTAACATCAAAATAGGCAAATAGTTCGGGAATCTGCGCGTGTTTGCCCAATTTTTCTAGATGTTTTGCTTCTTCATAAAATAGATTCAGAGCTACCTGTCTAATTTGAGGACTTTGATTGTCAAAGGAGAACTGTTTAATCGCGCATAGCGGCTGATGAGACTGGTATTCATCCACTGCTTTGAATGTTTTGCCAAATCCACCTTGTCCCAATAGCTGCTGGGCGCGATAGCGATCTTTGAGGAACAGTTGCGCTCCGCAAGACAGACAGAAATTAGCGTCGGGGCTATTGTTGGCTGGAGCCGGACAAGTGGGATTGATGCAGTAGCTCATGAATGATGAAACTGATGCGATAATTTAGGAGATATTGCTCTTTTCATTAGTATGCCCGTTTGGTCTAGATATAATATCAATCTGTCAACTATCAGCCGCTCTCCATGTCCAGATCTCGCGAACCACTGATTAATCTCGCCTTTTATCATGCCTTCAAGCAACCATTTATCAACCCCTTCTTTTACTTGTATCTCCAGGGCAAAGTAGTCGGTACAGAGCATGTCCCCAAATCAGGGGGGTTTGTGGTGGTAAGCAATCATGGCAGCAATTTCGATCCGCCGTTATTATCTGCGGCTGTGTTGCGTCCGGTTGCATATATGGCGAAAGAGGAACTGTTTGAAATCCCTGTATTAAAAAATGCGATTAGGTTGTATGGTGCGTATCCAGTCAAGCGTGGTGCAGTCGATCGAGCTACCATCAAAACAGCATTAGCCTATCTTGATGAAGGTTGGGGTGCGGGAATTTTTCTATCTGGTACGCGCACATCTGATGGTAAAGTTGTAGATCCGAAACCAGGTGCAGCTCTGATCGCCGCGAAGGCTCAAGTTCCTTTACTTCCAGTCTGTTTGTGGGGGACTCATCTCATCGAGCAAGAAGGTAAAAAATACCCCCAATCTACCCCGATTACAATTAGAATCGGCGAACTAATTTTGCCACCAACTTCCACCAAAAGATCGGAACTCGATCGCGTTACGGATTTATGTACGCTAACAATTAATGAGTTGCATGATTTAGGACGATAGTTAAATTAGTTGATAATTGATAATTGATAGTTGATAATTGGGTTTAGAGTACTGGACGGGAGGCTTGCCCAGTAGAGATTTCAAACCCGAAGCCATAGCTTCTGTTCTTGGTTGAATCCCTGCTTTTCGTTAACAATGCTGGTTTTGAGATGCCGTGTGGCAATTCAGAATTGTTATAATTGTCTGAGTAAATACTTACCAATCGACTATCTTTCGATCGCACATATGAAAAATCTACGGGAGCAACTAAGTGAACTGATCGATCGAGCTGAATTAGAATGGTTGAAGCCACATATCCAGAAGGATGTGGTAATTATAGTAGTTCCCGAACTAGATATTTTGGATGTCGGCGTGGCAATATCGAGCGATAACACTCAGTCGGTTCAACATTGGATTAGCGAACAACTCCTAGTCAAACCATCGCCAGATATTCTCAATCGTTGGAATACCAATCCCAATCAAGAGTTTCAGGCTTTGATTGTTCAACCATATATCCTAGTCCAAGAGTTCGTGACGGAAATTTAAGCAGCGATAAATGTTGAGACATTAACCGCTCGATCGATTTTATCTAGACTAGCCATTATCAATTATCAATTAATCATCGGACTTAGCAACGCCGCCATCCAAACAAGTAAAACCTAAATCTGTACCCTTACCAGCATGTACGAGAGCTAGCTGCACGTACTTTTTGGCATGGAGAATCAAGCCCTGAGCTTCTGTTTCATCTACTTGACGCAGACATTTGGCAGGCACTCCCACCATCAAAGAATGTGGCGGTACATCCTTAGTGACCACACAACCCGCACCGATGATACTACCACTACCCACCCGAACGCCATCCAATACGATCGCCCCAATCCCGATTAAGCAGCCTGTTTCGATATACGCAGCATGAATTACTGCTCGATGTCCGACAGTGACATAACTCTCTAAAATAGTCGGTTGTCCAGGATCGCCGTGAATAATCGCCCCATCCTGAATATTTGTACAAGTTCCAATCTCAATTCGTTCGACATCGCCCCGCACTACCGCACCATACCAGATACTTGCGCCCGACTCGATCGAGACATGTCCAATTACCACCGCATTAGCAGCTACAAAGGCAGCACGAGAGACATCTACAGGTGCCCAGAAGGTCGGTAAATCTAGCGGGGATAGGAATTGAGTCATGCGGACAATCGATCGCGATTACAGGTACAAATTTGAGCGGTAGACAGTTGACAGTTGACAGCTTGCACTGAACGTAGCCGAGGTGTTGACAGTTGCAAGCGAAGTGATTAGAACGGAGATTTAAACTCCACTGGGCTGCTATTCGGTAAAAGAATGGCAGGGACACATAAATTGCCCCTGCCATTTATTTATTTAGAACCTATTCTTCGGTATCGGTATCGTCTTCTTCTTCCTCAGCTTGTTTGAGCGTATTCGCCGAGACGGGTACGCCAGTGCTCAGTTTTTCGAGCACCTGCTTCTGAACTTTAGCGACAAACTCCGCATTCTCCTCCATGTACTTGACAGTGTTATCGCGTCCTTGAGCGAGATTATCACCCTCATAGCTGTACCAAGCACCACGGCGGGTGATGATCCCAGTTTCTTCAGCCAAGTCTACCAAGCAACCGACAGTAGAAATACCTTTTCCAAAGATGATGTCGAACTCAGCAATGCGGAAAGGTGGTGCGACTTTATTTTTAGCAACTTTGACTTTGACTCGATTACCGTATTCGCCATCATTGGCACGCTTGAGAGTCTGAATCCGACGAATATCCAAGCGGACGGATGCGTAAAATTTGAGCGCGGTACCACCAGTAGTTGTTTCGGGACTACCATAAACAACCCCGATTTTCTGACGCAGTTGGTTGATAAAGATTACCGTACAACCAGATTTGGAAATACTCCCAGTAATCTTTCGCAGGGCTTGGCTCATCAACCGTGCTTGTAGTCCCATGTGTGAGTCACCCATATCGCCTTCGATTTCGGCGCGGGGTACGAGTGCGGCTACGGAGTCAATCACGACGATATCGACAGCAGCAGAACGAACTAATTGATCGACAATTTCTAGGGCGGCTTCACCAGAGTCTGGTTGCGAGACGAGGAGATTGTTAATATCTACGCCTAGTGCCGCAGAGTAGGTGGGATCTAGAGCGTGTTCGGCATCAACGAATGCAGCTACTCCGCCCGCTTTTTGAATTTCTGAAATAGCATGGAGTGCAAGAGTGGTTTTACCCGAACTTTCAGGGCCATAAATTTCAATGACTCGACCTTTGGGTAAGCCGCCGCCCAGTGCGATGTCTAGGGTCATTGCGCCACTCGAAATGGTTTCCACCCGCATTCGGGTAGCATCACCAAGACGCATGATTGCCCCTTTCCCAAAAGATTTTTCGATCTGGTTGAGGACTAAACTGAGGGCTTTCTGTCTGTCTGGGCTATTTGTAATTTGGGTTGCCATTAATGCCTCTATGAACAGGGGGAATTGAGATTGACTTGCCTTAGTTTAACTAGCAAAAGCTTGGTGCATAGGTACTATTGTACCGTCGATCGAGTCCAAAAGTCAAAGTTTTACTGATGATTATCTTCAGAATACCCAGCCGTCCAGTACTAGCCACTAATTCTAAATTTTTTCATTAAGAATTGTAAAAAACCATTACAATAGAGATATATAACAACAATCTATTTTTACCCCATGTCTAAATCGCAGCCATCAGAGCAAGAATTGCTTCAAACCATTCTCCAGCCTTTGCTTGTAGACTTTGAATACTGGTTTAGTCGATCGAAAGAGTTATTGGAGCGCGAACGGATTGCTTTTATGAGTCCCGATGCTCAAGCTGAGTTATTGGCAAGGGTCGATCGAGCGCAGCAAGAAGTAAGTGTTGCTAAAATGTTATTTAGTGCAGTCGGCGGACAAGCGGGAATCGAACCCAGTCAAATGGTGGGTTGGCATCAAATCGTCACAGAATGTTGGCATGTGTCGATGCAGTTAAGACAGTCGGAACAGTCTAAGATAGAAGAGTAAGAATTATTACGTCTCCTTCCAATTTCTCATAAAGGCAGAATTAACGGCTGCGCGAGAGCGCAATTGTTACTAATCACGATGGTGACATCAATCTGCTGGATCTGCCACAATTTTTTATTTATTACTTCTATTCCTGGCTCGTTGTGTAGGACAGTGACATGTTACAAATAATTTATCTAATCGCCTTCACTATTTTGGCATTTCTCGCGATCGGCAATCTGATCCGAAGTTTAATCGGGTTTAGCATGGATGCGTCACAGCCAAAAGCAAGGAATAATCCCAACTTTCAAGGCTACAGCTACCGTGCGGGTACAGTGCCTCACCCTGAATTGCTAGACGATATGGGCAATGTCACTAACGAACCGCTGCTAATCATGAAGTCAATTAGTGTCGAGGATGCTCGCGCGAGGTTGGATGCACTGTATCATAGTGATTCACCTCGATCGGCTGAGGGCGAAAATACCTAAACCCCTCGCATCCATCTAAATGACAACTGTGCGAAAACTAGTTTACCTCCTGATTTTGACGATCGCAATTAGTGTCGTCGCCTGTCGCAATCCCGACATCCCATCGGGAGGAGAAACTAAAGGGAACATCAACCTGTTGATGGGGAACCCATCTCAAGCAACTAGTTCCCCTGGTAATTCCGAGAATTATCTGATCGTCCGTCCCCAGTATGCCCTGTCGTATTCCAAAAAGAAAGGGATACCCAATTGGGTATCCTGGGAACTAAATAGTTCATGGTTGGGCGATGCTCGCCGCGTGGGCAAATTTGCACCAGATGATGAGTTACCAGCAGATTGGGAACGAGTCAAGCCTTCAGATTATACGGGTAGTGGATTCGATCGCGGTCACATGACAAATTCCGAAGATCGCAGTCGTTCTCCAGCCGATAATATTCAGACCTTTTTAATGACCAATATTATCCCACAATCGCCGGATAATAATCAGGGGCCGTGGGTGCAGTTAGAAAACTACTGTCGCGAATTGGTGAGATCTGGGAAAGAACTATACATCATCTCAGGCGGGTACGGACAGGGGGGTATCGGTAAAAACGGTCTAAAAGCGACAGTAGGACAGGGTAAAGTCCTGGTACCAGCCGTAACGTGGAAAGTAATTTTGGTGTTGGATAAACCCAATGCTGGGGTAGCTGGAGTCGATAAAAATACCCGGACGATCGCGGTAATTATGCCAAATAAGCAAGGCATAAAGTATGAGCCGTGGCAGCAATATCGGACTTCGGTTCAAGCAGTGGAAAAGTTAACTGGATACAATTTTTTTACTAGTATACCAGCGGGTATTCGACAGGCGATCGATCTCAAAGTCGATGCAATCGAGCCAAGTTTACGCCCAAGACGGAACTAACCCAAGTTGCTACCCATACCCTAAGCGGTTTCTAACCGCTCCTGAGGGTACACAGTCCGCCTTCTCTTCTCTGTCGAGAGGCTACGCCAACGAGACGCTTCGCGAAGGCGGACTGAAATATTAGTCCGCCTTCGCGAAGCGTCTCGTAGAGAAGGCGGACTTTGCAACATGAGCCACGATTTTAATCGTAGGCATTTTATAGAACCCAGTGACATTACAGTTGAGAGCGTGTTCGATCCTACAGTCATCCGAACGATCGCTGTTATAGTGAAAGTGGATACCGCCTCATATCTGTAATTGCATGAATACAGGTTCAGAGTGCTGAATCTGAAAAATATTTCTAGCTACATAATTTTTTTCATCATCCCCTATCCCATTCATGCCAGCCATGTTCGACAAATTGCGCGACATTATTCGCCATTGGTGGATGGAGTTCACACTCCAAACTAAACTGATGGGAGCAGCCACATTGATGGTGTCGCTGATGGTTAGTGGCTTAACCTTTTGGGCGGTAAATACCATTCAAGCAGATGCGCGGCTCAGTGATACGCGATTTGGGCGCGATCTGGGATTACTGCTAGCGGCAAATATTACACCGCAATTAGCTGAAAACGATCTCACGTCAGTCGCGCGATTCTCCAATCGGTTTTATCACAGTACGTCGAGTCTGCGCTACATTCTCTATGCTGATGACGCTGGTAATGTTCGGCTGGGGATTCCCTTTTCTGAGTCGGAAGTCCAAAACTCACTAACCATCGAGCGGCGGATTCACTTACCAGAAAGTAATCGGAATCGCGATCTGCCATTGGTGCGCCAACATCAAACTCCAGAAGGCATCGTCACAGATGTATTCGTACCGATCGAACATGAAGGTAAATTCCTGGGGACACTCGCGATCGGGATCAATCCTAATCCTACCGTAGTTGCGTCCAGTGGATTGACCAGAGATGTGACGATCGCCGTATTTGTATCGATTTGGGTAATGGTGATTTTGGGCGCGGTATTTAATGCCCTCCAGATTACTAAACCGATTAAAGAATTACTCTCTGGTGTCAAAAATATTGCCGCCGGAAACTTCAAGCAACGAATCGATCTACCACTGGGTGGTGAATTGGGAGAATTGATCGGCAGTTTTAATGAAATGGCTGAAAAGTTAGAGATATTTGAAGAACAAAATATCGACGAACTAACCGCCGAAAAAGCCAAATTAGAAACCCTCGTCACGACGATCGCGGATGGGGCGGTATTAATCGATAATAATCTGAATATCGTCTTAGCCAATCCCAACGCTCGTCGCTTTTTTGGGTGGGATCATCTCGACTTAAATGGTACCAACGTCCTGCACGTTCTACCCACTAGCGTTTCTGCCGAACTCACTCGTCCCCTATATCAAGTTGCCGCAGGTAAGTTAGATGGTGAAGAATTTCGGATCGCCATCAATCATCCTGCCCAACGTACGGTAAGAATTTTAATTACTAACGTTCTCGATCCGGTTAAAGAAAATGTCCGAGCGATCGCGATGACAGTTCAGGATATTACCCGCGAAGTAGAATTGAATGAGGCTAAAAGTCAGTTTATTAGTAATGTCTCCCATGAATTGAGAACGCCATTATTTAATATCAAATCATTCATCGAAACCTTACATGAGTATGGCGATGAGTTGAGTAAAGAAGAACGGAGTGAATTTCTCGATACTGCCAATCGGGAAACAGATAGATTGACGCGATTAGTCAACGATGTTTTGGATTTATCAAAACTAGAATCCTCGCATACCTATTTATTTGATGGGGTGGAACTGAATCGATCGATCGAACAAACCCTCCGCACTTATCAGCTCAATGCCAAAGATAAAGGGATCGAACTCTGTCAAGATATCGAAACCGAACTACCATTCGTCCTCGGTAACTACGATCTGATCCTCCAGGTGCTGGCAAATCTGGTCGGCAATGCCCTCAAATTTACCAAAGCGAATGGGAAGGTCACTATCCGCGCCTACCGCGCCCTACAGACTCCTGAAACGTTAGAAGATATCACCTCGGCTGTCGTCAGAGTCGAAATTGTCGATACAGGCATCGGCATCGATCCTGAAGATCAAAAAGCAATTTTCGATCGATTCTTCCGCGTCGAAAACCGCGTCCATACTCTAGAAGGTACCGGATTAGGACTCTCGATCGTGCAGAATATTATCGAAAAACACCACAGTCAAATCCACATTACCAGTGCCGTTGGGGTGGGAACCACTTTCTGGTTCGATTTAGCCATCTATCAACCACAACTTCAGCCGATCGAAAATCTCCAACTTATGAGTGCTAATCTGGATAAATAACGCTTTGATAATTGATAATTGATAATTGATAATTAGGTTGTTAGGGTGGGGTTGAAATACCCACCTTAATAACAATCCACCTAAGCTCGACTTTATCCATTTTCGATCGCTTTGGATCTAACCGTCTGGCCAGAACGGTTATAGCAGGTTGGACTTTTTGAATATCGCCTGTTTTTCTCGACCTGTGAAAAATAGGTTCGATTTCGCAAGTCTGGCAGCCAGTCTCAAAAAGGAAGGTTTTAAAATGGATAAAGTCGAGCTAAGAGGGTGTCTGAAAAGTCTTATTGGCTCCGCTCGTAGATCTGAATCCCCCTAAATCCCCCTTAGAAAAGGGGGACTTTGAATCCGGTTCCCCCCTTAGAAAGGGAGGGTAAGGGGGATTTCTAAGGTTTGCGCTTAACAGGTCAGACTTTTCAGACATCCACCTAAAGGTGTCGTGTCGGGTTCTCCGACGCGTCGGGATTTTAACCCCGAAGCTATAGCTTCTGTTCTTCGTTAATTGAAATATCACTATGCGCGTCAAGTCTTGGCAAGTTGGATTGAGCTTGGCGATATTGCTGTTGTTGGCGCAGCCGCTCTGGAGAATTGCCTCCACACAGATAGTGTCAACTGCCCGACATCGGCAGAGTAGATTTGAGCCTTCTGTGCCAGCATCGACAATATTGGTTGCCGCAGCAATTAGCCTTCAAAAAGCTCTCCAAGAAATTACGCCAATCTACACCAGCGCAAACCCAAACCAGACAGTTAGATACAACTTTGCCGCATCGGGAATTTTAGCACGACAAATCGAACAGGGCGCACCTGTAGACGTATTTATTGCGGCTGCCGATAAGCAAATGAACGACTTACAGCAACAGGAATTATTAGTAGCGGGCACTCAAAAAATTTTATTAACAAATCAGTTAGTGCTGATTGTGCCCAAGCAATCTTCTGTGTCTGTAGCCAACTTTCGACAACTGATAAAACCACAAGTAAAGCGGATCTCGATTGGCGAACCCCGGAGCGTTCCTGCAGGGCTATATGCAACAGAAGTATTGAAGAATTTAGGGATCTGGGAACAGGTAAAATCTAAATTTGTGTTGGGTAATAATGTTAAGTCTGTGCTCACTACTGTCGAAACAGGTGATGTAGATGCAGGTATTGTCTATCTCACTGATGCTAAAAGTTCGGAGCGGATCGAAATCGTCGCCACTGCCGATAAAAAGCTGCACTCGCCCATTCGTTATCCAGTCGCAGTCATCAAGTCAAGCAAATCGCCAGATGGAGCTAGACAGTATCTCGAATTCTTACGCAGCAAAGCTGCCACAACTATATTTAAAAAATATGGGTTTGGGATTGCCAATCCTCGATCTTAATTGAATGGTGGCGTTGCTGATTTGAGGTGTAATTTCCCTTTTTGTGCAACTCCGAAATCACCCCGTCACCCCGTCTCCCAGTCACCCAATCTCCCCGTCTTTCATACCCATCAGCAACGCCCGAATGGTTATCCCCGATCTATCGCCACTTTGGATCTCGCTCAAAGTATCACTGGTAGCTACTGCCATCACCTTTGGGCTGGGAACGAGCGTCGCTTATCGAATGTATCATTATCGGGGTAAGGCGCGATCGCTTATCGAAGGAATACTGATCGCACCTTTGATTTTGCCGCCGACTGTTGTGGGCTTTATACTGCTGATTTTACTTGGCAAAAACGGAATCTTTGGGCAGATTCTCGATCGATATCAGCTAGGATTAGTCTTTACATGGTATGCCGCAGTTTTGGCCGCGATCGTCGTATCATTTCCCTTGATGTATCGTGCCGCATTGGGGGCTTTCGAGCAGCTCGATTCGTTGCTGTTAGATGTTGCTAGACTCGAAGGTGCTTCAGAAATAGCCGTATTCTGGTATATTGCTTTGCCTCTAGCCATACCTGGAATATTATCAGGAACAGTACTCACATTTGCCAGAGCATTAGGCGAGTTTGGCGCAACATTAATGCTAGCTGGAAATATCCCAGGGCAGACACAAACGATGCCGATGGCTATTTATTTTGCAGTTGAGGCAGGTGCAATTGAGGAAGGATGGTTTTGGACGACGATTGTTATCTGCATTTCTTTGGTTGGAATTATGGTAGTCAATGCTGGGAAAACTTGAATGGATGCCGATCGGTTCGATATCATCTAGCGATCTTAAATCAGATCCCTGGTACCAACTACTGGTGCGTTACGGCAGCAGCCTAACACACCCTACATCTGCGTTCTAATCACTTCGCTCTCTTGATTCGCTAAACCCTCTCTGCGAGACGCTGCGCGAACGGCAGAGCCGTAGACGAGCAAAGCGAGGCGTGTCGTTGGCGTAAGCCTGCCGTAGGCACAGACGGAGCGCGAATCGCTGTCAACTATTTACCGATCGTCTAAACTTAATTTATTGCTGTTATGATTCTAAAATTGAAATAGGAAAAAGATCGAAATCAAAGATATTTTCATTGCAAATTCGGGTAAGTAACTGGATTTGGTCTATGTACAAAAAACTATCAATTTCGTTGCTATTACTATCTAGTAGTTGTACGTCGCCGATCGAGAGAGCCGTACAGAGTCAGCCCTCGGTAACAATACCTAACCTGACGACAGTGATGCAGACAGAAACGGTAGAAATCCATAATGATTGGAATGGATACTCAGATATTACCCCAATTTTACGACATTATAAGCTACGAATAAAACATCAAAAATTGGTAGGTCATGCTCAGATTGCAGTGGGTGGTTATGGTGCAGGGGGAGTTCATCAGCAGCAAACAAATAGCGTTACAATTCCAGCGGCTGTGACTAACAATTTTTTAGCCGCTCTAGCAAAAACTCCACTTCAAGTTGGAATTTATCAACCAAAGATCGATCGAACTGAAGACTATCCATCGATTAAGATTAAAGTAGAAAACGATCGCCAACAAGTTATTTTTAGTTCTCAATCCCAAGCGAGTAATTATGTACCTTGGAAAGTAACTGTTACCCAGGCAAATAAAACCACAGAATATATTAGCGATTCAGCTCTTCCCGCTCAAGCTCTTCAAATCCTAAACCCCTATGTCGATCGCGCTGGAATTGACCAAATTCTCCAACGGCGGCGACAGAAAAATAAATAATAATTCCGGTTCGTAATTGTCTAGAGCAAATACTCAGTCCCAAAAAATAGTCCAGAGCAAATCTCGGTAATTTGTTACATTTGCCCACACTAGTCCATAAAATAGTACGATAAGCAATGAGGAATCAATCCCACAGGAACTAAATCATCGCCGAGACAATCGTTAACCCCAAGCCTCAAGGTTAAGTCATAGTTTCGATCCGCCGTAATTTTGAGCGAGCACATCGTATGCTACCAATTGCCCCAGATACTCTATTGCAGCAACGTTACCGCATCCTCAACATCCTGGCAGAGGGAGGATTGGGGCGGACATATGTGGCGATCGATCGAGATCGTAATGATGCCTACTGTGCGATCGAGGAACTGATCCCATCTTCTCAACTTGACAGCGCGGTAGCTGGAGCCAAGGAATTTTTTAAACAGGAAGTAACCCTACTATATCAACTTCAGCATCCGCAGATTCCCCACTTCTGGACGACCTTTGAAGAGCAAAATCGGTTGTTTTTAGTGCGAGACTATATTACAGGTAAAACCTACGGACATCTGTTAGAAGAACGTCGCCTTCAGGGCACCACATTTAGCGAAGCGGAAGTCCGGCAACTCTTAGGGCAAATCCTGCCAGTCATTGGCTATATCCACAGCAAAGGGATCGTTCATGGCGATCTCTCACCAGAGCATATTATTCACCGCGATAGTGATGGCTTACCTGTACTCATGGATTTTGGTGTCATCCGAGAGTTTGCCAATAAATTGCAAGCCACTCCAGCTCATCTGCTGATGTCGCCAGGAAAACTAGGCTACGCTCCCGCCGAACAACTCCACAATAAACAAGCTTATCCCAATAGCGATCTCTACGCTGTGGCTGTAACCGCAATCGTCTTAATGACGGGAAAAGAACCCAGTGCCCTATTTGAAGGCGATATTATGAACTGGGGTTGGCGGCAATGGACGCAGATCGATGATGGCTTTGCTCAGATCCTCAGCCGGATGTTGAGTCCCGCTCCTGGAGATCGCTATCAATCGGCGATCGAAGTAGAGCGAGATCTTCAATCCTTAGACAGCCCCAATCTCCAGCCACTTGAGGGATTCAATTCCGATCGCCCATCCACCATCCCCACTGTGGTAGCAGGTGGTAAGAGTACTCCCCCAGTCACCGAGCGCGAAACGGCAATTACCAATCGCAGTGCCAAATCGATTTGGGAACAGCCTCAAGTCTTTATTCCACTCGCAGTGCTGATTTCTCTCTTAGCTGGAGTTGGCTCCTGGTTTGGAGTCACTCAACTACTCCACCGCCAAGCATCAGATCCAGTCGCCAGTACTCCGCCCAAACAAGATTTTAATAATCCGACAATTCCTACCGACAGCAGCAGCCCCAGCCCGATTGCCAGCGATCTGATTCAACCAGAAATGGATCGAGCGATCCTCAAAGAAGGCACAGTCAATGCCGATACGCCGATCCGCTATCGGATCGCTGCCCTCGCTGGTCAAAATCTAGACATTGAGCTAGTTCCAGCGATCGATCAGACAAAATCACTCTCTAGCCCGATCTCGCCCATTGCTCCCAGCCCTGGGACAAAAGACACCAAATTTGTCAACTCGCCGATCTCAGTGCCGACTCCCGCCACGACTCAAGTATTGATGACGATACTATCGCCAACAGGTACCCCGATCGACAACAAGTCCGATCGAGTTGTCAATTGGCGGGGGCAAGTTCAGACATCGGGTGACTATACAGTCGAGTTACGCCCGATTAAAGGTTTGGCTGGTAGTGAATTTGCTTACAAACTTAGCATCACTCAACTGGCTGTCACACCGACACCTTCACCTGTGGCGAGTCCATCCTCGGCAGGTACTCTCCCCTCCCCAGGCGTGCCGATCCCGATCGGTGGCAATGGCATTAATGGCAGTCCTGCTAACCTCAACCCCGATCGGATCGATCGGAATAATATCCCTGGTATCTCCCCTTCATCGCTCCCGATCGAAGTACCCACAACTCGTCCCACCCCAACCCCAACCGAATCAGAGCGTCCCACCCGCCGTCGCAGACGCAATCGGACGCAGGTAGAACCCAGCCCTCAAGTCAGGGAGCGCAATCGGGTAGATTCAACCGATGAGTCCACTCCCCCTCCACGCCGCAGGCGCAATCGGGACTCCGAGACACGACAACCCCAATCGACCCCATCAAACCCAGATGTCGGGGATAATGCACCTAGTAATACGCCCAAGCCAGAACCATCGATCGGTATAACCGTTCCCACCCCCAAAAATAATACACCACCAGCTCGTGATGGCGATCGGGCAGCCCCACCACCTGGTAACGGTGCCAACGGTCCAGACTAAGACTACTCCCTGATCTGTGTCAAATTGGACATCTAGGGTAGGGGGTGAATGGTGAATGGTGAATGGTGAATCATGATGTCTATTTCTTGAGTGGGAAGGGAGTAGATCCCCAACGGCTCAGAGCGATCGAGGA
>ENA-OFCD01000887-OFCD01000887.1-metagenomes-genome-assembly--contig:-NODE-887-length-17268-cov-6.934817_pt1 | contig 17268 bp, 17 predicted proteins | sample MGYA00153392_OFCD01 | MGnify analysis MGYA00153392
CGAAGCGCCGCTGGACCACGTTCGGTCCAGCGGCGCTTCACCCTGCCCTTGACAGCAGGTCCCTACGTATCAGCTGAGCAGCTGCATGGAAAAGACGCCGTACGTGCTGGCCTGGCAAACAACCACAGCAACAGCCAGCCGGGAACGATCGGTCAGGTGCGGGGGACGGCGTAGACCACGACGTTGTCGGCGTAGTGGCGCCGGCGACTGTCGAAAGAGCCGCCGCAGGTCACCACCAGCCGGGGCTGCGGCGTGGGCCCGAACACCTCCGTCACCGGCAGCGCCGACTTGGGGTACTGCCGCCGCGCCGAGACGGTGTAGCGCAGCACCCGGCCGTCGCGGCCGACCACCTCCACCGGGTCGCCGGGGACGAGTGTGCTCAGCGCGAAGAACGCCCCGCGGCCCTGCCGCACGGTGTCGACGTGCCCGTCGATGACCGTGCTGCCGCCGGGCTGACCGGGACGGGCGCTGCCGGACCACCAGCCCAGCGTGCCGGCGTTGTTGGGCACGTCGAGCTGCCCGTCGGCCAGCACGTCGACGCCGCCGACGGGCGCGTCGACGCCGAGCCGCGGGATGCGCAGCCGAGCCGGCTCGGTCCCCGGGTCTACGACCCTCACAGAGGCGGCCACCGGACGCGGCGGGAGCCGCTCGGTCATCGGGGCGGCGGCCACGGGGACGACGCCCACGTCCTGTGCCGCGGCCGGTCGCAGCAGCTCAGCGGTGGTGACGCCCGCCAGGCACAGCCCGACCGCGACCCCGGCCAGCTCGCGCCAGGGTCGCCGTCGGGTGTCGCGCACGTGCGTCGGGCCCTACCTGCGCAGCAGCCGGCGGCCGACACACCTCACCACGACCCCGCCACGGCTGTCAGCCGACACGCGCAGAGTCGTGTGCCTACAGGAAATGGCCCTCAAGGCGGCACGGCAACCCTGTCACCTGCACAAACAGACGGTGGAGAGCGCCGATGTGCCTACCAGCTGCGGAACTCCGGCCTGGAGTGCGGGCTGGAAGTCGACGCTGGTGGTGAAGTTGTCGCACTGCTCGCAGATGTTGGCGTAGGAGCAGGCGTCGGCGACGGCGACGAGGTTGCGCGAGCAGTAGCCGTGCGCGACCCGGGTCTTGAGCATCTCGCCGCGTAGCCACTGGACCCGGTCCGGGACGATCACCTGTCCGACAGGGGTGATGGGAAGTGTGAGCCGGCGGCGGGCCTTGCTCATCGAAAGGTCGTAGGCGGCGCGGACGGTGGGCGAGGCCAGCGAGGCGTAGCGCAGGGTCATCTGGGCGGAGACATGTCCGAGCAGAGCCATCAGCGCTTGCAGGGACATGCCGCCGTTGATCAACTCGGTGCCGTAGGTGTGCCGCAGCTGGTGCGGGGTGACGTGCAGGATGGTGCCGTCGGGGCCGCGGAGCCCGGCGACTGCGGCGGCATCGGTGAGTCCCTGGCGCAGCCGGTAGGCCGACAGCCGCCTGCCTCGCTCGAGGAACAGGAAGTCGGCGGGCTGTCCGTGCCGCGGGTGCGGCAGCGCACGCTGCTGGCCGCGTTGGCTGGTCCAGCCGTCCAGGGCGGCCAGGGTGCTGTGGTCCAGCGGGACGGTGCGCTCGGTGCCGAGCTTGCCGAGCGGGACCTTAAGCCAGCTGCCGTGGCTGGCGAAGTCCAGCAGGCAGTCCAGTTCGAGGTCGAGCAGCTCGCCGAGGCGGATGCCGGTGCCGCGCAGGATCATCAAACCGTGCCGGGCGAACGGATCCGGCAGCCGGGCGATCGCGGCCATCAGGTCGCGGTCGTGGTCGGGGATGAGCGCGCGGGGCAGCGGCTGGTCCAGGCGAGGGATGTCGCTCGGGTGCAGCAGTCGCTGGGCGGGGCGCTCCGCCCAGCCCCAGACGGCGAGGTCGCCGAAGAACGCCCGCAGGTCCACCACCGCCCGCTTGGACACCGACGCGGCGACCGGCTGGTCGCGGGCGACCCGGCCGCGCCACGGGCGACGGTGGTTGTAGGTCAGGAACGCCTCGAGATGTGCTCGGGTCAGCTGCGGCAGCCGCCGCACCTCGGGGTGCGCGGCCGCCAGGTACTGGCAGAACACGATCAGGCTGTCCGCCCGTAGCGTCACCGTGCTCGGCCGCAGCGTCGTCGCGACCAGCGTGAGGTAGCGCAGCGCGACGGTGCGGATCTCACGCTGGCTGATGTCCGCGGTCAGCCGCTGCTCGATGGTCAGTGCGGGCGCCCGGGACATCCTGGGAGGCTGCTGGCAGATCCGCAGCTGGTAGCAGGCCTGGTGCAGGCTGAACACCCGCGCGGTGCTGTGGCTGCGCAGCGTCGCGGACAGCGACGGAGCGGCCAGCAGCGCCGCGACGCAGCTGGTGAAGTCCTCATCGACGAGCTCGGACAGCGGCTTGCCGCCCGAGTGCAGGCAGACCAGCGCGTGCGCGACCACGCTGATCTGCCGGGTCCAGCCGGCGCTCCAGCCCAGGGTGGCCCCGACGCCGTTCAGCCGGTCGGTGTCGCTGGCGTGCTCGCTGGCCCAGCAGACGTAGAGATCACCCTGGCGTTTGGCCAGGATGAGGTCCACGTCCAGCGGCAGACCGGCGTGCACCGCCGCCCAGCACAGCAACGGCCAGGCCCGGCTGCGCTGCAGATCAGCCAGCCGTGCCGGCGTGGGACGGCGCAGCCAGGCCGAAAGGTCCGGATGCAGCGCGATCAGCTGTTCGGCGCTGCGTTCCCGCAGCCGCTTGGCGTCCCGGCTGACCGCCAGCCTCGCGACATGGGCGCGGTAGTCCGCCAGCAGCCGTTGTGTCGCGAGGACCCCCAACGCTGTCAGACGCCTGAGCGGGTCGACCGGCTGGACAGCCGTCCCGTTCATCGGCCGGCCCGAGCCGCGGCGTACTCAGCGGCCAGCGTCGCGGCGGACAGATGGTCCTAGTGTGGCGTGTCGGAAGTGACTTTGGGGTCGGTGGTTGAGATAATGCTGCATGTCGCGTGTGGAGCCGTTGGTGTTGCGGGTCGGGGATGAGCAGAAGCTGCGGGAGTGGACTCGGTCGTCGACGATCCCGGCGGGGTTGGCGCAGCGGGCCCGGATCGTGCTGCTCGCCGCGGAGGGCGCCAGTAGCGCCGAGGTCGGGCGGCTGGTCGGGGTGAGTTTGCCGACGGTGCACTCCTGGCGGGTCCGCTACGCCACCGGCGGCTTGGCAGCACTGGACGACCGGCCGCGGTCGGGTCGGCCGGCGGTGCACGACGAGCAGGCCATCATCGCGGCGACGCTGGACCGGCCGCCGGCCTCGCTGGGCGTGACGCACTGGTCGGCTCGGCTGCTGGCCGACCAGCTCGGGGTCAGCTTCGCCACGGTGGCGCGGATCTGGCGACGCTGGGGGCTGAAGCCGGGCAAGGCCGAGACGTTCACGTTCTCCACCGACCCGGAGCTGGAGGCCAAGATCCGGGACGTCGTCGGGCTGTACCTGAACCCACCGGCCAAGGCCGTCGTCGTGTGTGTAGATGAGAAGACCCAGATCCAGGCGCTGGACCGGACCGCCCCGATCCTGCCGCTGCGCCCGGGGATCCCGGAGAAGCAGACCCACGACGACAAGCGCAACGGCACGACGACACTTTTCGCGGCGCTGGAGGTCGCCACCGGCCTGGTCACCGACCGGTGCTTCTCCCAGCACACCAACGTCGAGTTCCTGGCGTTCCTCAAACAGGTCGCCCGCGCCTACCCGCGGGTGCCGCTGCACGTGGTCTGCGACAACTACGCCACCCACAAGCACCCCAACGTCCAGGCGTGGCTGGCCAAGCACCCCCGGGTGCAGCTGCACTTCACCCCGACCTCGGGTTCCTGGTTGAACATGGTCGAGATCTTCTTCGGGATCATCACCCGGCAGGCGATCCGCCGCGGCACCTTCCACAGCGTTAAAGACCTCGAGAGGGCGATCGGGACCTACATCGACGGGTGGAACGAACGCGCCCACCCGTTCACCTGGACCAAGAACGCCGACGAGATGATCGCCCACGCCAAGCCCTCAACCAACCGCGAGAAGACTTACAACCCGCGACACTAGGTCCTCCTTCTGCGACCGGAGCCGGCGCCTGCCGTTGCCGTACGGGAATCGTGCTGCGGGAATGGCCCGGTGCCCGACCAGGCCGAACGACCGGCTTCGCGGGACGCGGGCCAAGCTGTCCTAGCGGGTGCCCCGGGACGCGCCGTCGCCAAGTACACGTGATCAGGGATGAGGACCCGCGGATCGGGATGCGGCTCAACATCTCCGGCGGGACCTGCGATGCTGCGGAGCAAGCGCTTGTACAGAGAGAGGGCGGCATGCCGGCTCCTGTGCTGACGTCGAAGCTGTTCGTCCCTCAGCCGCGAGCGACGATCGTGCCGCGGCCAAGGTTGCGCCGTCGCCTCGATGCTGCAGCCGACGCGAAACTGGTCCTTGTGTCAGCTCCGGCGGGGTTCGGCAAGACGACGCTTCTCGCCGAGTGGCTGGCTGACGGATCGGCCGCGCCGGCGAAGATCCGACTCACTGCATGGTTGTCGCTCGAACGCGGCGACAACGACCCCGCGTCGTTCTGGATGTACGTGATCGCGGCGTTTCGGACCGTCGCTCCGGGCGTGGGATCGGACGAGTTGATGCTGCTGGCCTCACCGCGACCGCCGCAGATCCAGGTGGTGCTCACGACGTTGCTGAACGACCTGAGCCAGGCGGACTGCGACATCGTGCTGGTGCTCGATGACTTCCACCTGGTCGAGGCACGAAAGATCCATGAGGCGCTGGCCTTTCTGATCGACCATCTCCCCCCACGGTTGCAGCTGGTGATCGCCAGTCGCGCCGACCCGGCTCTGCCGCTGGCTCTGCTGCGTGGGCGCGGGGACCTGGTCGAGCTCCGCGCTGCGGACCTGCGCTTCACGCCCCAGGAGACGGCGGTTTATCTCACCCGGGCGATGGGCCTGCGGCTGACGGAGGCAGAGGTCGCAGCGCTGGAGAACCGCACGGAGGGGTGGATCGCCGCCCTACAGCTGGCCGCGTTGTCGATGCAGGGGCGAGCCGACGCGGCGGGCTTCATCGCAGGGTTCGCCGGCGATGACCGGTACATCGTCGACTACCTGGTCGAGGAGGTCCTGAATCGCCAACCACGACAGATCCGCGACTTCCTGCTGCAGACCTCGCTGCTCGGCGAACTGAACGGCCCGCTCTGCGACGCCGTCACCGGCCAGCTGGGCGGGCGGGCGATGCTCGAAGGCCTCGACCGGGCCAATCTGTTCGTCGTCCCGCTCGATGGCCGACGCGAGTCCTACCGGTACCACCACCTGTTCGCCGACGTGCTGCGGGCACGGCTCACCGACGAGTCGCCCGACCTCGTCCGGGTGCTGCACCGGCGCGCGAGCGACTGGTACGCGCAGAACAGCCGACGTCCCGAGGCGATCGAGCACGCCATCGCCGGGCAGCACCACACCAGGGCGGCAGACCTGATGGAGGCGGCGATGCCGGCTCTGCGCAAGGACAGGCAGGAGGCTGTCCTGCGCCGCTGGCTCGAGCTGCTCCCCGAGGAGGTGCTCGCGGCGAGGCCAGCGCTGAGCAACGGCTACGCCGGTGCCCTGCTGGCCATGGGCGAGGTCGAGGGCGTCGACCAGCACCTGCGGGCCGCTGAACGTGGGCTCGACCAGCCGTCTGACGCGGCGGGCGCCGGGGACACCGACGAGAACGAGCACCGCCGCCTGCCGGTTGCGGTCGCGGTGCACCGGGCCGGCTTGGCACTGATGACCGGGGACCGTGCGTCCACGGTCGCGCACGCCCGCCGGGCCTTGGACCTGCTCGAACAAACGTCGGACCTGCTCGCTGTCGACCGCGATCTCGGCGGTGCGGCGGCGAGTGCGCTGCTCGGGCTGGCGAGCTGGTCGGACGGCGAGCTCGTGACGGCGCACGAGGCCTACCTGACCAGCGTGGCCAGCATGCGACGCGCAGGGCACGTCACCGACGTCCTGGGCCTCTCGCTCGCCCTCGCCGACATCCAGCTCAGCAGAGGCAGCCTCCGCGGCGCCCGGCGCACCTACGAGCAGGCCCTGCGGCTCGTCCCGCAACGCGGCGGGCCGGCAGTGCGCGGCACAGCAGACATGCACGTGGGGCTCAGCTTGATCCACCTGGAACGGAACGACCTACCGCGGGCGCGGCAGTCTCTCGACCGCGCCGAGGGGGTCGGCGAGCACGCCGGCCTGCCGCAGAACAGCTACCGCCGCCGGGTGGCTCTGGCCCAGCTTTGCGTGGCCGAGGGGGACGTGGCTGCAGCGGTCGAGCTGCTCATCGAGGCCGGGGAGGTCTACCAGGGCGACTTCTCCCCGGACGTGCGACCCGTCGTCGCGCTGCGCGCCCAGGTCATGCTCAAACAGGGGAGGCTGGGCGAGGCTTTGGAGTGGGCGCGGGAGCGGGACCTCTCCGCGCAGGACGAGCTCAGCTACGTCCGCGAGTACGAGCACGTCACCCTGGCCCGGATCCTGCTGGCCCAACACCAGGTCGGCACCCCCGACGCCCTCGACGACGCGATCGCCCTGCTGAGGCGTTTGCTTGGGGCCGCTGAGGCGGGGGGCCGGACGGGCAGCGTCCTCGAGGTCCTGGTGCTGCAAGCGCTCGCGCAGCATCAGCGCGGTGACGTGCCGGCCTCGTCGGCGGCGCTGGACCGCGCGTTGCGGCTGGGCGAGCCGGAAGGCTACGTCCGGGTCTTCGCCGGTGAGGGCCCGACCATGGCAGCGCTGCTCGCCGGGGCGGCACAACGTGAGGTCCTCCCCGAGTACGTGAGCCGCCTGCTCACCGCGTCCGAGCCGACCGCCGGCAGCGACCAGGTGGTCAGGGCACCGTTGGCGCAGGCGCTGGTCGAGCCGTTGAGCCGGCGAGAGCTCGACGTTCTCCGGCTACTCCGCAGCGACCTCGACGGCCCCGAAATCGCCCGCGAGCTCGTCGTCTCGTTGAACACCGTGCGGACCCACACCCAGCACATCTACGCCAAGCTGGCCGTAACGAACCGGCGAGCCGCCGTCCGCCGCGCCCTGGAGCTCGAGCTGTAGAACATCGACCTCGCGAGCCGGGCCAGCGAGTCATCACCTCGTTCACCACCTGTGATGATCCGCGCTCACCACCTCCGCTCCTAGCGTGCAGCCATGACCTCTTCAGGACCGGCGCGGCCACGGTCGTTCGACGCCGGGCAGTACCAGATCCGGGTCAAGGGTCACCTGGCCGACCGGTGGTCGGGGTGGTTCAACGGGCTGACCCTGACCCGCCGCAGCGATGGCACCAGCCTGCTCGAGGGTCCCGTCGTCGACCAGGCAGCGCTGCACGGGCTGCTGCAGAAGGTGCGCGACACCGGCCTGATGTTGGTCTCGGTGACCCTCGTCGAACCCGGTCCCGGCGCCGAGCCGTTGGTAGCCACCCCTTTTCAACCATCAACCGAAGGAGCAGTGCGATGAGCTCGTCCCGGCCCACCATCACACCAAGAGCGTTGCTGCGGGCAGCCGGACTTGCCGCGGTCGCGGCGGGCGGGCTGTTCATCCTGATCCAGTTCATCCACCCGCACGAACACGCCGCGAACGTCGCCACCACCCGGTGGCAGGTCACCCACCTGCTCAGCATGGTGATGGCCGTCCTGGCCGTGGTCGGTCTCACCGGCATGTACCTGCGCCAGGTGGAGCGGATCGGGGTGCTGGGCTTGCTGGCATACCTGCTCTTCGCCGCCAACTTCCTGGCCATCTTCGCCTGGACGTTCCTCGAGGCCCTGGTCCTGCCGCTGCTGGTCCCGCAGGTGCCGCGCTTCGTCGACGACATCATCGCAATCCCCGGCGGCGGGACCGTCGTCGGCGACGTGGGCGCCCTGCCGGTGGTGAACGCCGCCGCCGGAGTCGGGTACCTGCTCGGCGGTCTGCTCTTCGGCGTGGCGATGTACCGCGGGCGGACCCTGGCGCGCTGGGCCGCACTGCTGCTGTCGGTCGGGACCGTCGCTACCATCCTCATCTCGGTGATCCCCCACGCGGCCGCCCGCGCAACCGCCGTCCCGGTCGGCGTCGCCCTCGCCGGCCTTGGCTGGTCCCTGTGGCGCGACCAGCACCTCCCCGCCCCGACCACCGTTGCCCCCCAGCCGGACGCCGGGCAGCTCACCGGAGCCGGTGCCCGATGACCGTTGCCGCACCACGCCGCCCGAAGCCCGTCACACGATCACCGGGATGGGTGCCGTTCGCCCTGATCGCGCTCGTCGTCGTCCCCGCCGTCGCCGGCTCCCTGCGGGTGGTCGAGCTGCTCGGGGGGCCCGCGGTGCTGCCCGCGAACCCGAGGCTGAACACCTCCCCGCTGCCCGTGCTCGTGCACATCGTCAGCGCCCTGTCCTACGCCGTACTGGGAGCGTTCCAGTTCTCCACCGCGCTGCGGCGCCGGCGCCTCGGCTGGCACCGGGTGGCCGGGCGGGTTCTGGTGGTCCTGGGTTTGGCGGTCGCCGCCTCGGCGCTGTGGATGACGCTGTTCTTCCCCCGCCAGCCGGGCACCGGCGAGCTGACCTACCTGTCCCGGCTGGCGTTCGCCTCAGGCCTGGCCCTCTGCCTGGTCCGCGGCGTCACCGCGGTCCGCCGCGGCGACGTTCCACACCACCGGGCGTGGATGACCCGCGCCTACGCCCTCGCGCTCGGCGCCGGCACCCAGGTGTTCACCCTGAGCATCGGCAAGGCCGCCTTCGGCGCCGACCAGCTCCTCGTCAACGACATGTTCATGGTCGCGGCATGGGTCATCAACCTCGCTGTCGCCGAGATGGTCATCCGCCGGCCGAGCTGGCCTGCTCGCACCAACGCGCCCTCACCAGTCGCGACTTACTCATGATCGCCGTCGACTCCCTCACCGGCACCTGCGGCGGGTTCGCCGACAACGCCAGGCCGCAGCGACGTTGCGTCGAGGGACCGACCGTTCCCGCCCCGACCGACCATCCCGGCGCCACCCACCCTGCTCGACCAGGGACGGCTGACATGATCGAAGTCGAGAACCTCAGCAAGCGGGAGGCGACAAGCTGGCCGTCGACGACCTGAGCTTCGTGGTCCAGCCCGGCATCGTCACCGGGGTTCCTGGGCCCGAGCGGCGCCGTAAAGTCCACCACTCTGCGCATGATCGCCAGCCTGAACGAACCGACATCCGGGGCGGTGACCGTGAACGGCGGCCGCTACCGGTCCAGCTGCGCGCCGATGGCCGAGCTGGGGCGGCTGCTGGGGGCCAAGGCCGTGCCCACCGGCCGGTCCGCCCGCAACCACCTCCTCGCCCTGGCCCGGACCAACGGCATCTGCGGCCGACGGGTCGACGAGGTGATCGACCTCGTCGGTCTGCGGACGGTCGCGACCACCCGGGTCGGCGGGTTCTCCCTGGCATAGGTCAGCGGCTCGGCGTCGCCTCGACGCTGCTCGGTAACCCGCAGACCGTCGCCCTCGACGAGCCGGCCAACGGGCTGGACCCCGAGGGCATGCTGTGAATGCGCACCATGCTCACCAGCCTCGCCGCGGCCGGGCACAATGACCGACGGAACCTCACGCCAACACTGGTGGCAGCAGCCGTCTGTGATGGCATTGGCAGGCGCCCCTGATCATCGGCGGCCCGGCGTACGCGGTCGGCGAACTGCTTCGGCGTCGGCTGACTACGCACCCTAGGCCCGTACGGAACAGCCTGTGCCGCCAGCGGTCGTTTCCCGGGCGCCTGATCAGCGGAGACGGCGGGGCGGCGCTGGGAGCCGAGGCCGCTCGGGGAGTATGTCCAGGTGGCGACATGTCCTCCGGAGCAGTTGTCCTGCGGAAAGGCGCACTTGCAGCGGTGGAGGCGCTCCGATCTTGAGGCCCTGGTAGCTGCGTCGAAGGCCTCTTGGCGGCACTTGCAGCCCTGGATGCTGTGGGCCCAGAACGAACCGGACGAGCAGTCCTCGTTGCCGTACCTCGAGAGTGCTGAAACCCAGTGGGACGCCGGTGAGGCATTCCAGTACGCGATACTTGACGCCGTCGGCCCCGCGGTTGTCGGATCATGCGGTCTCATGCGTCGCATCGACGAGGGTGGCCTCGAGATCGGCTACTGGGTGCACGTCGCTCACACCCGGAAAGGGCTTGCGACGGCAGCCGCCGCCGCTCTAACGTCCGCCGGCTTCGGCCTTCGCGGCGTCAGTCACGTCGAGATTCACGTGGACCAGGCGAACGTCGCGAGCCGTGCCGTACCGGCACGGTTGGGATACCAGCACGTCGCGACACGCCATCGTGATCAGCAAGCACCCGCCGAGACAGGCCAGGACGAGATCTGGCGGCTGACGTGCGACGAGTGGCCGCTGAGCAGGGCGGCGGCGATCTACAGCGAACACGTCTGCGCAGCGGACGCTGAAAGCGACTGACCAGCGCGCCACCAGTCCGTCGCTGCGTGCCATCGCCATACCCCCCTGTCGCCCTGGCGGGGCGCACCAGGTGCCTGCGCGGTTCCACCAGCGCCTGTCAGGCCTCGTCCGCGAGGGCAGCCCCGACGGGCTGACCCGCCCGGACGGTGCCCTGTCGGCCACCTCGGGTCCGGCGGTCCAGCCGCCGCGCCAGCGTCGACAGGGCGAGGTTGACGACGATGTAGACGCTCGCCACGGCGACGTAGATCGGCAGTGAGTACGAGCCGCCGAGGAACTCCACCACGTTGCGCCCGCTGCGCAGCAGCTCGACGTACCCGATCACGAACCCCAGCGAGGTGTCCTTCAGCAGCACCACCACCTGGCTGATCAGCGCCGGGAGCATGACCCGGACAGCCTGCGGCAGCTGGACGTACCGCAGGACCTGGCCCGGACGCAGGCCCACCGCGAGACCGGCCTCGCCCTGGCCGCGCGGCAGCGACAGGATGCCGGCCCGGACGATCTCGGCGATGACCGCGCTGTTGTACAGCGTCAGACCCACCACCAGCGACCAGAACAGCGAGGTCCGCACGCCCAGCGACGGCCCGGCGAGGTAGAGGAACAAGATGACGAGCAGCAAAGGCAAGCCCCTGAACAGCTCGACCCACACCCGGACGGGCACCCGCAGCCAGGCCCGCGTCGACAGCCGGCCGACCGCGAGCAGCACCCCGGCGAGCAGCGACAGGACGACGGCGAATGCGGCTGCCTTCAGGGTGCCGGCGAGACCGTCGAGCAGGACCTGCTGGACGTCGCGGTTGCCGAGTACCGACCAGCGGTCCCCGCGGAGCTGGCCCTTGGCGGACAGCCGCCGGACGACCAGGACCGCCGCAGCGAGCAGGACGCCGGCGCCGACCGCGCCCTGCAGGCGGTTGCGCCCGCGGGCCCGCGGGCCAGGGACGTCGAACAGGACGGCGGTCACCGGGCGACCGCGACGCGCTGCTCGACGACGCCGGCCAGCAGCCCGGCCGGAATGGTGATCACCAGGTAGCAGACCGCCGTGCCGAGCAGGACCTGGACGGGGCGGCCGGTCTCGTTGGCCAGCCGGCCGCCGATCGCGGTCAGCTCGGCGACCGCAAAGGCGCTGGCGATCGAGGTGTTCTTGGTGAGCGCAATGAACACGTTGATCAGTGGCGGCACGACGGTGCGGAAGGCCTGCGGCAGCACGACGCAGCGCAGCGTCTGGCTGAACGTCAGCCCGATGGAGCGGGCTGCCTCGGCCTGTCCGACACCGACCGCATTGATGCCCGATCGCACGGCCTCGCAGAAGAAGGCGGCGTGGTAGAGGGTTAGCGCCACCACTGCGAACGTGAAGAACGACAGCCGCACGTCCAGCTGCGGCAGGACGAAGACTGCAAAGAAGAACACGATGGTCAACGGGGTGTTGCGCACGATCTCGACGTAGCCCGTCCCCACCGCCCGCACTGCCGTCGCCGGTGCGACCCGCATGGACGCCAACAGGGTGCCGAGCAGCAGCGCGAGCACGCCGGAGACCGCCGTGAGGCTCAACGTGCGGAGGAACCCCTCGGCGTATGTGCCGATGTTGTCCAGCACGGCGTTCATCGGGCTCGCCCCCGGCTCAGGTCGGGACGTCCGGCCTTACGCGTAGTCGTTGACGGCGGGCGGCGGCGGCGTCCGGCCCGCGGCCTTGCCTGCGGTGGCCTCCCAGGCCTTGGCCCAGCGGCCGTCCTGGTACATCTGGGTGAGCTTGGTATTGATGAAGTGCCGGAGGTCGTCGCGGTCCTGGGCGATGCCGATGCCGTAGGGCTCGGAGGTGAAGGGCTTGCCGACCAGCTCGAAGGACTCCTTGTCCTTGTCGATCAGCCCCAGCAAAATGACATTGTCCGTCGTGACGGCTTGGACCTGGTCGTTCTTCAAGGCCTCCGCGCACTTGGAGTAGACGTCGAACTCCACCAGCTGGGCCTGCGGGTAGTCCGTGCGGATCTTCGCTGCCGGGGTCGAGCCCGTGACCGAGCAGACCTTCTTGGAACCCAGCGCGTCGGGACCGGTGATCTTGTCCGGGTTGCCCTTCTTGACCATGATGTCCTGGCCAGCGACGTAGTAGGGGCCCGCGAAGTCGACGACCTGCTTGCGCTTGTCGTTGATCGTGTACGTCGCGACGACGAGGTCGACGCGCTTCTGCTGCAGGAACGGCTCGCGGTTCGCCGACACGGTCTCGACGAACTCGATCTTGTCCGACGGGATGCCGAGCTCGCCGCTCATCAGCTTGGCGATCTCGACGTCGAAGCCCTCCGGCTTGCCCTGCAGGTTCTTCAGCCCGAACAGCGGCTGGTCGAACTTCGTTCCGACAGTGATCTTCTGTGCCTTGTTCAGGGTCTCCATCGTCGAGCCGGCCGGGAAGCTCACGGACGCTGTCGGAGCCGCGGCCTGCTCGGTGCCACCGCCGCAAGCGGCCAGCAATGACAGCCCGAGCAGTGCCGAGCCCAAGCCAAGCCCTCGTGCGACGTGTCGTCTCGCGCCCATGATCGGATCCCTCCGGTTGGCGGTGCTAGTGGGTAAGAATCTTGGACAGGAAGTCGCGCGCACGGTCGCTCTGCGGGCGCGTGAAGAACTCCTCGGGGGTGGCCTGCTCGACGATCCGGCCGTCCGCCATGAACACCACCCGCTGGGCCGCCGAGCGGGCGAACCCCATCTCGTGCGTGACCACGATCATCGTCATCCCGTTGCGGGCGAGGTCCGCCATGACCTCGAGCACCTCGTTGATCATCTCCGGGTCGAGCGCCGAGGTGGGCTCGTCGAAGAGCAGCACCTTGGGACCCATCGCCAACGCGCGGGCGATAGCCACCCGCTGCTGCTGTCCACCGGAGAGCTGGGCCGGGTGGCTGTCGGCCTTGTCACTGAGGCCGACCCGTGCCAGCAGCTCGTGGCCGCGCTGTTCGGCGGCGGCCCGGGACAGCCCGCGGGCCTTGATCGGACCGAGCGTGATGTTGTCGAGCACGGTCTTGTGGGCAAACAGGTTGAAGGACTGAAAGACCATGCCAACGTCGGCCCTGAGCGCGGCCAGCTGCCGGCCCTCGGTGGGCAGCGGGACCCCGTCGACCTCGATTCGCCCGGAGTCGATGGTCTCCAGCCGGTTGATGCAGCGGCACAGCGTCGACGTGCCCGAACCGGACGGCCCGATGACGACAACGACCTCACCGGGCGCCACCGCGAGGTTGATGTCGAACAGGACCTGCAAGGCCCCGAAGGACTTCTCGACGTGCTCCAGCAGCACCAGTGGTCGGTGCGCCGTACCGGTCTGGATCAACGCGTCCCTCGCTGGTCGTGGCTGTCCTGTATTGCAGCACAGCCATCTGCGGCGCGGTCGGGCTCAGGGCCACGACTCGGTCACGGTCCCGCGGGCGAGTGACCGGCTGCGACCGGGTGCGAGCAGCGGCGACCGGGTGCGAGCAGCGGCGACCGGGTGCGAGCAGCGGCGACCGGGTGCGACGACTGTCGACCGGCTACAGCGCGAGCACCGTCAGCAGGTCACGGGCGCACTGGCCGCCCTCGGCCACCGCGAGGTTGAGGGCGCTGCTGACGTCGAGGTCGTCGCACAGCGCCTGCAGGACGGCGGCGCTCGCCGAGGCGTCGCTGTGCGGCCTGCCCGCCGCGGCGTACAGGCCGTCCAGCCGGTGGCCGGCCGCGTCGAGCAGCGCCGGCCGGTAGTCCCACGGGTCGCCGTACGGCCGGTCGAGCAACAGCACCCGTACGACCGCAGCCGGCACCTGGCTCAGCAGGTCCCGGACGAACACCAGGTTGCCGCGCGACTTGGCCATCTTCTCGCCGGCCAGCCCCACCAGGCCGACGTGCAGCCAGGACCGCGCGAACGGCATGACGCCGGTCGCGGCCTCGGCCTGCGCCGCCTCGTAGGCGTGGTGGGGGAAGCGCAGGTCCTCGCCACCGGCATGCAGGTCCAGCGACGGGCCGTAGATCGACAGCGCCATCGCCGTGCACTCGGCGTGCCAGCCGGGGCGGCCGGGGCCCCAGGGGCTCGGCCAGGCCGGCTCGCCGGTCTCGCTGCGCTGCCAGACAGCCTGGTCGAGCGGGTCGCGCTTGGCCGGGTCGTCGACCCGACCGCCTGCCTGGCGGAGCGCCTCCAGCGCGGCCTCGCGGGTCAGCCCTTCGCGCGCAGCGACGGCCGCACCCTGCATGTAGACGCTGCCGGCAGCCTGGTAGGCCGCACCTGACTCGAGCAACGCGGTGGCGAGCTCCACGACCTGCGGGACGAAGCTGTGAGCACGGGGCTCGTGGGTCGGCCGGCGTACCCCGAGCGCGTCCATGTCCTGCTCGAAGTGGAACTGCTGAACGGTGGCGAAGCGTTCGTACTGCGCCCCCGCACGGCCGGCTGCGGCGAACAGCACGTCGTCGACGTCGGTGACGTTGCGGCACACCTCCACAGCGACCCCGAGCCGGCGCAGCAGCCGGTCGACGACATCGACCCAGACGTAGGTGGCCGCGTGCCCGAGGTGCGTGACGTCGTACGGCGTGACGCCGCACACGTACATGCGGGCGCGCCCGACGACCGACAGCGGGCGGCCGCCCAGGCGGAGGCGGGGCGGGGTCGGCACGGTCACGCGAGAGCTCCTGGGTTGGGGGGCCCTCACCCTGTCACCGCGACCGGGTGCTGCGGGGAGGGCATCGCCGGGCCCGACCCAGCCGGTCGCCGCTCAGCCGGCGGTCGCGACGTCGGGGTCGGGAACCAGGTCAGGGTCAACGCCCTCGGCGGCGAGCGCTTCGCGTACTACCCGGAACGCCAGACCGGCCGGGTAGCCCTTGCGCGCCAGCAACCCGGCCAGTCGGCGCACCCGCACCTCGGTGGCCAACCCGCTGGTCGCCTTCAGCCGACGGTCGACCAGCGCGCGCGCCGTCGCCAGCTCCTGTTCGGGCTCGAGCGTGCCGACGGCTTCTCGGACCAGCTCGTCGTCGATGCCCTTGCCGCGCAGCTCGTGAGACAGGGCCCGGCCCGCCAGGCCGCGCCCGCGGTGCCGGCTGCTGACCCACATCTGCGCGAACAGCGCGTCGTCGATCATCCCGACCTCGCTGAGCCGGCCGAGGACCTGCTCAGCCACCTCCTCCTCCACGCCCCGGCGAGTCAGCACCGCGGCCAGCTCGGCGCGGGTGCGCGGTGCGTGCTCGAGCTGGTGCAGGCAGATCTGCCGGGCGACGTCGACCGGATCGGCCTCGCGCTCTGGCAGGCCGGACTCCCGACCGGGCGACCGGTCCTGCGTCAGGCCCTGCCCGCCGGCAGGTGGCCGAGCCCGGCGGCCAAAGCTCGACCCACCCGCGCGCAAGGCCACGTGCTAGCGGTCGATGGGGACGGGCGCGACGAGGTCGGCCTCGGCATCGACGCGTGCGCCGACCCCGAGCTTCTCCTTGATGCGCTTCTCGATCTCGTCCGCCAGCCAGTTGGCGATCCCGCCGAGGCGGATATGCCCGAAGTCATCGAGGGTGTCGGTCTTCAGGGACTCGGCGCCCCCGATCGGCAGCGCACCCTCGGATGTCACAACGATCGGCGCCACCCCTCGGTCGAAGCACCCGCGTACCCAGGTGGCAACAGTCTCGATGTCGAACTCGCGCTCGGGCACCAGGATCACGTTGGCGCCCCCCGCCATACCGGAGTGAAGGGCGATCCACCCGGCATGACGGCCCATGACCTCGACGACGAGCGCGCGATGGTGGGACTCGGCGGTGGTGCGGACCCGGTCGATTGCCTCGGTGGCGATCATCACGGCAGTGTCGAACCCGAACGTGTAGTCCGTTGCGAACAGGTCGTTGTCGATGGTCTTGGGCACCCCGACGACACCGAAACCGTCGTCGGTGAGCTTCTTGGCGACACCGAGCGTGTCCTCGCCGCCAATCGCGATCAGGGCATCGACGCCCGCGTCCTCGAAGTTCGCCCTGATCCGGTCCAGTCCGCCGTCAACCTTGTAGGGGTTGGTCCGCGAGGACCCCAACAGTGTGCCGCCACGCGCCAGGATCCCGTCGACGTCGGCAAGCCCAAGGGGACGGGTCAGCCCCTCCAACGGGCCTTTCCAGCCATCACGGAAGCCCACGAACTCGTGGCCATAGACCTTGACGCCTTTGGTCACCGCCGCCCGGATAACCGCGTTCAGTCCCGGACAGTCGCCGCCACCTGTCAATACTCCAATGCGCATAAGCGGCACCCTATCGCCCAGCGGCGCTCACGTCGCTAAGGTCGCGGACATGACCTTCTCTATCGTGGCCCGTGTCGGCGATGCCTACGGCGTGGCGGTGGCCAGCAAGTTCATCGCCGTAGGCTCGGTGGTCCCTGCCGCCCGGCTCGGGGTCGGCGCCATCGCCACCCAGGCCATGGCCAAGGTGTCCTACGCGGCGGACGGCCTGGAGCTCTTGGCAGCGGGCACAAGCGCACCCGACACGGTGGCCAGGCTGACCGCGGCGGACGAGGGACGGGACAACCGTCAGCTCGGCGTGGTCGGCGCCAGCGGCCAGAGCACGTTCACCGGGCCGGCCTGCATGGACTGGGCCGGTGGGGTAACGGGGGGTGACGCCGACAGCGGCTATGCCATCCAGGGAAACATCCTGGTGGGCAAGCACGTCGTCGCGCGGATGCAACAGGCGTGGCTCGAGGACCCGAGGCTTCCACTGGCCACCCGGCTGATGCGGGCCCTGGTGGCTGGCGACAACGCAGGTGGCGACAAGCGAGGACGTCAGAGCGCAGCCCTGTACGCCGTTGCACCCGGAGCCGGGTACGACCACAACGGCGTCATGGCGGACCTGCGGATCGACGATCACCCAGACGCGACCCAGGAGCTCGTGCGGCTGGTGGATCTGCACGACCTCTACTTCGGCCCACCCGGCCCGGTGCTGCCGCGGACGACCAGCCGGGT
>ENA-OFCD01000888-OFCD01000888.1-metagenomes-genome-assembly--contig:-NODE-888-length-17253-cov-3.681882_pt1 | contig 17253 bp, 16 predicted proteins | sample MGYA00153392_OFCD01 | MGnify analysis MGYA00153392
GTGATCACAGTCACAACCACTGCGCCGAGGTACTAGCGCCGCCGGGCCCGCATGACGACACAGTGTGGCTTTGTGCCACGTTCCAGATCAATCGATGAAGCCGGACCGCAGCGGCACGCGAGCGTGCGAGTCGTTCGAGATCACATCGTGCACGTGATCGAGCATCACCTTAAGGCCCGAGAGCATGTTGGCGTCTGCGTGTTGCGCCGCCAACACGTGATCGATCGACGCTCGAAGGAGCTGGAATTCGGCCGCCAAAGCCCCGTGAGAGGCGCCCACGGCGTCTTTGCAGAGCGCGGCATACTCGACCTCGGTGCTCGCGTGCGCCAGCGCGCCGCCGTGCTCGAGGACATGGTCGCCAATCGTGGCCAGCTGGATGAGAGTTTCATAAACGTCTTTTTGAATCTCAGTCATGGCTGGGAAGCGTGCAGTCCGTATGCCTCCGAATGGCGCGCTCGATGCAGCACTTGCGCGCATGATCAACCTCGATGAGTCTCTCGAACGGGTGCAAACGTTGCGCGACGAAATCGGCCTGCGCGTCCACCTCGCGACCGAAGACGCAAAGGCCGAGTGGAATGCGCTACAGCCCAAGCTCTTGGACGCAGAGCAACGCCTCGTGAGCGCGGCGAGCCACGAGGCGCAGCAGTTGCTGAATCAACTGCTCCTTAGGCTCGTCAAGCTCAACGCCCTCATCGACGGCGGGTAGCGGTCAGTCAGTTGACGACGACCGCAGTCGCTTTCAAGGGCTCTTTCGACGGCGCCCAATTGGGCTGTCCGCTGAACGTGAGTGCGACGTCGATGTCGAGCGTCTTCGGGATATAGCCCGCCCAGCTTAGACCCCGAGATCGTCGACCAGCTGTGGTTCTCCATCAAAGATGATGGAAATCGTCTGGAGGTGTGGCGCGGTCGCGGCGTATGTCGTTGGCGCTTCAGCACCGCAAAGAGGACGAGCGATCGCATGGCGACATTTGTGGCATCGACACGGCGCCCGCTACCAGTTTCGGTCCCGCCGCTTATCTCGGCCGCATGATGCGGAGCACCGGCTTGCCGTTCGGGCCCGACTGGAGCGGAAAGAAGACCCGGTGCGTCGCGGGATCGACCGCCACGCTGTGAGACGCGTCTCCCGGGTGCTCGCGGTCCACCGCGACGAGGCCCGCCTTGTTCGTGTCGAAGACGACGAGGTCTCCGCTCTCGGCGGCGACATAGAGGAGGCCGAGGCCCGGGTCGACGCTCATGACGTCAGGATCGGCGCCCGTGGGCGCGGTGACGACGGCGTGCGCGCCGTCGAGTTCGACGCGCACCAGTGTGGCATTGTCTTCGCACGCGACATACGCAGTCTTGCCGTTTGGGTGAATTCGCACGCCGTGAGCACCGTCGCATCCGGGCAATGGGAGCCGCGCTTTGATCGTGCCTGCGAGCGGTTCCACGGCGACGAGTTGATTCGGTGGAGACTTCCCGACGACGGCGATCCAAAAGACGTGGCGTGCGGCGTCGAACACGACATTGCCGGTCTCCACGCCGAGCACGATCTGCGAGCGCTCGCCGCTGCCGGACTCTGCGATGAGGGAAATGGCGCCGTCTTTCTGATCGGACGTCGCGAGTATCTTGTCGATGGCATCGTAGCCGACGCCGTCGGGCGCATTGCCCGTCTGCACGCGCGCGAGCTCGTGGAGTGACTTGCCATCGACGATCACGACTTGCGAAGGCGAGCTCGTGATGAAGATTCGTCCGTCGCCGACGACGACGCCGCGCGCTGTCGGAATGTTCGGGAGCAATCGCTCCACCGAACCGTCTGCGAGCTTGAGCACGAGCACCGACGCGTCATTCATGTGCGCGAGCACGAGGTGTCCTTGCTCGGCGTCGATGTCCTGATAGTCGAAGCGCGTCGCGCCGCCCGGCAGCTCCACGTCCGCAACGAGCACGAGCGGGAGGTTCGCGGTGGGCGCCGCGGGCTCGTGGGTGCGGCCACAAGACGAGCACCCCGCCAGCACGACCCACACGATGGCACAGCCCCAATGCGTATTCATGTCTCGATCACCCACTCCTCGATAGATCTCGACGAGCGCGAACGCAACTGCGCTATTTCCTACAGCGCAATGTTGCCGCTCCTGTTCGACGTCGCTCTCGCGCACCTCGACGCCACGCGCGTCGGGCACGCGCCGAAGCTCGACGGAGACCTCTCGGACGCGGCCTGGGTCGCGGCGCCTCCCGTGACGGCCTTCACGCAGAAGTTCCCCAACGAGGCGACTGCGCCGAGCGACAAGACGACGATGCGCGTGGTCTACGACGACGACTCGATCTACGTCGCGTTCGACTGCCAGCAGACGCACTCCAAAGTGGTGGAGCGATTGACGCGCCGCGGCCGCCTCGTCGAGTCGGATTGGGTGTCGGTCGCGCTCGGCACCCGCGGAGATGGCAAGAGCGCGTTCGAGTTCGCCGTCAACGCGTCTGGCGTACTCGCGGACACACTGCGCTTCAACGACACGGAGACGAGCGAGAACTGGGACGAGAACTGGGAGGCGCAGACCAAGGTCACGGCAACGGGGTGGACCGCGGAGCTCCGAATCCCGCTCAACATCCTCCGGTTCGCGACACTGCCGCTGCAGTCGTGGGACTTCCAAGCGCGCCGCTATATCTCGGAGAGGCAGGAGACGGACGAGTGGGCGTTCATTCCGCGCGCCGTCGCAGGTGAGGTGTCGCACTATGGGCGGCTGGACGATCTTCGCGGGTTGACGGCGAAGGCCCCCTTGGAACTCCGCCCCTCCGTGCTCGGCAAGCTCACGCGTCGCGACGCGGCGGTCGATGCGACGGGGAGCGGACTGACACCAGGCTTCTCTGCGGGCGTAGACTTGAAGTGGCACCCTACCCACGACGTGACGCTCGATTTGACGCTCAATCCGGATTTCTCGACAGTCGGTGCCGACACGCTAGTTGCCAATCTTACGAGCTACGAGACCTTCTATTCGGAGAAGCGGCCGTTCTTCCTCGAGGGCGTCGATCTGTTCGAGACTCCAGTGCAACTCGTCTACACGCGCCGCATCGGACGCGTCGCGCCCCTGCCTGCATTGCGCACGGATTCCACCGCCGGAGAGCAGCTCGTAGATCTCCCGGCGCCCGCGACGATCATCGGTGCGAGCAAGCTGACCGGGCGAATCGCGCCGCGCTGGTCGTTCGGCGCGCTGCAAGCCGTGACCCTCGAGAACGACATGCAGGTAACCCGGAAGGACGGCAGCGTCGGTGCCCGCCTCGCCGACCCCATGAGCTCGTTCAACGTGCTCCGGTTGAAGCGCGATCTCGGAGACAACGCGCACATTGGAGTGATGACTACCGCCGTGACGCACGTCGAGCCGACTAGCGGTTATGCCAGCGACATCTCGGGCGACAATATGCAATTGTGCCCCAATGGCGCCGTGGTCTCGCGGTTCTCTCGTTGCTTCAATGACGCAATCGTGGGGGCGATCGATTGGCGTTGGCGTTCGAGCAAGGGCGACTGGGTGACCGAGGGACAAGCGGTGATGTCCCAATTGCAGAACGGGCCCACGCGCAAAGTGAGAGACGGCACGCTCATCGCACCGGGCGATCGCGGCTTCGGCCTAGTGGCCAATCTGAACAAAGAGGGGGGAGCGCACTTCGTCGGCGATCTCCGCGGCGAGTACAACGATCGAAAGCTCGACGTGAACGACCTCGGCTTCGACCGCCGCGCGAACAACGTCCGCTGGCGCGCAGACGTGGAGTACCGCGAACTCGAGCCGTGGTGGATCATGCGCGAGACGCACGTGCGCTTCGAGTACCTCGCCCGCTTCAATCTCGACGGGCTCGCTATCGGGAGCGGATATCAGCTCAATTACTCCGGCAAGCTGAAGAACAAATGGGAGGTCTTCACCGAGGTGCACTATCGAGGTCGCTGGTTCGACGACCGCGCGGCGGGCGACGGGACCTCGGTTGAGCGCGCGGGCCTCGTGGGGTTCGAGCTGGAGATCGAGAGCAACAAGACCAAGCGCGTCTCGTTCGCGGCGGAGACGGAGACGCAGCTACTCACCAATGGGCTCTATGCGACGGGGGATCTGCACCTCACGTTTCGGGTGCTGCCGCAGTTCGATTTCGAGATCGACCCCAGCTATGACTTCTCGTTCGGCGAGCCTCGCTTCGTCGGCGTGGGCGCCACTCCGGGCCAATACTTGTTTGGCCGACTCAGCGCCTCGAGCATCGGCTCCACCTTTCGCGCGGGGTACACGTTCACGCCGCGGCTCTCGTTGCAGGCTTATGCCCAGATCTTCCTCTCGACGGGGCACTACGAGGACTTCAGCTCCTTTCAATCCGCCGCACCTCGCTCGGTCGTGCACTTGAGTGAGCTCAGACCGTACGGATTGCCGCTCACTCAAAACCCGGACTTCGTTCAAGGCGTCATCAACGCCAACGTCGTGGGTCGATGGGAATACCGATTGGGGTCGACTCTCTACTTGATATACACGCGCACGCAGGCGCCCAATGTGGTGCTGGGCACGGGCGAGAGCGCGAGCTTCGGCTTCACTGCGCTGGGTCGCGCGCCGGCGATTGACGTGTTCATGGTGAAGCTCTCCTATTGGTGGGGGTGACCTGTCCCTGGGGGGGGGCAGGTAACTGTTTAGAGTCGATGAAGGAGGACTCCTGCGAAGCCGGCGATCAGTATCAACACCGGTTCGGGGAGCTTCTTTAGCGACGCTAGCGCGCCGAGTGAGGCAAGAGCGATAGCCACCGTGGTGACGTCGACGAGGGAGTGTCGCGCTAGAACGATGACGGCTCCGGCGATGGCTCCGACAGCGCCGGCCGTCACACCGTCCACGAAGGCCTTGATGCGTGGCCTCGCTGCGAGCTTGCGGTAGTGCGGGGCCGCGATGACGACGATCAGAAAACACGGCAGGAAAACGCCGATCGCGGCCAATGAGGCGCCGACGGGGCCGGCGATGAGATAGCCGATGAACGCGACGGTGATGACGACCGGGCCCGGCGTGATCATGGCGACCGCGACCGCGTCGAGGAACTGTTGCTCCGTCAGCCATTGAGCGTCGGTTACGACTCCGTCGTGGAGGAACGGTACTACCGCAAGCCCACTCCCGAAGACGAACGCGCCCGCAGTGGTGAAGTACCAGAGCACCTTCACGAGTAGCGACGCGCTTGCCGGTCCCTTCGCACCGGTGACGAGCACCGCGGGAATCGAGATCGCCGCCCCGTCGCGGGTTGCGCCGCCGCGCGCTGCGGCGACGATGACACCACCCAAGACCACCGCGAGCACCTTCTCGGACTGCAACACTGCAGTCAGCGCAAGGTTCGTCAATGCGATAGCCCATAGTAGGTAGTCGCGCTTCAGAGTCTTCTTGAGTAGGTTGAACGAGCTGCGCGCAATGAGGGCGATTACGGTCGCTCCGACGCCGTAGAATGCGCCTTGCATCCAGGGCAATCCGCCATATCTCAAATAAAGCGCAGAGAGCCCGAGGACCATCACGAACGAAGGTCCGATGAACGCAATGCTGACGAGAGCGGCGCCGAGCGTGCGCCCGCGCACCCAGCCGAGGTAGATGGCGAGCTGTGCGGCGAGCGGACCTGGTGACAACTGCGAGAGAGCGAGGCCCTCGTCGTAATCACTTTTGTCGACCCAGCCTCGCGCCTGCACGAGATCGCGATCCATCATCCCGATGAGGGCGATTGGCCCGCCGAATCCTAGCGCGCCGAGCTTCAGAAAGTAGGCGAGGAACGCAGGGAGCGAATACGGGTGCGCGGCTCGCTTCACGTGCTCTTGATCGCGCCGTCCCACGCCGTCAGGTCGAGGGCCTTCTTGAGTACGGCCGCGAGCTCGGCGGATTTGCCTCGTCCCCAATAGTGCAAAAATAGGAGTCGGGGGCTCTCCCCCGTCATGTGCGAGTGGATCGCGACGATGTCGATGCCCCCTGCGCGTAAGGCCTTCAGCACCGGTTGCAGCTCGGATTCGGTCACGGCAAAATCACCGTCCACCGCCGATGCTTCGTCGGTTCCTTGGAACGCGGCCCAAGTGTTGATTCCCATCACTTTGCCGATCGCGCACCCGCACGCTGCAGTCGCGGCGCGGCCCATCGTGGCTTTGTACATTCCGTCTTTGGATTGCCCTTTGACGCCAAAGAGTGCGTCGAGCTTCGTAGAGTCGATGGTGCTCTTGGACGCGATGGCGGGTGCTCCAGACTTGCCACTCGGCTTCGGGGACTTCTTTCTAATGTCGAGGATGGTGTCCATCGCGGCTTTGATGCCTTTGCCGAGATTGGCGACGGTGCCCTCGCCGTTGATGTGCATGAAAAAAACCGCGGGCTTCACGTAGAGGAAGTGGTTGTGCAGCGCGGTGACCTCGACTTCGGCGCCGAGCAGTGCGCTCATCACGGGGTTCACCTCGTCTTCGAAGAGCACGAGGTCTCCCATCACCATCGCCTCCACGCCCGGTTTCCCTGGTGTAAATGCGACCCATGACGTGAGGCCCATGAACGGCGCGAGCTTGCTACCGTCCACCTCGACGGGCACATCCGTGCGCGGGAACGTGACCTTCACGACAGGATCGGCCAGCTCGGGCTTCGCCCCGGTCGCCGCCGCGACTGCGTCTTGATTGATTGGCAGCGACTTGGGAGCGACTATCGCGGCAGGCGCCGTGAGCGTCGGTGGGACCGACGTGGCCGACGGTACGTGCGCTACGGGAAGACCTGCCGGACAGATCGTGTTGGTGCTCGCCGCGCCACAGGCAGTGACTGCGATTGTCAAGACGATGCACGATGCCAAGTTCATGTTTGGACCCTCCGGGCCGTTGGTCTCGCGACCATGCTCTATTTCGCCGGCGACTCCAACCTGGAAGTTCGTGCTCAGCGTGCCTTTTTATGCTGAAACCACGAACGTCAATCGACGAGTGGTTGCGTCTTCGTCAGGACGGCGACGACCCACAAGAGAATCGCGCCCCGCGCCGTCCATGCGACGGTGCGGAGCCAGTTGGTGACGACGAGCAGATCGTGTGCGCGCGCGTCGAAGCCTCGGGCGAAAATAGTATGTTGCGGTACCGACACGAACATCGTCACGGCCCAGGTCGTTACCGCGAGCGCAGCGCCAACCCACGCGACCTGCCGCGGAACGCCACCGAGCGGCCAGATCAGCCACGCCATCGCGCCGGCGAGCTCGCAAGCCATCAGCGGCGCGACCACATAGGTGATCAGGCGCGAGTGAGACTCGTGATAAGCGACAAAGTCTGCCGCGGCAACGCGCGCAAAAAGTGGGTAGGCGACGACCTGCACGAACCAGATGAGACCGACGAGCGGGAGTGTCGTTCCCAGCTGCAGGAGCAGTGCTGCTCTCGGAAATCCCACGTCAGCGCCGGTGCCAAGGCGAGCAGCCGCATACGGCCTTTGCAGTCAGGACGGCGCTGTTCCGCGTGTTCATGTTCAGCGCGTTCGACACTACGTCTGCCGCGGCCTGGCGAGTATAGTCTTCGACTACGCGGCGCGTTTTAGTAATTGGCTTTCTCCAGCGCAGATTGTGACTTGGCGAGTTCTTGCTTGGCGCTCTCCAATGACTTTGCGAGTGAAGCTGCGCGCTCGTTGGCGTCGCCCTCGGCGGAGATCGCGAGTCTCTCGCCTTCTCTCGCCGCCTCGAGGTTGGCCTTCGCCGATTGGGTCGCTTGCCGCAGCTGCGTCAACTGACTCATCAGCGCGCTTGCCGCTCGGGACACTGAGTCGATCCTCTCCTTGGCGACGTCGAGAGCGTCTTGCGCTGCAGCGATCGCGTCAGCTCTCTTCTTCACGTCGGCGTCCGAGGTCGTCGGGATCACTCTCAAGCGAGTCGAGCTCGGCGGAGGCTGCGGGGCCGATTGTGGCGTGGTGTGGGGCGCCTCGGTCCGAACCGCGATGGGCTCGCCGCCGCCGACCATCGTCGCGAGCTCTTCGAAGCTCGGTGGGTCGACGTCCGCACACAAACAACCCGCTTCATGAGGAGCGAACGATCCTCGCGACGAGATCGCTTGTAACGATCGGCTCAAACGATCCAACGTCGTCGTGGTAGGCGGTTGTGCCGACGCTTCGAGCAACCTCGCCCCCTCCGAGCGCAACGCGGCGACGCGCTCCGTCTGGAGTCGTTGAGCCGCGCGCAGCTCGGCGGCGCCCTCACCCTGCAGTGACGCCGCGGCCGCCGCACGCAGCTCGGCTCCCACCGTTAGCAGGGCATTGAGCGCGTTCCCGTGCGAGCGAAACAATTGATTGACGGCCCACGCCGACGCCGTGGGGCGCGCGAACGCTTTTATCTGCTTCGATCGCGCCGCGTCACCCTCCTTCTTCACGACCGCGGCGAGCGCGTTGCGCGCGGCGGTGAACTCGGAGAGCGCGAGCGAGAACAGTTCGAACACACGCGGGTCCATCGCGCGAACATATCGCGCTTCGTGCGCGACTACGGGGGATCTTCGCTCTGGTTTCATTCCAAGCACGGACGAAAAGGAGTCGCGACTTTGGGCGTCGCAAAAGGTTCGCCTCCTGCGCGAGGGTTGCACGATGGGGCCGACCGCTCGATCCAAATCCCGTGAAACGTGTTGGATCGACGCTTGCTGAAGAGCGAGATCATGACGAAGCGGGTCTTGATCCTCGGCGGCGGCACTGGCGGCACGATGATGGCGAACAAGCTGGTTCGCGCGCTCGTCGATGACGCTTGGACGATCACCGTCGTCGACCGCGACGATCTCCACCTCTATCAACCTGGGTTGCTGTTCCTCCCGTTCGGGCAGTATCGCGCGAGCGAGATCGTGCGACCTCGTAAGGCGCTCCTCGACCCACGCGTGAAGCTCGTGCTTGGCGAGATCGATCGCGTAGCGCCCGACAGCAACGAGGTCGCGATGAAGAGCGGCGTGCGGCTCGCGTACGACGTGCTCATCGTCGCCACGGGCAGTCGCCTCGCGCCAGAGCAGACACAGGGGTTGACGGGCGCGGGCTGGAGGGAGACCGCCTTCGACTTTTATACACTCGAGGGCGCGCTCGCGTTGCGTGACGCGTTCGAGAACTTCAAAGGCGGTCGACTCGTCGTCAACGTCGTGGACATGCCGATCAAATGCCCAGTGGCGCCGCTCGAGTTTCTATTCTTGGCGGAGGCCTATTTCACCAAGAAGGGGATACGCGACAAAGTCGAAATCGCTTATGCGACTCCGCTCGAGGGCGCCTTCACCAAGCCGCGCGCTTCGGCCGCGTTCGGCGACATGCTCAGCAAGCGCGGGATCTCCGTGCTCGGCGACTTCTCCGTCTCCGAGGTGGATGGGCAGAAGCGAACCCTAAAGGCCTACGACGGGCGCGAAACGAACTACGACTTGCTCGTGACGGTCCCGCTCCATAGCGGAGCCGAGGCTGTCGCGAGCTCGGGGATGGCGGACGCGGGCGGCTGGCTCGAGGTCGACAAGCACACACTCCAAAGTACCAAGTTCCCGAACGTGTTTGGCGTGGGCGACGCGACGAACTCCCCAGCCTCCAAAGCGGGTGCAGTCGCGCACTTTCAGAGCGAGGTGTTGTTCGAGAACGTGCGGCGCCACATCGGAGGAAAGCCGCCGCTGCCGGCGTTCGACGGACACGTCAATTGCTTCATAGAGACCGGCTACGGCAAGGCGATGCTCATCGACTTCAATTACGAGACAGAGCCACTGCCCGGCCGCTTCCCATTGCCGGGCATTGGACCTTTCACGCTCCTCGAAGAGAGCGCCACCAATCACTGGGGCAAGCTCGGCTTCAAGTGGGTTTATTGGAACGTGTTGCTCGCAGGTAGTGAGCTGCCGCTCGACCCAAGAATGGTGCTCGCGGGAAAGTGGGCATGACTATGGATCCGAAAATGAACGCCCACGACGAAGTGACGATCAAGCTCGAGGCAATTGAATTGCAAGTCGCCTATCTGGTGGAGCGTCAGAAAAAGACCGAAGAGCTCTTCACCGAGATGACGCCCATCCTGCGCGAGGTGATGAGCACGGCCATCGAGAAGCTCGATACGCTCGAGAAGAAGGGCTACTTCGCGTTCGGCCGCGAGCTCGTGTCCGTCGGAGAAAGAATCGTCGACGGATTCAAACCCGACGACGTGCGCCAGCTCGGCGACGCGGTGGTCGGCATCTTGGAGGCCGTCCGCGCCGTGACGCAGCCGCGCGTGCTCGAGATCGCGAACGAGGCCGCCGCAGCTCTCGAAGCGTCGGACTCTGCGGAGCCGATCGGCTTGCTAGGGATGGTGCGCTCCACCGGCGATCACGACGTGCAGAAGGGTATGAGCGTGATGATGCAGGTGATGCGTCACGTCGGCCGCGCAGCGCGCGCGGTCCACGAGCAGCAGAAGGCGGACCCGCGAGTGTCTCGGAAACGGAAGCTCGAGGCGGTGCTCGGGTCGCGCAAGAAGGTGCTCGGCGTCGAGCGCAAACCGGCGCCGAAGTCCGCGAGCTGCGCGGTGCCGTCGAACGGTCCCGCGGCAGTCGCTACAGTCATCGACGGCGTAGCGTTTGGCGCGGACGGTCACCTCGCGAACGCGAAGGACTGGACGCCCGCGCTGGCCGAGAAGCTCGCGGCAATGCAGCAGCTCACGCTCGACGACGCGCGCTGGGCGCTCATCAAGCTCGCGCGCGAGGAGTTCGAGAGAACGAGCACTTCACCGAACATCAGACGCCTGACGCAGCTCGCCAACATCGCGACCAAAGACGTCTATGCGCTGTTTCCCAAAGCGCCAGCGCGCACGGTCGCGAAAATTGCCGGCACGCCGAAGCCGGCGGGATGCATCTAAAGAGGAGCACTGTTTTATGGAAGCCGACAAACGCAAAGTCGCAATCATCTGTTCGCACGGCGGGCTCGATGAGGCCTATCCGGCGCTCATCCTCGCCAACGCTGCTCGTCAATCTGGGATTGAGGCCTTGGTCTTCTTCACGTTCTGGGGGCTGGACATCATCACCAAGAGCCGGGTCGATCATTTGCACGTCAATCTGGCGGGCAATGCGGCCTCTGGGATGCCCACCATCATTGGCGGACTGCCCGGGATGGAGAGCCTCGCGGCGTCGATGATGCGGAAGCAAATGACGGAGCTCGACCTGCCGACCGTGCGCGAGATGCTGCAAATCCTCGAGGAGTCCGGTGCGGCGCTGTATGGCTGCGAGCTCGCCCTCAAGATGTTCAAGCGAACGAAAGAAGACCTCGTCACGTACGTGAAGGACGTCATCACTGCAGGCGACTTCTTCGACCTCGCGGAGGGCGCACAGATCATTTTTACCTAGCCGAGAGCTGGGGAGGAGCGGTTCGGAGCGTCATCGAGCCGCGAGTGACATCTTCGTGGAAACGACGAAACCGTTCTCGGTCGCGTGGCGTAGGAGTATCCTGACATCCCCTCAGGAGGCCTCTATGGATCACGCCAACGCAATCGAAAAAGCAGCCGTACTCGCCGCACAAGTCGCGCCAAAAGCCGAGGCGCACGATCGCGCCGGAAGCTTCTGCGACGACGGCGTCGAGGCGCTCTCCAAGGCGGGCTTCATGGGCCTGATGGTCCCCAAAGACGCCGGCGGCGAGGGTCTCGGGCCGAAGACGTTCGCGGCCGTGCTCACGACCATCGCGGAGGCGGACGCGTCGCTAGGCATGATTTACTTGATGCACGTGCTCGGCACGAACGTCGTCGTGAGCGGGCGCAAGAGCGCCCTTCGCGACAAGCTGCTCGCCGAGGTCGTCGCGGGCAAACACCTCTCGACGCTCGCGTTCAGCGAAGCAGGCTCGCGCAGCCACTTTTGGGCACCGGTCTCGAGGGCGGAGACGCGCACAGGCGGCTCGCGTCTCAACGCGAAGAAGTCTTGGGTGACGAGCGCCGGCAGGGCGCAGAGCTACATCGTGTCGAGCCTGTCGGCGTCCGCGAAGACGCCAGTCGAGTCCAACTTGTACTTGGTGCTCGCGGGCACTCCTGGAGTCACAGTCGCGGCCGCGTGGGACGGCATGGGTCTGCGCGCGAACGCCTCTTCGCCGATGGGCATCGAGGCCGTGGACGTCTCGGACGACGCGCGGCTCACCGAGGACGGCAAGGGCTTCGACGCGATGATGGGCTGGGTGCTGCCGCTCTTCTGTCTCGGCTCCGCCTGCGTCGGGCTCGGCCTCGCTCGCGCCGCAGTGGCGGCGACGACCAAGCACCTGAAGGCGTCGCGGTTCGAGCACATGGGCAACGTCAGCCTCGGCGAAGCGCTCCCCAACTTGCGCGCCCGACTCGCTCAGATGCAAATCGAGACTGACGGTCTTGCGTCGAGAATCGATGACACTGTTCGACATCTCGAGAGCCCCGGCGACCTGACGATGCTCCGCGTCCTCGAGGTCAAGGCCGCGGGCGGAGAGGTCGCGACGAGCGTCACCTCCACGGCGATGCGCACGTGCGGTGGCGCCGCCTTCTCCAAGCACACGTCCATCGAGAGACTCTTTCGCGACGCGCACGCCGGCACCGTCATGGCTCCTACCGTGGACGTATTGCATGACTTCATCGGCAAGGCGCTCTTGGGCATTCCACTCTTTTGAGAATTGGGAAATAATATGAAGACAATTTGGTTGGGCGCGGTCGCCTATGACGCCAAGGTCGTTCCCATTTGGGAGGGAATGCGAACCTACTTCCACGACGAGGCGAAGCTGCCCGTCGAGATCATCCTGTTCCAGAGCTACGAGCGTCAGAACGACGCGCTCCTCGGAGCCGGAAACGCGCCGCGGATCGACATCGCGTGGCACACCAATCTCGCGTACGTGCAGGCGCTCCGATGGAGCGAAGGCGCTTGTAAGCCGATCGCCACGCGCGACGCCGACATCGGCTGGACGAGCATGATCATCGCGCCAAAGGGCGGGGCAGTGAAGAAGCTAGAAGACCTGCGGGGCAAGCGCCTCGCGTTCGGAAGTCGCGACAGCGGTCACGCGGCCATCTTGCCCGCGCACTACTTGGCGGCGGCAGGATTGGTCGAGAACAAGGACTATCAATCTACTCGTTTCAATACCGATTTGGGCAAGCACGGAGACACGGGCACGAGCGAAGTGGACGTGCTCAAAGCGGTATTGGAAGGCAAGGCCGATGCGGGTGCGGTCGGCAGCCCGTTCTGGTCCGGAGTCCTCGAGAGGGGCTTGGTGCCGAAGGGCTCGGTGGAAGTCATCTGGACCTCCCCACCCTACAATCACTGCATGTTCACCGGGCGCGTCGGCTTGCCCGCGGAGCAGTCGGAGGCCTTCGCGCGCGCTCTCTTCGGGATGAGTTGGGACAACCCCGTTCATCGGCCCGTGCTTGAGGCCGAGGGTTTGAAGCAGTGGGTCGCCCCAAAGACTGACGGCTACGAAGCGCTCGGCGCCGCGTGCGACGCGCAGGGATTCTTCGCCAAGGTGTGAGGCGGGGAGGGCAGTGCCGGTCGGAACTCACGTCCGGCGGAACGCCTTTGCCCACCCATCGACGCTTGGTGTAAAGGACGCATCAGAGACGGAGCGGAGTTCTGCGTGCGCTAATATCCGGGCATGCCGATCCGCGCTCTCGTTTCGCTCTGCATCGCTACCCTGATCGCCGCAGGGTGCTCTTCATCGTCTCCCGCACCCGCGGTGGACCCGGCCGCGTCCGTACCGGAGGGTTGCGACCCGATCGTGCCCGAGCAGTGCGGGTTTCCGCTGCCGAACGACTTCTGGCTCACCACCGACGCTTCCGGAAACAAGCACCTCGCGTTCGGCCCGAAGACCTTGCCGAGCAACAACGCGAACGGCAAACAGATCGATCCTGCGACGTGGAACGCCCACGACGGGTTCTCTCCGGGTGAGGAGCTGGTGACGTTCCTGCCCAACGCGAGCGCGAAGGGTCTCTTCGGACAGGACGCGATCGCGCAGTCGCTCACCACGGGATCGTCGACGATCATCGTGGACACGGCGACCGGCGAGCTCGTCCCCCACTGGGCCGAACTCGACATGTCGACGTACCGCGACGACGATCGCTCGCTCTTGATTCATCCCGCGAAGCGACTCAAGGACGCGACGCGATATGTCGTCGCCGTTCGTCACGTCGTCGATGGTGACGGCAAGCCGATCGCCGCGAGCCCTGCTTTTTCGGCACTTCGTGACCATCTGCCGAGCAAGCTGTTGGACGCACGTCGCGCGCACTTCGAGGACTTGTTCGCCACGCTGGACAAGGCGGGAGTCGGCAGGCGTGATCTGCAGGTCGCCTGGGACTTCACGACGGCGAGCCGCGATCAGAACGTCCGCGACATGTTGTCCATGCGCGATCAGGCGCTCGCGGTCGTCGGCACGCAGGGTCCCGAGTACACAATCACTAAAGTCCAGGACGCCCCCAATCAGTGGCTCTCGAAGGAGGTCACCGGATTGATGACCGTCCCGCTTTACTTGGACAAGCCGGGACCCAACGCGACAATCACGCGCGGGCCCGACGGTCTGCCCAAACAGAACGGCACAGCGCAGTACGAGTTCGTCATGCTCATCCCGAAGACGATCCCGACGGACAAGCCGCTAGGGATCTTGCAGAACGGTCACGGCCTGCTCGGCACCAAGTTCGAGGGCGATAGCGGATATCTCGCGCAGATATGTGAGCAGTATGGGTACGTCTCGATCGCCGTGGATTGGATCGGTATGGCGCACGACGACGTCCCTACGTTCGAGAACGCGACGGGCGTCGACATTTCGTTCTTCGAGCGTGCCATCGATCGGCAGCACCAAGGCTTCGTCAACGCACTGCTCGCGATGCGCATGATGAAGGGGCGGATGACGAAGGAGCCGCTGCTCCAACAGAACGGCAAGTCGATCATCGACCCGGGCTTGGCGGCTTATCGAGGTGACAGCCAAGGCGGGATCTTCGGCATCACGTACATGGCCATCAGCACCGACGTGACTCGCGGGCTGCTCGGCGAGCCCGGCGTTCCGTACACGCTGTTGCTCGACAGGAGCGTGGACTTCAGCGGCTTCAAGGCGTTTCTCAAGGGGGCCTACCCCCACGGCGTGGACCTGCGACTCATCTACGCGCTCATCCAAATGAGCTGGGACCGCACCGAGCCCGACGGGTACGTGCCGTATATCAGGCAGAACATGCTGCCGAACACGCCTGCGCACGAGGTGCTGATCCACGACGCGCTCGGCGATCACCAAGTCACGCCGCTCGGCGCAGAGCTGCTCGCGCGGACGATCGGCGCCAAGAACGTGAAGCCCGTGAACCAATCGATCTGGGGTGTAGAGGAGGCGACGCCGCCGTTCATGGGCTCGGCGATAGTCGAGTATGACTTCGGCAACACGGCCCCGGTCACCAACATCCCGCCCTCGGGACCGAACTACGGCCTGGACCCGCACGACGCAGTCCGCGTGCTGAAGAGCGCGACCGATCAGGCGGACCATTTCTTTCGGACCGGTGAAGTCAGCCTGGTGTGCAGCGGACCCTGCAAGGGCAAGTGACGCGCTAGAGCGAGCCGTTCGGATTGCCCCCTAGGATCACCGTCGACGCGCCCCTGCGGATGTGGGGGTTGGGTGAAGTCGAAGGTCCGTACGTGAAGTGACCGAGTCACGCGGGACGGCTATCGCGCGTACTTGAGGATTGTCTTGATGATTTTGTAGCTAGCGCCAACCGTGCCACGGAGCGTCCCGGATACTTTGGATTGTCCGCCACGTCGGGCGTGGCATCGAACGGGCACCTCGCGCACCCGGAGGCGCTCGCGGTGCGCGCGCAGTAGCAGCTCGATGGTGAACCCATAGGTGCGATCTGTGAGCGCGAGCCGCGACAGTTCGCTCATCGAGATTGCTTTGAACGGCGGCATATCCGAGTAGCGCGCCCCCGTGACCACGCGCATGACGCGCGGCGCCAGCCAGTTGCCGAAGCGTTGTGCGGGCGCCATCGCGCCTCTCTCCACGAGATGGCCCGGGCGTACGCCGAGGCACAAATCAACCTCTCCCGCGATGATCGGCGCAAGGAGCTTGGTGGCATCTGCGGGGTCGTCGCTGCCGTCTGCGTCGAGGAACAAGACGATCTCGGCACCTAGCTCTCGCGCCTCTTCGATGCCCGCGAGACATGCAGCGCCATAGCCACGTTCCCGCTGCTCCTTCACGCGCGCCCCTGCCTCGCGTGCTCGCAGCGCAGTTCGATCACGGCTCCCGTTGTCCACGACGACCGCTTCGATGCCGGCCGCGACGAGCCCGCCCACCACCGCGCCGATCGTCTCCTCTTCATCGAGCGCAGGGAGGACTGCGACGACCTTCATTGAACGAGGACGTCAATCGATTTGCGATCGCTCACGATGCACCCCTCACTCGAGATGATGAGCGAATAGGTGTATTTGCCGGGGACGCTCGGCACACTCACGCGCGTCTTCCAAACGCCGTCCGGGAAGCCCATGGATTGCACGCCCGCGCTTGGCGGATCGAACGCGCGCGCGAAGTGCGTCGTGGGCTCTACCAAGAGCACCTCGTCGCTGATGGGGTCCTTCCGCTTCGTATCGGTGAACGTCGCTTGGGTGACTTGCGCCGAGAAGTCCAGCGATCCGCCGGGCGCGACCGTGGCGGCGCTCGCGGTGAACGAGCCGACCGCGGGCTTCGTGTCGAGCGGGCCTAGGGGCTCGACCGGAATGATCGTGTCGCCGGGGTGCAGGTACGGATCGACCAGAACAGTCCCATAGAAGTAGTTGTCTTGAAACGAGTGCACGCCCAGAGGTCCGCCTGGCACGTGCAGGGTGACCTTGCCATTGGCGTCCGTCACGGCAGATATCGTGTAGTGCGGGTTGCCCTTCGACGTGTCTGCGATTGGCAAGTAGCGACCGCCTACTTCGAAGGCCACGAGCGTGCTCTTCATGGGCTGCTGGGTCTTGCTGTCCACGAACTGCATCGTGACGTCCGTCGGGCCGCTCGCACCCGAGCTGAGAAAGCAGCCGCTCACGAACAGCACGACCAGACCTGGAAAGAAGCGCATACTCGAGCATACGTCGAAGTGACTCCGAGAGTTTCATGTTCCGAAACCGATCACGGGCTTGCGGCGTAGATTCCTCGTGCGGATAGCTCTCGCGGAAGCGCCAGAGGTGGACCAGCCGAAGGAGCTCTTCGCTCCGCGTGGCGCGATCGCGCGCGGAGAGCCCTTCGATCTGGAGAGGAAACTCGATGTTGCCGCGCAGCGTGAGCCACGGAAAGAGCGCTGCATCTTGAAACACCATCGCGCGGTCGGGCGCCGGCCCATCGATCGCGCGGCCGCTCTCGAGGACGCGTCCCGCGGTCGGCTTTGCCAGACCGGCGAAGAGGTTGAGGATGGTGG
>ENA-OFCD01000889-OFCD01000889.1-metagenomes-genome-assembly--contig:-NODE-889-length-17249-cov-4.071769_pt1 | contig 17249 bp, 12 predicted proteins | sample MGYA00153392_OFCD01 | MGnify analysis MGYA00153392
ACGGCAACGATTCCCGACGAAGGTATCGCGAAGGTATCGGCGAAAAACGCCCCACACCTAAAGGGGTCGAGCGCAGCGGAAGCCTACGGTATCGGACACGGTGACCGCCATCGTGGTCGGCACGTGTTGTCGATACGCGCCGTGCATCAGGGCGGCGAGGTCCGACCAATTTCCACCGCGCAGCGCAAGCGATGGACCGTCCGCGGTGCCCGGTTGTCTGCAGACCGGATCGTAGAGCAGCGGAGCCCGCCAACACGTCTCCGTGTCTTTGGCCCACTCGTCCGCCATCCACTCCATGACGTTGCCTGCCAAGTCGACGACGTCTCCGACGCGATCTCGCGTTCCTTGTCCGGCCGGAGACGGTCCTACGCCGGTCTTGCCGCAGGTCGCGGAGGTGGTCTTGCGATCGAAGACGGCGTCCGCGCATTGCGGTACGTCGTCCCCCCACGGATAGGCCGCGCTCCGTCTACCACGCGCGAGGTACTCCCACTGCGCTTCGCTGATGAGCGCGCCTCCCGTCTGCGCGCAGTAGCTCGCCGCGCGCGCGCGGGCGATGCAAGTGACAGGCAGCGCCTCGTTCGCGCCAGGTTGGGTCGTGTACGAACACTGATCGTTGACGCCGCGACGTAGTGGCTCAAATAGAGTGGCACCGCGGCGTGCGCGGAGCTCGCCCACCGTCACTTCATGCGCGTTGACGAAGAACGGGCTCACGACGATGAGGCGCTCGCTCGGGTATCCCTCGTTCGTCGGGTCGCCCATCCAATACGCGCCGCCAGGTACGCACACTTCGTCGTCGTTCGGCGCCGTTGCGCATCCGACGCGATACGCGCTCGCCCATGTTCCCGCGAGCCTGCCCAACGCAGGACCAGGCTCCGCGTCGATCGGTGTGTCCAACGCGCCTCGTGGCGTACCGAGATCGTCGGTGTGAAGTACGACGTGCACACGAACGATCCCCTCGGCGCTCGTCGGTGGCACTCGCACGAAGGCCTCCAGCGTAGAAGTTGCGCGGGGCTCGACGACGAATCCACCCAACGTCCGAAACAGCCTGAGTCGCGCGACGACGCTGCCGCGCGCAGACGGGTTGAGCACGGCGAACGAGGCATTTCCCGCGAACGTCCTTCGGTGATCGAGCGTGAACTCGCGCGTGCACGCGGCGCAAGGTTCGCCTTGCACGAAGAGCTCGACACGCAATCGATCGAAGAGCGGCGCAGGATCGGTCAGCGCTTCACCCGGCGCGGGCGGCAAGATCGCGTCTGTGTCGACGTAGAGCAGCACCTGACCTTCGGGCGCGAGCGGCGCGCCGCACGAGGCGAGCGTCGCAGCGATCGCGATCGCAATTGCGACCCGCGACGATCTCATCGCGGCGCCGATGGATACGCGCAGCGGAAGCCGAGGAGCCCCTCCACGAGGTTGACACTCAAGAAGAAGCGCGTGCCGAGATCGGCGACGGTCTGCGTCGCGAAGCTGAACCCACGCAGCGCGCGCGTCGAAGTCGGAGTGATCACTGCGGGGTCACCGCAGAGCGGGTCGACGATGCCGGTCGCGCTCCAACACGAGTCTAGGTAGGAGACGCCTCGATCCAGCGTCCACTCCGTGACGCCGCCCGCGAGACCGTTCACGCCGAGAGAGGTGTGATCAACGTCGCTCTCGGCGATCGACGGAACGCCCGCCGGTTGATCCTGACACGTTCGACCGCCGACGACGGAGCGGCCGAACACTGCGCGCGCGCAAGTGGGAATGTCGTTACCCCATGGGAAGCGCACCTTCTCAGCGCGTCCCGCGGTCGTCCCCGCATGCTCCCACTGGACCTCCGTGGGCAGGTCACCTCCCGCGAACTGACAGAACTCGCGTGCGGTCTGCCACTCCAAGCATGTCACCGCATAGTCCTCGCGACCCATCTCCACAGCGGACCACGTGCACCAACCGTTGGCGGTGTCGACGAGCGGTCGATCGCGCGGTGCGGGGAGCTTGGTCGGCTTGAAACCTGTCGCGAGAGCCGTGCGGAATCGTCCGACGGAGACCTCACGGCGATCGATCCAGAACGTGTTCACGCCGAATACGCGGACGGGCGTGGAAGCGAGCGAGACGTTCGCGGAGGCCGCGACCGTGCCGACGAGCGTGGCGCCGCCGGGCATGCACGCGGCGACGCTCGACGGATCTTCCGCCGCGGGGCACTTCGTGGCGAGCCATGTTCCTACGAGAGAGCGCGCTGACGGACGCGTGTCGACGGACGCTTCGACGGGGACGAGAGTCTTCTCGGAGTCGAGGCACGTCTGCGCTTGCCCGAGGATGGGACCACGTGACGGGTCATCGGCGAGCACCGCGGAGGTCCCGACGCATGCGCCGCGGAGGACGACGCCGACACGCGCAACACTGCCTGGCGACAACGTAACGCGCGCGAGCCTGTCGACAGTGTCGAGCGGGTCCGGCTCCGAGACAGGAGTCACGTCCACTCCGTTTTTGACGAGGCGTAACGGAGCCGATTGGCTCGCACCGCCGACGAGCGGACCGTCCCATCGATGCGGGCGTTCTCCAAGATAATCGCGCGTGCGTCCGTCCGGATACACGCGCACGCGCACCCAAACGTGAGACACGCGCGAGTCGTCGCCCGAATAGACACCGAAGCTCATCGGCCACTCCAACGGAGAGAGGCGCGACACCTCCACCGAGTCGAACCACGTACCGTCGTCGGCGTACACATCGACGCGAGCTCGAGACGCGACGAGCGGGGACGGCAGATCCGTATCCACGACCACCACCACCTCGGGCAACGGCGGAAGCGCGTTGGACTGGCAAGTCGTGAGCACGAACGCGAGCGGTGCTACCGCAAACGTCAGAGCGTGAGCGCGTAGAATTTCTCGAAGCACTCGTTGAGATCCTTGGGGCGAAGGTCGCGGTCGTGGGCGAGCATGCGCATGACGAGACGGGCAAGCTCCGGCGGCACGTCCGCCGCGTCGATGGGTGAGATCTCGTTCTTGGTCATGTTGCGGACGATCTGCCCGTACGACTTGCCCTCTACGGGTCTGCGGCCTGTCAGGCACTCGTAGGCAATCGCACCCACCGCCCAGACGTCTGCGCGCAGGTCGATCGGACCATCGCCGTAGAGCTGTTCGGGCGCCATGTAGTGCGGCGTGCCGACGAGCGTTCCGGAGCGCGTGAGCGCCTCGAGTGTATTGCCGGAGCCTTCGTGGAGGAGCTTCGCGAGGCCGAAATCGAGCAGCATCGTCACGGGCTCCGCGCCCGGAGTCTCACGCGCGAGGAAGACATTGGACGGCTTCAGATCGCGGTGAAGGACTCCACGCGCATGCGCCGCGCGAACCGCGTCGGTGAGCGGCAACAAGATCGTGAGCGCCTCGCGCGCGCCGACGAAATGGCGACGCTCGAGGAAACGATCGAGCGGCTCGCCGATCAGCAAGTCCATGACGAGGATGGGCGGCGAGTTCGGTGAGAGCTTGAGCACTTCGCGGATTTGGACGATGTTCGGATGCTTGAGGAGCTTCGTCAGCGCGCCCTCGCGAGCGGCGCGGCCCGCGAACTCCGGAAGCTCGGCCTTCAGGATCTTGAGCGCCACGTCTCGTCCCATGTGCAGATCGCGCGCAGCCCAGACCACGCTGATTCCGCCCTCACCCACGATGCGGTCGAGCAGGTAGCGGCCGCCCAAGAGTGTCCCGGCGAGAGGATCGTCGCTTGCGGTGGGGCGCTCGCTCGGCAGCGTGCGCGCGAACGGCGTGCGCAAATCGTCGATGCCCTCGCTCGCGCGAAGGAACGCCGTAACGAGCTTGCGGCAGTCGCTGCAGCCGTCGAGGTGTGCGTCGATTTCGGCGCGACGCTCGGCCGGCGTATCCCCGAGCGCGAACAGTCGCTCTTCGTCGAGGCAAGGTTCGGCCACCCGCAAGCAGTCACGATAGCGCCTCGAGAGCCGTGTTGCTATGTTGGTTCGATGGCGGGGTCGGACCAGGCGTGGGCGAGCGCCACGCAGCGCTGGCCCACGATCAAGCTCGAACGCGCGACATTCGAGGCGCGGCTCGTCGAGACTCAGCTCACGGCCGTCGAGCTCGTCGTCTACGCCGAGGACCTCTACCTCGCGTGCGCGGCCTCGCTCGGAGACGCAACGGCCGTGGCAACGGTCGACTCGCTCGTCATGTCCGAGGCGAGTCGCGCACTCGGGAGGTTGGGGTTGGACGAAGCGGCACGTGACGACGTGCGGCAGATCGTCCGCGAGAAGCTGTTCGTACCGAAGTCCGGCGCGAGCGCGTCGGCGATCGGTCGTTACTCCGGCCGCGGTCCGCTCGGCGCTTGGCTGCGCGCGACGCTCGTGCACGCTGCGCTGAGTACGCTACGCACGCGAGCACGCGCGCCCGAGGACGTGTCGCTCTCTCGCTTGCCAGACGACGCAAGCGACCCAGACCTCGTACGACTTCGCGAACGCTATGGAGAAGCGTTTCGGGAGGCCTTTCAAGCGGCGTTGGTCGAGCTCTCGCCTCGACAGCGCAACGTGCTCCGCATGACCCACTTGGACGGCTTGACCGCCGAGCAGGTGGGCTCGACGTATGGCGTGCATCGCGTGAGCGTCGCGCGATGGCTCGGTGAGGCGCGCGCGGCGCTGCTCGAGCGCACGCGCGCTTCGCTGAGGGCGAAGTTGAGCGTCACGAGCGACGAGCTCTCGAGCCTCACACGCCTTTGTTTGAGCGAGCTCGACGTGAGCCTCGCCCGACTGCTCACGTGATCCGACCCGCGAGGTGAATCAGCCGCAGGTCCCGTCGGTGCCGCACGTCCCGCTGCAGCACTGCGAAGAGCCCGAGCAAGAGTCGCCCTTGGCCGCGCAGCAATCTTTGTCCTTGGACGGGGTCGAAGTGCATTTGCCAGGTCTGCCGTTGTCGAAGCAGCCCTTCGCGTCGCCCTCGCTCGGACACGAGTAATAGCTGTAGTTCAAGCAGCAAGAGCTGCTGCTGTAGCCGCTCTTGCCAGTTCCGTTGCTGGGCCCCGAGCCACCACAGGCGGACACGAGGACGGCAGTCAAAAAGCAGCTCGCGGCAATCGTTCGAACGTTGATCATAGGACGATGGTCTCCTTCGCTCCCTTCGACGCGGGCCGAGGTGATCTGTAACGACGACTTGTCGTCGCCTGCGGCGAACGACAACAACTGCGCGGTTTGGCTTCGCCAGCAACTTGTCGTCGCCTGCGGCGCGGCGACTTTCGTTGTTACAGCCGGACGCGGGCAGCGTCGAAGGGCAGATGGCACGACAGCGCGATGCTCGCGCCGCTTCGAGGCCGTCGCTTACACGGCTTGGAGGCCTGCAATGTTGGTTCGTGATTGGGTCATGGGTTCTTTGATCGCGGCTTGTTTGGCAGCCACGCAGTGCACCGGCGGTAACTGCACGAACGGGGTGTGCCAATGAAGCTCCGTAGACTCGCCTCCGCTCTCCTCATCGTCGCGCTTGCCGCACAAGCGACCGGTTGCGCAGGAGCGAAGACGTTCATGCACGCCGAGGGTGTCGCCGCGAGCGGCATCCGCGTCTCGCCGTCCGAGGTGTACTCGAACAAGTCGATGCTCATCGTGAAGTTCAAGGTGTTCAACGACGCGCGATCACCGGTGGTGCTCGACCCGTCTGCTGCGCGCCTCACGCTGCCGGACGGTCACGTCTTGTCCGCGAAGGGCTCCGGGCAAACGACTACGATCGATCCCGGCGGGTCTACCAACGCGCGTGTCGACTTCAAGTCGGACGGCTTCGAGTGGAAGTCTGTGCGACTCGCGCAGCTCAACCTCGCCAACGCCCTGCTGATCTCGGGATCGCCCTCGCACGTGCCTCCGATCGAGGTGCTCCTCGAGGCGAGAGATGCGCCGCTCGCGCAAATCGAGAGGAACCAAATCGTCATCAACGACCAGATCCAGTTTCGCGTCGGCAGTGCGGACATCCTGGGCGACAGCGATCCGATCGTCGATGCGGTCGCCGAGATCCTCGCGGCGCACCCGAACATCACGAAGCTCCACGTCGAAGGTCACACGGACAACACCGGCGGATCGGCGGCGAACCTCGAGCTCAGCAAGCGACGCGCTGCGTCGGTGTTGGCGGCTCTCGTGAGTCGAGGGGTCGCGCGCTCGCGCCTTACCAGCGCGGGATTCGGAGACAGCAAGCCGCTCGACACGAACGACAACGACGACGGCAGGCAACGCAACCGACGCGTCGAGTTCCACATGGATGGTCAGTGACCGGTTGACTTATCAAGGAATCTTCGCCGCCCATCCGAGGCCGCCCGTGTCCACGGGCGGTCTCTCGGGCGAGGGCCTCGTCGCAAGCCAGGTCGTCGCCGCGACGCCCGCAACGACCACACCGGCGACGGTCCAGAACCACCACCTCGTGACGACGCTCGGGTGATGCTCGCGCATTGGCGCGGACAGCTCCGAGCGTTGTCCGGGTCCGAGGCGGGCGTCGGTCTCGAACGGATCGAAGCCTGCCTTCTCGACCGTGACGCGATAGACGCCCGCCGGACGCGTGAGTACGAGCGGCGCAGTGCCGACGTCCACGCGATCGACTTTCACCGCAGCATTTGGCTGGTTCGAGGTGATCTTCAGCGACGCCGATAGCTCGGTCACGCGGATGGTCAGCGCGCGGTGCTCTGCCGGACGAACGGTCTCCGTCAACACGGCGTCGTCGAATCCGGCGTGCGTCACGTGGATGACGTGCACGCCAGGGTCGAGCAGGAGTTGGAACCTCGACGTCGGAGGTCGCGCGGGTTGACCGGCACCGAGCCCGGCGACCAGCGTCCGTGGATCAGACGTGTCTGCGACCAGGGGCGCGCCGTCCACTGCGATGGCGGCGTCCGCGGGATCGAGCGTGACGTCGAGCGTCGCGAGCACGGCATCGATCTCCTTTTGAAAGCGATCGATGTCTCTCACCGTGTCCGCGGGCAGCTCGGCGCTTGCCGACCGCTCCAAGAGAGCGCGCCCGAACGTCGCACGAGCGCGGACGTACTGACCGAGCGCGCGCTGGCACACCGCCATGTTGTAGGTGGTCCACGGGTGAGGGACGAGTGCGTACGATCGCTCGAACGTCGCGAGCGCCGCGGCCCACTGCGTGTCCTGCGCGAGAAAAGCGCCTTTGCGAAATGCCTCACGCGCGTCTTCGGTGTCGTCCGCTGCCGCCGCGCTCGCGAGGGTCAGCGCGAGCGCGAAAACGGCAAGTCGCATGCGGCATCGTCACCTAGAAAGGCGGCGTTGTCAGCAGCGGGTTGTTCGCGCGCGTCGATGCGGATGGCGTGGCAGTGAGGAGCGGCGGTGCGGTGGATGCCGAGTGGCGCGGCATCGACGGCGTGGACGCGACAGAAGCCGACGTGATCGGAACAACGAGAGGCGACGATGCGTCGGGCGCGTCGACTGCGGTCGCTAACGGTATGGGGGCGATCGTCGGCAGAGGCGCGGACTTGCCGCGGAACGCGACCATGACGGCGAACGTCATCGCCACCACCCCAAGGCCTATCGCCAACCAGCGCCGAGAAGATCGACGCGGCGCGACGACTGCGGGCGCTCCGTCGAGCGCGTCGAGTGCAGCTCGCGCGGTGGGCGTCCGCGCCTGTCGATCGATCGACAACAGCGCGTCGACCAGACCCGACAAAGACGGCGGGAGCTCCGGTGCCGTCGTCGCGAGCTTGGGGATCGCGCCTGTCGCCAACAGGCGCATCACTTGGCCGAGGTTGTCACCTTGCGTGGGCCGCTTGCCGGTCAAGCACTCGAACGCCAACACGCCTGCGGCCCAGAGGTCCGCGCGTCCGTCCACGTCAGGCTCACCGAACGCCTGTTCGGGCGCCATGTAATAGGGAGTGCCGAGGGTCGCGCCGCTCTCGGTGAGTGTCTTCGTCTCTTCGGCGTGGAGCATCTTCGCCACGCCGAAATCGAGGAGGCGGATCGCGGGTGGGTCTCGTTCGAGAAAGACGTTGTCGGGCTTGAGATCTCTGTGCACGACACCCGCCGCGTGCGCTGCCTCGAGCGTCTCCAAGATCGCGCGCAGCAAACGGACGGTCTCGGGGGCCGAGAGCTTGCCGTCGCGATCGAGACGCGTACGCAGGCTCTCGCCGATCAGCAGCTCCATCACGAGCACCGGCGCACCCTCATGCCGGATGACGTCTTGAATCGGCACGACGTTCGGATGCGGAACTGCGCTCGACGCTCGAGCCTCTCGCACCAAACGCTCATCGGACCGAGCGTCGCCGTTCTTGTGCAAGAACTTCAGCGCCCAGACGCGACCGGTCATGACATTGGTCGCCGCCCAAACCTCGCCCATGCCGCCGCTGCCGAGGAGCCACTCGATGCGGAACCTACCGGCGACAACGTCTCCAGGCTGCACGCGTCGAGCTGATCACAATCCACCGCCGTTGCGCAAGCGGCGCCTCAACGCACGCGTCAGCCCGTCTTCTTCTCGCCCTTGTCGCGCGGCTTCGCCTTCTTGGGCGGCGGCTTCTCCGAGGCGGTACCCACGTCAGAAGACACGCTGGACGACTGATCGAGGCTTCGCTTGAGCGCCTCGAACAGGTCGATGATCTGCGCCTTCGGAGCCTCTTGCGCGACGACGATCTCTTGACCGGAGACCTTCGCCTCGACGGCGGACTTCACGCGCTCTTCGTACTCGTCCTTGAATTCCTTCGCGTTGAACTCTCGCTTGGCGAGCTGCTCGATGAGCTTGTCCGCGAGCTGCTCTTCCATCGGCTTGAACGCCATCTCAGAGCCGAGCTCGATCTCGTCGAACGCGCGCACCTCGTTCGCGTAGTAGACGTAGTGGAGGATGAGGCCGCGAGAGCGATACGGCCGGATGAGCACGAGCTGCTCTTTGCCGCGCGTCCAATAGCGACCGACAGCGACGCGCTTGGTGCGCTGCATCGATTTGGAGAGCAGCTGATACGCCTTGTCGCCGCCTTTGTCCGGGCCGAGGTAGTAGCTCTTCTCGATGTGGACGAAGTCCACCGTGTCCTCCGGGACGAACTCGATCAGCTCGAGGCTGTCTGTCTTCGGGCTCTCCAGCTTCTTGAGCTCGGTCTCGTCGAACTGGACGAACTGCTCTTTCGCGAACTCGAAGCCCTTCACCATCTCGGTGCGCTCCACGATGCAGTTGTCGATTGGACAGAAGTATTGTTGCTTCATTCTCCCGCCGCACTTCTTGTGCAGCATGTTGAAGCTCACGTTCTGCGACGAGGCCGCAGTAAAGAGCTTGAACGGGATGGAGACGAGGCCAAAGCTGATCGTGCCTGAACCGATTGAACGAGCTGCCATGGGACGAATGGTAAGTGGGCGCGTCGTCAGAAGGCTAAATAATAGGCTCTGCTGCGCATGTGTGCAGCATGCAGTAGAATCCTCGGCGCGTGCCTGAGGACTCCGACAAGCTCAAGTCTTACCGAGACAAGCGCGACGCCAACGCGACTCCCGAGCCGATGGGTGAGTCGCTGCGGCGCCCGACGTCCACGCGCAACGGAGGGTTCGTCGTGCACCTGCACCACGCGACGGGCAAGCACTACGATCTGCGACTCGAGATCGGCGGCGTGCTCGTCAGCTTCGCAGTGCCGCACGGACCCACGCTCGATCCCGACAAAAAGGTGCTCGCCATCGAGACCGAGGATCACCCGATCGAGTACCTCGCGTTCGAGGCGGTGATCCCGAAAGGACAGTACGGCGCCGGCCCGATGATCGCGTGGGACCGCGGTGGCATCCGCTATCTCGACACCACCGCCGAAGAGGGCCTCGTCACGGGCAAGCTCGACTTCGTGCTCACGGGCTTCAAGTTGAAGGGTCGCTTCGCGCTGATCAAGTTGGCGAAGAGCGACAAGGGCAACGAGTGGCTGCTCATCAAGAAGAACGACGCGTTCGCCGCGCCGGGCACAGTCGTGATCGAAGCGCAGACGCGAAGCGTGTTGAGCGGACTGACAATCGACGAGCTGAAGCGGGCGGCAGACCTCGTCAAAGAGGCTCAAATGCAGGCGATCACCGCAGGCGCGAAGATCGGCGTCGTCACCGCGCACACGCTCGAGCCGATGCTGTGCGCTTCTGCGGAGGAGGCGGAGATGCCGACGGCAGGCTACACGTTCGAGCTCAAGCTCGACGGCGTCCGCATCGTCGCGCAGAAGGACGCCAGCGGAGTGATCCTCACGTATCGTTCGCACAGAGACGCGAGCGCCGCGTATCCGGAGATCGTCCAAGCGGTGGAGGCGATGTGCCCGGACCGCGTGGTGCTCGACGGAGAGATCGTGGCCTTCGACGACGAGGGCCTGCCCAACTTCCAGAAGCTCTCGCAGCGCATCGGCCTCAAGGGCGGCACGATCCCCGTCGTGTATCTCGTGTTCGACGTGCTCGCGATCGGTGAGCTCGATCTGCGCGACCTGCCGCTCTTGGCGCGCCGGCAGCTCCTCCGCAAGATCTTGCCGGGCGGAGGCTTCGTGCGACCCCTCGACTACCTCGAGAGAGACGGACGCGCGCTCTTCGACTTCTGTCGCTCGCGCCGGCTCGAGGGCGTCGTCGCGAAACGTGCAGATTCTCCGTATCGCGCGAGCAAGAAGCGAACGCGCGACTGGATCAAGATCAAGTGCGAGCGCGACGAGAGCTTCGTCGTGATCGGTTGGACGCGCGGCAACGAAGGTCGTTCTCGGCTCGGTGCGCTCGAACTCGCCGCATACGACGAGAACGGCGTGCTCACCGCGTGCGGCAAGGCCGGCAGCGGCCTCGACGAGAAGACAATCGACCTCTTGTTGCCGCAGCTCGAAGCGCTGAAGACCACGAAGAAAATGTACGCCGGCGATCCCGGAGACGCGCCGCTGGGCCGCACGATGGTCAAGCCCGAGGTCGTCGTGTCTGTGCGCTTCCTCGGATTCTCTGACGAGGGTCTGCTGCGCTTCCCATCGTTCCGCGGCGTCGATCACGATCGCGAACCCAAAGACTGCACCGTTCTCCCGCATCGCGACGAGCTCAAGGCGCCCGTGGACGGAGAAGAAGCACCACTGCGCACCGCTGCGCCGAACTCACGACGCGTCGCGCTCACCAACCAACAGAAGATCTTCTGGCCCAAGGAGGGCTACACCAAAGGCGATCTCTGTTCGTACTACGAGGCCATCGCGCCCACGATTTTGCCCTACTTGCGTGATCGCCCGATCGTCGTCGTGCGCTATCCCGACGGCATCGCGGGCAAAAACTTCTTTCAGTGGAACATCCCGTTCGGGTTTCCGAAGTGGATGCGACACGCCGCGCTCGGAGACGAAGACGAGGACGTGAAGAAGAAGCGCGTGTTCTTGGTGGACGACGCGATCGGTCTGCTCACGCTCGCGAACACGGGAGCTATCCCGATGCACATCCTCGCGTGCAGAGAGCAGTCGGTTGCGCAATGCGACTTCTGCACGATCGACTTCGACGTGGACAAGGCGTCGTTCGCAGACGGCGTCACGCTGGCGTACGAGCTGCGCAACATGTTGGACGACATCGGTCTCGTCGGTTTTCCGAAGACGAGCGGCCAGAGCGGCTTGCACGTGCTGATTCCGCTCGGACCGGGCGTGAGCTTCGAGACCGCCCAAGCGCTGAACGTCCTGCTGGGCAGGCTCGTCACGGCCGCGCACACGGACATCGCCACGATGGAGATGAGCGTCGGCAAGCGCGGCGCGAAGGTGTTCGTGGACGTCGGTCAGACCGGCAAGCGGCGCACGATCGTCGCGCCCTACTCCGTGCGCGCGAGAGACGGAGCGACCGTATCGACGCCGCTTCGATGGGACGAGGTCACGCCCGAGCTCGATGCGTCTGCGTTCACGATCCGTACGGTTCCTGGTCGTGTCGCGAAGGACGGAGACCCTATGCGCTCGATGCTGGAGCAGGCACCGAATGTCGCGTCAGCGATCCAAAAGCTCGGCAAACGACTCAGCGGGTGATCACCACGGGGCGCGCGACAACGTCGACGGTGGGCCAAGCGTCGTGAAGTAGACATACTTGTCATCGACCGCGAGATCGACCACGTGGGCGACGTTCGCAACGACGATCGCCAGGGCGCCGGACTTGGAGATGTGCGTGATGCTGGTATCGGTGGCGACGAAGACATCGTCTCCCCAAGAGGCGATTGCGCGCGCCTGAGGAAACGATGCGTCGCCGAGTGCCGCACCACCATCGATGCGCGTGAGCACGCTCACACCAGAGGACCGTGAAGTGATCGCGACCGCGCTCGCGTCCCCGACGAGATCGACCGCGCCATCTGCGTAGAGGTGCCTGACGTCACCACCGCGAATCGCCCACACCCCGTCGTGCAGCGCGAACGTCTTGTAGATCTGCGGCTCGTCGATCGGCAGCAACAGTCCGTCGATCGTGTTACGCGTGACGAACGTGCCCGCGTCCTTTCGCGTGAGCCAGTAGACGCCACCTGCGTCGTCGAGGTCGAGCGAGCGCGCGGGGTCCACGGCGCCTACCCATGTGAGATTGGCGTCCGATCCGGCGTCTTTAAGCCGAATCCCTGCGACGCGACCGTCCTTCGGTCCGCCGTCGCTCGCGTCGAGCGCGACGTATACGTAGTCTTGGTCGCACGCGAGGCCGCCCGTCGGCGCGTGATCGAGCAACGCGAGCGTGCGCGTCACTCCGCCAGACTTGTCCGTGGCGGTGAGCTGAGCTCCGTCGGCAAACACGATCTGGCTTCCGCAGACCGCAAGACCGAGCGGAGCATCACTCAGCGTTTGGAGCCAAGCGACGCCCGAATCGCCTGAGTCGCTCTTCGCCAAATCGCTACAGGCGATGTTCGATTCGCATCCTTTGTCGTCCACCGAGCCATCACAATGAAACCACCCCGGCTCGCAGAGGATGTCGCACTCGCCGAAGAGTCCACGCTCGGCGAAGGCGACATGCGGGCGACGGCTGGCATCGGGCGCGCAAGCAGAATTGGAGCCCAACCCGGCGCCGCCGCAGCCCTGGTTGCTGGAGCCGAAGTGCAAGTCGCTGTCAGAGTCAGCGCAGCCGCGGCTACTGGACAGGTCAGGCCCGCAGCTGCACGCGGGCGCCAGCATCAATGCGGCCGCAAACCACATGCCTCTAGGGAAGTCGCGCCAATGCACGAGTCAGTATGGCCCTAAAATGAGAACCCGTCAGCCGAAGGGTTCGTCGAGCTCGACTTTGAAGCTCACGAGAGTGCTCGCGAGGTTGTCGAGCGCTTCACCGAGAGCGGTGCCGCCAAACTCATCGCTCACTTCGACGCGCTTCTGCTCGACGATCGTCATGTCGTAGAGCCACGTGACCTCCGCGAGGCATGCGCGCAGCGCCGACCAGTTCGGCTGCATCGTATTCAGCTCGATCGCGAGGGAACCGAGAGCCTCCGTCACGCCGTCGAGCCACAAGTAAGCGCCCGCGAAATACGGCGCGAGCGGACCCTCTAGGCGATTCTCCTGGGCGGAGATGTCGACGACCGCTTCGATCGCGTTGCGTACGAGCGCGAGCAGACCCACGCGCTTGCGCAGCGAGAGCTCGGCGGCTTGCGCGGACATATCGTACGAGTCGAACTCGGCGCACTCGCGCTCCACGAGCTCCACCGCCGAGACGAGGGACGCGTGACGACGACGCGCATGATCGAGCGTGGACTCCGCTTCTTCTGGCTGGCGCGGCAGCGTACCGACGTAAGACTCTTCCTTGACCGGCAGCGCAGGTGTGGACCAGTCGTCGTCGAGATCGACGTCTAGGTCCGCGAGGTTGCGGCGAGTGGGGTCTTCGACGGGGGGCAAAAGTGAAATGCGTGCAGATTGCATGAGGGTATCCCTACGACGAGTGGCACGTTGTACTACATGCGCGTTAGATGGCAAGTGGTCCGGCCAACCACCTGCAATCGTTGCCTTGTGTCCAGCAGTATACGTGTCGGCTCCCGCACTTCTTCCTACCCCCACGCACAAAACCGAAAGCGCGAGCCCCTCTCTCGAGGAACTCGCGCTTCGGCGAGTGTCGCTTCGTAAGCTGAGCTTACTCTTCGTTGACCGCCGAGAGCTCGGCCGGGGTCATTGGCGTCGTCGGCCGCGGCGGACGATGCACTTCGTCGCTGCCTTCGATGATCACGTGGAGCTGCTTGTACGGCGGCAGACCCGTGCCGGCCGGGATGAGGCGGCCCATGATGACGTTCTCTTTGAGACCGCGCAGATGGTCCGTCTTGCCGCAGATCGCAGCCTCCGTGAGGACCTTCGTGGTCTCCTGGAAGCTCGAGGCGCTGATGAACGACTCGGTCGACAGCGACGCCTTGGTGATGCCGAGGAGCAAGGGCTCCGCGATCGCCGGACGTCCACCGCGCTCGATGACCTTCTCGTTCTCGCGCTCGAAGATGTGCTTTTCGATCTGCTCGTCGATGAGGAAGTTCGTGTCGCCTACGTCCTTGATGCGCACGCGGCGCATCATCTGACGAACGATGACCTCGATGTGCTTGTCGTTGATGGCAACGCCCTGCAGGCGGTAAACCTGCTGGATTTCGTTGACGAGGTACGCCGCGAGCTCCTTTTCGCCTTTGACGCGAAGGATGTCGTGCGGATTCGCCGGACCGTCCATCAAGGGCTCGCCCGCGCGAACGCGGTCACCAGGCTGAACCTGGATGTGCTTGCCCTTTTGGATCAGGTACTCGCGCTCTTGGTCGGGTTGCAACGCGCCGTCCGGTGCGAACGGCGTGATGATGACCTTGCGCTTGCCCTTCGTGTCCTTGCCGAACGAGACCTCGCCGTCGACTTCCGCGATGATCGCGTGGTCCTTCGGCTTGCGGGCTTCGAACAGCTCGGCGACGCGGGGCAGACCACCGGTGATGTCCTGCGTCTTGGTGGTCTCGCGCGGGATCTTCGCGATGACCTCGCCGCCCTCGATGTAGTCGCCGTCCTGGATGACGATGTTGGCGCCTACGGGGAGGAGATAGCGAGCCTCGAGCTCCGAGTTCGGGAGCTTGAGCGTCTCGTTCGTCTTCGGGTCCTTGATCGAAACACGCGGGCGGAGATCCGCGGCGCGTGACTCGATGACGACTTTGCGCGAGAGGCCAGTGACCTCGTCGAGCTTCTCGATCATGGTGACGCCTTCGACGATGTCGCCGAATTTAGCTATGCCGGCGACCTCTGTGAGGATCGGCATCGCGAACGCGTCCCACTCTGCGAGGAGCTGGGCGGGCTTGACCTTGTCGCCCTCGTTGACCTTGAGGATCGCGCCGTACACGAGGCGGTGATGCTCGCGCTCGCGGCCGGTCTCGTCCACGATCACGATCTCGCCGTGGCGATTCATGACGCTGACGGTGCCGTCCTTCTTCCGCGCGAGGGTCGCGCTTCGGATGCGAACGAAGCCTTCGTTGCGTGCCTCGAGCGAGCTCTGCTCGATCTTGCCGCGCGCCGCCGCACCACCGATGTGGAACGTACGCATCGTGAGCTGCGTGCCGGGCTCGCCGATCGACTGGCTGGCGATGATACCCACCGCTTCGCCGATGTTGACCTTGTAGCCGCGCGCGAGATCACGTCCGTAGCACTTGGCGCAGACGCCGCGCTTCGTCTGGCACGTGAGCACCGAACGAATGACGACCTCTTCGATTCCTGCGTCCTCGATCTTCAGCGTGAGCGCCTCGTCGAGCTCGGTGTTCTGCGGCACGAGCACTTCGCCCGTGAGCGGATCCACCACGTCTTCCAACGTCACGCGGCCGAGGATTCGGTCGCCGAGCGGTTGGATGACCTCGCCGGCGTCTTCGAGCTTGGTGACTCGAATGCCGTCGAGCGTGGCGCAATCGAACTCGCTAATCACGGCGTCCTGCGCAACGTCGACGAGACGCCGCGTGAGGTAACCGGAGTTCGCGGTCTTCAGCGCCGTATCGGCGAGACCCTTACGCGCGCCGTGCGTCGAGATGAAGTACTGGAGCACGCTGAGACCCTCGCGGAAGTTCGCGGTGATCGGCGTCTCGATGATTTCACCTGACGGCTTGGCCATGAGGCCACGCATCGCGGCGAGCTGACGAATCTGCTGCGTGCTTCCGCGCGCTCCAGAGTCCGCCATGATGTAGATCGGATTGAAGCTCGGCTCGATGAGCTCTTTGCCGGTCTCCGGGTCGGTGATCTTCTCTTTGCCGATCGCCTGCATCATCTCCGTGGTCACCTTGTCGGCGACGCCGGCCCAGATATCGACGATTTTGTTGTAGCGCTCGCCGTCCGTGATCAGACCCTCTTGGTACTGGTCGACGACGCGCTGCACTTCCTCTTGCGCCTCACCAAGCAGCACCTGCTTGGCGCCCGGGATGACCATGTGATCCATGCAGATCGACGATCCGCTCTTGGTCGCATAATCAAAACCGAGACTGCGCAGACGGTCCGCGAGTAGCACGGTCGCCTTGTTGCGATGCTTGCGGTAGCAAGCGTCGATGAGCGCCGAGAGCGCCTTCTTGTCGAGCGTCTTGTTGACGAGGTCGAACGAGAGGCCCTCGGGGAGGACCTCCGAGATGAGACAACGTCCGACCGTCGTCAGGACCATCCTCCGGAGGTTGGTCTCCGGATCGATCACTCGCACCTTGATGCCAGTGTGGATGGTGACCTCTTCGTTGTCGTACGCCATGCGCACTTCTTCGGGCGACGAATAGACACCTCGCAAGTGACCGACGGCGTGCCCCTTCTTGTCTACGCTGAAGGCCTCTTCGCGATAGGAGCCCTTGCTGAACTTGCGCTCGCGAGTGGCGTAATACAGCCCCAACACGATGTCCTGCGTCGGGTTGATGATCGGACGACCATTCGCCGGCGACAGGATGTTGTTGGTGCTCATCATGAGCACGCGCGCTTCCATTTGAGCTTCAATGGAGAGCGGGATGTGCACTGCCATCTGGTCGCCGTCGAAATCGGCGTTGAAGGCCGCGCAGACGAGCGGGTGCAATTGAATGGCTTTGCCTTCGATCAACACGGGCTCGAACGCCTGGATGCCGAGTCGGTGCAACGTGGGCGCGCGGTTCAAGAGAACCGGGTGCTCATTGATGACCTCTTCGAGGATGTCCCAAACCTCGGGACGCTCCTTCTCCACCATCTTCTTCGCAGACTTGATGGTGTTGACGTATCCGCGCTCTTCGAGCTTGTTGTAGATGAACGGCTTGAACAGCTCGAGCGCCATCTTCTTCGGCAGGCCGCACTGGTGCAGCTTCAGCTCGGGACCCACGACGATCACGGACCGGCCGGAGTAGTCCACGCGCTTGCCAAGCAGGTTCTGGCGGAACCGGCCCTGCTTGCCCTTGAGCATGTCGGACAGCGACTTCAGCGGACGCTTGTTCGCGCCCGTG
>ENA-OFCD01000893-OFCD01000893.1-metagenomes-genome-assembly--contig:-NODE-893-length-17227-cov-3.018751_pt1 | contig 17227 bp, 12 predicted proteins | sample MGYA00153392_OFCD01 | MGnify analysis MGYA00153392
TGGCCGACGAGGATTAAGGTGGTGCCGCTCGATTTCGCCATGCGCGTGAGATGCGCGGCGCATTCGCGCACTTGCGCGACGGAGCCGGGGGCGCTCGTCAATGCGGCGGAATAAACGGTCTGAATAGAATCAATCACGGCGACTTGCGGTTTCTCGGCGGCGACGACGTTAAGGATTTTTTCCAGCTCAATTTCGGCGAGCAGTTTTACGTCGTGCGTATCGAGCGACAACCGCTTCGCGCGCATAGCGATTTGCTGCGGGCTTTCTTCGCCGCTCACATAGAGCACGCTATTGGAGTTGGAAATACTGGCGAGCGCCTGCAACAGCAGTGTCGATTTACCAATGCCCGGATCGCCGCCAATCAACACTACCCCGCCCTCCACCAGCCCACCGCCGAGCACCCGATCAAATTCGCTGATGCCGGTCGGCTTGCGCGGCACATCTTCAGCGCGAACCTTCGATAATGATTGCACCACGCCGCGCTCAGCTGCTACGCCAGCAAGCGTGGAGAAGCGATTGGTGGATGTGGATGCGGCTTCAGCCACCGTTTCGACCAGCGTGTTCCACGCATGACAGCTCGGACATTGTCCTTGCCACTTCGGCGATTGCCCGCCACATTCGGTGCAGGAATAAATTGTTTTTGGTTTAGCCATTTTTGATTTTTATGAATTGCTCTGATGATTGATTATGCTGCGGACAGGCGGACAGGCGGACAGGCGGACAGAGAGGCAGACTTACTTCATTTACTCCACTTCCACCATCGGCACACGCGCCGTGACACCACAAAAAAGTTCATATGAAATGGTGCCGGTTGCCTTGGCCACTTCATCGGCAGACAGGCCTTCGCCCCAAAGCGTAACGGGCGCGCCTAAGTGGGCATGGGGGATATCCGTGAGATCAACCGCCAGCATATCCATCGACACACGCCCGATGGTGCGGGTATGCGCGCCGCTGACGAGTACCGGCGTGCCTTCGATATTGTTGCCAGGTGCATGGCGAGGATAGCCATCTGCATAACCGCAAGCGACAATACCGATGCGCATTTTTTTTTGCGCTGTGTAAGTGGCACCATAGCCTACGGTGTCGCCGATTGCCAGGGTTTGCGTGGCGATGATTTCGCTGCGCAATGTCATCACGGGCTTCAGGCCAAAGTCAGAAGCACTCTTGCCATCAAACGGTGATGAGCCGTAAAGCATGATGCCGGGGCGCGCCCAGTCGCGATGGGTTTCGGGATACCGCAGTAGTGCCGCTGAATTCGCAAGACTTTGCGTAAATCGTTTTTGGGTAAAAACCGGCTTGGCCGCTTTTATGATTTCTTCAAAGCGTTTTAACTGTGCAGCGATACCTTGTTTGCCATCGGCTGTGGCGAAATGGGTCATGAACGTAACGGCGCCGATATTGCGGTGCGTGGCGGCCGTATTGACCGCGAAACCGGATAGCCCACCCTGCAGTCCAAGACGATTCATACCGGTGTTGAACTTGAGAAAAACATCAAGTGGCGCTTCCAGTTCGGTATCGGCGATGGCTTTGATTTGTTCCAGATTGTGCACCACCGGGGTGAGGTGGTGGCGGGCAAAAATCGCCAATTCATCAACACCGAAAAAACCTTCGAGCATGAGGATTGGCTGGGTTACACCTTTGGTGCGGAGTCTTATGGCACTATCAATTTCAAGCGTTGCAAAGGCATCTACGTCGCGCAAAGTACGCGCGACCCAATCAAGCCCGTGCCCATATGCGTTGGCTTTGACCACCGCAAAAACCTGTGACTTCGGTGCTTTGGCTTTGGCCAGCGCGTAGTTATGAAGCAACGCTTTATTCGAGAGTTCGGCGCGGATGGGGCGCATGCTTCACCTGATTAAGCTTTTGGTTTGCGAAGATATTGTTTATTCGTAGTTGGCCGTTCTGTCGCCAGCATAATTCATAAACCGTGTGTTTTGCCCCAGGAACGTAAGTCTGACAGTGCCAATCGGGCCGTTACGCTGTTTTCCGATGATGATTTCAGCGGAACCTTTTTCAGCGCTTTCCGGGTTATAAACTTCGTCACGGTAAATGAATAAAATGACATCGGCATCCTGCTCAATGGCGCCTGATTCACGCAAATCGCTCATGACGGGGCGCTTGTTGGGGCGTTGCTCCAGTGAGCGGTTTAGCTGTGAAAGAGCGACCACCGGCACTTTCAATTCCTTCGCCAGCGCTTTAAGCGATCGTGAAATTTCGGAAATTTCAGTAGCGCGGTTTTCACCGCTGCCGGTGGCCGACATGAGCTGCAAATAATCAACCACGATTAAGCCCAGGCCCGCGTATTGGCGCCACATGCGGCGCGCACGGGCGCGCAACTCCAGCGCATTCAGCGCCGGGGTTTCATCGATATGTATGGGGGCGTCGTTTAATTTTGCGAATCCCACATTCAGGCGATCCCAGTCGCGCGGCTCAAGACGGCCGGTGCGAAGACGCTGTTGATCGACCTTTGAAATTGAGCTTAAAAAACGACCCGCGATCTGGGTACCGCCCATCTCCATGGAATAAATCAGCACTGGCAAACCAAGGTTCAAGGCCACATGCTCGGCCAGGTTCAACGCGAAAGCGGTTTTGCCCATCGAAGGGCGACCGGCCACAATCACCAGATCACCATCCTGCATGCCCGACGTCATTTCATCGAGATCAACAAAGCCGGTGGCTTTGCCAGTCACAGCGGAAGGGTTTTTAGCCAGCTCATCGAGCCTCGTCATCACCTCGGACAATAAATCTGACATCACCGCAAAGCCCTGTCCGCCTTTGCGGCCCATCTCGGCAATATCAAAAACTTTTTTCTCGGCCTCATCGAGCAATTGGCGGGCTTCGCGGCCATTGGGTGAGTAAGAATCATCCGCGATTTCTTCACCCACACGGGCCAGGCGACGCATGATGGCGCGCTCGCGCACGATCTCGGCATAGAGCCTGATATTGGCCGCTGAGGGCGTGCCTTCGGCCAAGCTATGCAGATAGGACATACCGCCAATATTTTGCAACTCCCCATTCATTTGCAGGCGTTCAGCTACGGTCAACACATCGGCTGGCTTGTTGTCCGAAATAAGTTTAGAGATGGCCTGGTAGATACGGCGATGATCATCGCGGTAAAAATCCTCTTCGGCCACAATATCGCCGATTTTGTCCCATGCTTCATTATTGAGCAGCAAGCCACCCAGCACCGATTGCTCGGCTTCAATAGAATGCGGGGGCAGCTTGAGCGAACTAATGGCGCTATCAGTCGCATAGGTCGGTTTAAACGGATTGGATGCCCCGGGGACTCCCGATGGATCAGGTGTGGAAAAAACAGCGGCCATAATTTTCAGACTAATGAGGTGAAATGAGGTGAACTGAATGTGGTGAGCAAAATGAACTGGGCTGCTTGATATTCAATATTGTGCGCCGACAGTTATGCACAGGCAATGCACAAGCTGGTGCAAATACGGGGGATAGCCTGTGGATAAGCGGTGAATAAAAAAGGGCTGCCTAGGCAGCCCTTATTAATCAGCTTGTTACTGCAGCAGGATGACTAAACGTGTTCGCCTAAAACGGAAACCGTAATTTGTGCCTTTGCGTCAGTGTGCAGGTTTAGAGTCAGCGGGAAATCACCAATGGTTTTCAGAGGACCATTCGGCATTACCACTTCACCTTTTTTTACATCAAAGCCTTGTTTGGTCAGCGCTTCAGCGATATCGGTGTTGGTCACGGAACCGAACAGACGGCCATCAACACCGGCTTTTTGCGTGACTTGAACCATATAGCCTTCGAGCTTTGCAGCGCGGGCAACCGCAGCAGCCAGGATTTCCGCCGCTTTCTTTTCCAGCTCAACGCGGCGCGCTTCGAATTCAGCTTTGTTTGAATCAGTGGCGCGCTTGGCTTTGCCTTGCGGGATCAGAAAATTGCGGGCATAGCCATTTTTTACGGTAACAACGTCACCGAGCAAGCCCAGATTAACAACTTTTTCCATCAAAATAATTTGCATGATTTTGTCCTTGTCCGATCTTTAAATTAATGGAGATCGGTGTAGTGGATCAGCGCGAGAAAACGTGCGCGCTTGATCGCCACATCCAACTGGCGTTGATATTTGGCTTTGGTTCCAGTGATACGGGCCGGAATGATTTTGCCGTTTTCATTGATGAAATCTTTCAGGATGCCGATGTCTTTGTAATCGATCTGAACGACTTTTTCTGCGGTGAAGCGACAGAATTTTTTGCGGCGGAATAAACCGCGATTGGGATTACGTGTGTCTTTTTTGTTCTTGTCGAACTTTTTACCACGGGGTGATGGACGGGGCATGATTAACTCTCATTTAACATTTTGAATTGGGTAATGTGCAAGGTAGGCATGGTGCTGTATCGGTTCTTCTGGCTTAAAAAGCCTTTGACAGAAAGTGTTGCGCCTGTTTTCAGCGCATCCAGTGTTTTTGCCACTTCACCAAACGCTATCGCATTAATTTCCAGCTCAACGGCAACCTGATGCGTGCCTTCGAGCTGATGCGATTGATGTTGCAACGTCAGATTCAGTGTTTCGATACCGCCTGGCGTAAGCCTGATGACATCCCGCGAAACGACTACACCTTCCAGAACCACTACATTTGCGGCTATGCCTATGCTGCTTCCTTAACGTCGTCTTTGAAGTCAACTGATCGGGATTTTTCTTCCTTCATCATCGGCGATGGCGCAGTTTCGGCCGCGTCTTTTTTGACAATCAAATGACGCAACACAGCGTCGTTAAACTTGAAGGAGTGCTCAAGTTCTTCCAACGTGGGCTGTTCAATTTCAATGTTCATGAGCACGTAATGCGCCTTGAACACTTTTTGGATGGGATAAGTCATCTGGCGACGACCCCAATCTTCGATGCGGTGAACCTTACCCGCACCTTGGGCGATCGTGGCTTTATACCGATCAATCATCGCGGGCACCTGCTCGCTTTGATCCGGATGAACAATAAAAACGATTTCATAATGGCGCATTCAAATCTCCTTGTGGATTAGGCACTTGTGTGCCGGAAGAGCCTCCTGCGATGCGCACCGCAGTGAAGCAAGGTGGTCAACATAATGTAAACCTTCTTGGTCGTCGGGCATGTAACGTCACTTCGCTACTACGCTTATCCAACCAAGCCCAAGATTATGCGGCAAATTCCTCAATAAATCAATAGCTTCAATACCTGAGATCACATGGTCATCTGGGTTGCGTTTACCCATTGCATCCCATTGCGCCGCACTGGACAAATGCTACCGGCCTAAGCCTGGCATCAGTAAATAAACCTCATAACCAAACAAGGAGTAGGATTTATGGGCTTGTTTAACTTCATAAGGAGTTTGAAATGAAATTATTATTTTGTGCGGCGAGCATAACCCTGTTCGCATTTGTGTCGGGCTGCTCAACCATGATGGCATCCGATGAAGCAGCGCCAGCAAATTGCAAAGTCGCCCTGGCCCAACCGGCGCGTATTAATTTTGATGCCAGTAAACAAACTGAGCTTGAAAAATCTGAAGCCCGCGCCGCGCTGGCAAACAGCCCTTACCGCATGGCGCTTCTCAACACAGCTCAGGGCATGAATGGCAATATCGAGCAAGCATTACGCGACTGCCATTGAGGTTGCCTACACTTCAGAAAGCAAAAAAGCCCGCTGGCATATAGCGGGCTTTTTCTTTTACAGGTGCTGCAGTTTTATTTGCTGACTGCTGGCGCAGCAGCTTTCTCAACTTTATCTGATTTAGCTGCTTGAGCAGTTTTAGCCGCCTTCACAAAATCACCTGCTTCAATAATGGTGATTTTGGTTGGGTCAATATATTTGCGGAAGGCTGCCACTACATCCTCAGGTTTCAACGCGGTGATTTTTGCCTCCAATTCAGCGCTCCAGGCATAGGTCCTACCCAGATCGAGGTACGATGCCAGTCCGTTCGCTAAACTTGCGTCCTGTGCGCGGGATTGCAAGCGTTGTTGCAGGATGCCGGACTTGGCGGCGACAACTTCGGTTAGCAAAAAGCCGTCCTTGATCGCCTTGGCAACTTCATCCTTGAACGCAGCTTCAACTTTTGCGACGTTTTGCGGCGCGGCAATGGCATAGGCAGTCCATGATGCGCCTCGATCTGTAGAACCCACACTCAGCTGCGAGCCAACACCATAACTCAAACCATCTTTCACACGGATGCGGGCGGTCAGACGCGAATCAAAACCGGCGCCACCGCCCATGATGTAGTTGGACACGAAGAGCGCGGGATAGTCAGGATCGGTGTCTTGCATGTTGACGTTAACGCGCGCAAGAAACATCGCATTTTCCTTATCAGGTGTTTCCAGCGCAAGATTAGCCGCTGCTACATCTTTAAACGGAGCGCTCAGTCTGGTGTAAGGCAAACCACCTTTCCAATCGCCAAAAGCATCACGAATCGCCTGGGTCACGGCGGCCTCATCAAAATCACCCACGATGGCAATTTCGCCTTGGTTAGCCGCGTAAAAGGCTTTATGAAAATCGCGAATCTGTACCAACGTAACAGCCTTGATGTCCTGCTCGGCTTCTTCCAGCGAGCTGCTGTAGCGTACATCGCCCTTCGGGAAAATATTGAACTGCTTGCCTAACGCAACGCTGGCCAGGGCTTGCGGATCACTTTTTTGCGACTCAATACCGGTTAGGCTTTGTTTACGTAATTGTTCAAATTCAGCTTCAGGGAAACCCGGTTCGCGCATTACATGAGCCGCCAGCTTGATCGCCGCAACCAGATTGGGTTTAGTGGTCTGAAAACTGCCTGACAAGCCGTTCACGCCGCCTGCTATTTTTAATTTATCAAATTCATCTGACAACTGTTCGCGGCTAAATTTAGTCGTGCCACGTGACAGCATTTGGCCGGTCATGCTGGCCACCGTTGCTTTACCAAACAATGATTTTTCATCGCCCGAGCGGAAGCGTACTGTTAAATTAACTGTCTCGCCGCGATTTTTCTTTGACAATAGTGCGACTTTGATACCACCGACTTCAAACCGTTTAGTGCGTTTATCAATATTGATATTTGCAGGATCAAACGCTTCTGCCGTTGAAACGCTCTGTTTAGGTTTGAAATCTTTCATGGCCTCAACAACGGTCGGCGGCATCGGTATTTCAGCCCGTTGCGGCGCATCTTCAGGATAGAAGAAACCGACCACGCGGTTATCGCGTTTGTAGTACTTGGCAGCAGCGGCTTGCACCTGCTCGACGGTCATGGCCTCGGCCCGATCGCGGCCCTGGAAGAACAAGCGCCAATCACCCATCGCAATAGACTCGGATAGCTCAACACCAATCGATTCATGATTGTTCAAAATACGCTCAGCATCATTGGCGAAACTTTTTTTAGCGCGCTCCATCTCTTCTTTGGTGGGCGGGTTTTTAAAAAACTCTTCAACAATTTTTATCAATTCTGCTCGCACGGGTTCAACCGGATCACCCTTTTTTACGATGGCACCAATTAAATGCAAGCTGCCATCAGCACCTGATAACGGAAAGCCGATAATCTGCGCCGCTTTGCCCGTTTCAACCAGGGCCTTGTGCAGGCGGCCTGTTGGTGAGTCCGTTAATGCATAGTTGATAAATCCAACTGCATCAGAATCAGCGTGCAAGCCAGACGGCAGCTTGTAGCCAAGTGCAACAATCTGGATATCACCTTTACGACGCACGGCAAAAGTACGCTCGCCATCCTGCGTAGGCTCAACCGTCCAGAGCTTGGGCAACTCGCGTTTGGGCTTTGGAATAACACCAAAATATTTACCGACCCATTGCAATACTTTTGCTTCATCAAACTTGCCGGCTACCAGTAACACCGCATTATCAGGCTGATAATACATATGATAGAAAGCCTGCAAATTTTCGATCTTCACATTTTCAATATCGGAGCGATTGCCGATGGTGGAGTTACCGTAATTATGCCAATCGTAGGCGACGCTTTGCATGCGCTTTAACATCACTTGAAAGGGCTGGTTTTCACCACTTTCATATTCATTGCGCACCACGGTCATTTCAGAATCAAGGTCTTTTTTCGCAATGAATGAATTAACCATGCGGTCAGCTTCCATCTGGATAGCCCACTCAAGGTTATCGTCGCTGGCTTGAAACAGCTCGAAGTAGTTGGTGCGATCCAACCAGGTCGAGCCATTGAAACGCATACCGCGTTTATTGAAATTTTTATCTATGTCCGGGTTCTTTGGCGTGCCTTTGAATACCAAATGCTCGAGCAAATGCGCCATGCCGGTTTCGCCATAATTCTCATGCCGTGAACCAACCAGATAGGTTGCGTTTACGGTCACGGTAGGCTTTGATTGATCCGGAAACAACAGAACTTTAAGGCCATTGGGCAAGCGATATTCGGTAATGCCTTCAACGGTAGTGATTTTTTCAATGGCCACTTTTGCCGCAGGGACTCCAGACTTGGTCGCTATTGCATTGGCTCCTATAGCCGGGGCCGTTGTCTTGGGCGCGGTTGCGGTTATCGCAGGCGCTGCAGTTAAAATCGGCGACGTTAGCGCACAGGCGCAGAAAGCCAGCGCAGCGGCTATAGTGAGACTTGATGGCAGGCAAAATTTGCGTGCTATCAGCGCGGGAAGGGAAGATTTTATCTTGAGGTTTATCACGTCGTTTCCTTATGGGAAATTAAAAATCTGGGCTTGGTCACTACTATATTCGTGCACAAGTTTTCTGCAAAAAATCTTGCACTACGCTCCTAACGTCAGTCTTAAACACTTGAAGACTTGTACATCTTGCACATTGGCACACTGAGCACACCGATATCGAAAGCTCTTAAAAAGCCCGAACGGCATTCTACCGCCTACCCGCCAAGAAAACACCTTGACTGCGACAGAACGCGTTTTTCTATCGGATGCGCAGGAAGCTGGCCGCTAAGTAATAGCAATGTGGTCGCGGCGGTGGCTGAGGGGACATGGAGCAACCGATAAATGGCCACCATTCGCGTTCAGGGCGATTACAGTTGTGTAAAAAATGCAATGCATGACAAGAAACGATGCCATGGAACGGCAGTGCTATGGCTAACTATTCAGCGGAGCGCACTATCGCGCTCATTTAGCCCTTTGAAAATACCAACCGCCCATGCTCTAGCCCCACGTGCACGGTGTCTTTCGGGGCAAATTTACCTTCCAGGATGGCTTTGGAAAGCGGGTTTTCAATTTCTTGTTGAATAGCGCGTTTTAAGGGGCGCGCACCATAGATTGGATCAAACCCCGCCTTGGCAATTTCTGCCAGCGCTGCAGGGCTAACCTTTAGCCCCATTTCCAGCGCAGCCAAACGCTGCTCAAGGCGTTTGAGCTGAATGCTGGCAATGCTTGCAATATTGCTCTCACCGAGCGCATGAAAGACAATGACTTCATCAATACGGTTAATAAATTCCGGACGGAAATGGCTTTTTACTTCACCCATGACTGCAAGTTTGATCACCTCATAATCACTTCCTGCCATGGCTTGGATTTGCTGTGAACCCAGATTGGATGTCATCACAATCACCGTATTTTTAAAATTCACCGTGCGACCTTGACCATCCGTCATGCGACCATCATCAAGGGCCTGCAATAAAACATTGAACACATCCGGATGCGCTTTTTCCACTTCATCAAATAATATAACGCTATATGGTTTGCGTCGCACCGCTTCGGTCAGCGAGCCGCCCTCTTCATAGCCCACATACCCAGGCGGCGCGCCGATCAAGCGCGCAACGGAATGTTTTTCCATATATTCGCTCATATCGATACGAATAAGATGGTCTTCCGCATCGAATAAAAATTCCGCCAGCGCTTTGCATAACTCGGTTTTACCGACGCCGGTCGGCCCTAAAAACAAAAATGATCCGTAGGGACGATTAGGGTCTGCTAAGCCAGAGCGGGATCGGCGAATAGCGTCAGAAACCAGCCGCACCGCTTCATCTTGGCCAACCACTCGCTGATGTAATTTTTGCTCCATGTTAATAAGCTTTTCGCGTTCACCTTGCATCATTCTGGACACCGGAATGCCAGTGGCGCGTGACACCACCTCAGCAATTTCTTCAGCCCCCACTTGGGTGCGCAGCAATTTATTTTTAACTTTGGTTTGTTCCGCGCTTTCAGCTTGGTGCAATTCAGTTTCTAGTGCAGGCAATTTACCGTACTGGAGTTCGGCCAATTTATCAAACTGGCCTTTCCTTTGCAGATCGGCCATTTGGATGCGGATTTTTTCGATTTCCTCGCGTATGTGTGCAGTGCCCTGTACTTGCGCTTTCTCAACTTTCCAAATTTCTTCCAGATCGGAATACTCTTTTTCGAGTCGGCGAATTTCATCCTCGATCAAGCTTCGGCGCTTTTTTGAGGAATCATCCTTTTCTTTTTTTACGGCTTCGCGTTCGATTTTTAGCTGAATCAAACGACGGTCAAGCTTGTCCATTACTTCAGGCTTGGAATCAATTTCCATCTTGATGCGGGACGCGGCCTCATCAATTAAATCAATCGCTTTGTCGGGCAAAAAGCGATCAGTAATATAACGGTTCGACAGCTCCGCCGCAGCCACAATAGCGGGATCGGTAATATCTACACCATGGTGCACTTCGTATTTTTCCTGCAAACCACGCAGGATCGCAATGGTGGCTTCAACGGTCGGCTCGCCAACCAACACCTTTTGAAAGCGCCGCTCCAATGCGGCATCTTTTTCAACATACTTGCGATATTCATCCAGCGTTGTTGCTCCTACGCAATGCAACTCACCTCGAGCCAGGGCGGGTTTTAGCATATTGCCTGCGTCCATCGCACCTTCGGCTTTGCCTGCACCTACCATGGTGTGTAATTCATCAATAAAAACGATGGTCTGACCTTCATCCTGACTCAACTCTTTCAGGACTGATTTCAACCGCTCTTCAAATTCACCCCGATATTTTGCGCCGGCTAAAAGCGAAGCCATGTCGAGCGACAACACCCGTTTACCTTTAAGCGATTCAGGTACTTCGCCATTCACAATACGCTGCGCCAGTCCTTCCACAATGGCGGTTTTACCTACGCCTGGTTCACCGATTAACACGGGATTGTTTTTGGTACGACGCATCAGAACCTGAATCACGCGACGGATTTCATCATCGCGGCCAATCACGGGATCCAATTTGCCCTGGCGCGCCTGCTCTGTAACATCGACCGTATATTTTTTAAGTGACTCACGTTGACCCTCAGATTCCTGGGAACTAACACCTTCATTGCCGCGTACCGCAAGCACCGCCGCGTCCAGCGCCTGTTTGTTGGCACCCTGCTCTTTGAACAGGCGGCCTGTTTCACTTTTATCATTAAGCAAGGCCAGTAAAAATAGTTCGGAAGCGACAAACTGATCGCCCCGTTTGGTTGCTTCTTTATCGGTCAAATTAAGCAGGTTTGAGAGGTCTCTCGAAATCGAAATCTCGCCACCGGTGCCTTCCACTTTAGCCAGCCGCGATATCGCCTGTTCCAGCGCAGTTTTGAGTCGCGGCACCGCTATACCCGCACGTGACAATAGGGATGATGTACCGCCCTCTTCCTGATTGATCAGGGAGAGCAGCAAATGCTGGGGCTCGATAAATCCATTATCGTGACCAAGCGAAAGACTTTGCGCATCCGCCAGCGCCTGCTGAAATTTGGTGGTGAGCTTATCGATTCTCATTGGTGTATCCTTTGAATGTCTTTTAAATTTCATCTGGTAGCCCAATATTTTTGGGCGTCCGTGCTGCTTTTCAAGATCAATTACGATGGTAACTTTAACCAGAGTAAGTTCATTTAGGGTTGTTTAAACGCAAATGTCCGACCCATTTCATGATATTGAAGAAACGATTACCCGCGATGTGACGCTAGCTTTGCAGGAGGATGTGCGCACTGGCGATCTCACAGCTTCACTCATTGCGGCCCATACGCATGCGGTAACGGGCATTATCAGCCGCGAAGATGCAATTATTTGTGGCACAGCATGGTTTGAGCGCTGTTACACGGAGCTTGATCCTGATTGCGAAATTTTCTGGCACACAGAGGACGGCGCATCGATTAACGCCGGTCAACAAATTTGTGAAATAAACGGTAATGCTCGCGCTCTGTTAACCGCGGAACGCTCATCACTCAATTTCTTGCAGACCTTATCCGCAGTCGCAACCAAAACCCGACAATTTGTTGATGCGGTTGCCGGCACAAAAAGCAAAATTCTCGATACCCGAAAAACGCTGCCCGGGCTGCGTATTGCGCTTAAATACGCGGTACGTGCCGGCGGTGGCTACAACCATCGTATTGGTTTGTTCGATGGCATTTTAATTAAAGAGAACCACATACTAGCGGCTGGCGGCATCAGAGCGTCACTGCTCGCCGCACAGCAGCTGGTGAAGCATGGTGCGCCGGCCAATACTGTGATCGAAATTGAAGTTGAAACCCTTGAACAGCTCGAAGAAGCATTGAGCAGCGGTGCCAAACTCATTTTGATCGATAATTTTTCACTCGATAAAATGCGTGAAGCAGTACAGATGACAGCAGGCCGCGCTGAACTGGAAGCATCCGGTGGCGTCAGCATTCAGACTGTCCGTGCAATTGCAGAAACGGGCGTTGATCGTATTTCTGTCGGCACGCTCACCAAAGATATCAAGGCAGTTGATCTCTCGATGCGCTTCAAGCTTCATTAACAACTATCTGAATAAGGGCTAATTGTCGCCGTGAGATCAGGATAACTTTCAACAATAAGAGCCTGGGAGGGCATGTGAATTTGCAAAATTTTATAACCCCGAGCAACCCAAGACGAGTGCGCGCTGCTGCAACCGCAATAGGCCTGATAGGTTTTTTTGCTTTCCTTTGGGCAGATGCTGTTTTTGCAGCCGATGATCCCGTTGCCACTGCCAGGAAACTATTGGATCAAAAGAAGCCCGCCGAGGCCTATGTACTGCTTGAGCCACTGGAACGCACCCGCGCAGGTGAACCCGATTTTGACTATTGGCTAGGTGTCGCGGCTATAGAATCTGGCAAAACCGAACGCGCCACGATTGCCTTTGAGCGTGTTCTGATCATCGCTCCTAGCTCTGCCGGAGCCCGTTTCGAGCTGGCTCGTGCCTATTACATAATGGGTACATACGAACTATCAAAATTGGAATTTGAGCGACTGCTGGCGCAAAATCCGACGTCGGAAGGTAAAAAAGCCATCGAAACATTTTTGACGGAGATTGAAAAACGTAAAGCCAAAAGTCGCAGTACGCTGGCTGCGTATATTGATCTTAGCGCTGGGCGAGACAACAATATCTCCAGCACTACTGATAACTTTGCACTGGGCGTTCAATCAGCATTCGGCATCCCGAATATTCTGCCGACAGGTAATTCGATCAAACGCAGCGCTAACTACGGCGCGCTTCAAGCCAGCGTAGATTTTCGTTATGCTTTAACCGATAACCTTGCGGGTGTTTTTAATCTGGATGCAAATGGTCGCACCTATCAGCGCGAGTCCAACTTCAATATTAAAAATGCTGATACTTTGGCTGGCCTGCTGTATCGGCTGGATGAATCCTCAATTCAGGGTTCGGTGCGCGCAGGACAATTTCGCCAGCAAAGCGCTACCCCTGTTGATCTGTCCGGATTCAAGTCAACCAATAATCGCAACAGCACCGGTGGCGTGCTGGAAGTACGCCATTCGTTCGGCAGCGGCCATTATTTAATTGGCAGCGCCATGTTTAATCGACTGCGCTATACGGAAAATCGTGTCCAGGATACTAATCAAAGTGTCGCTTCACTGGGATACTTGCGCGAGTGGCAGTCCGGCTCGGTTTCAGTAGTCAGTCTGTATGGCGGCCGCGATAAAGCACTGCGGCCACTCAATAGCGCTTCGCAGGATATTGATGTCACACGCAAGAACGCCGGTGTGCGCCTGTATCACCAGATTCTGGTGTCCTCTGACGTAAATATGAGCCTGCTGTTAGGCTATAGCGAGCGCAAGGATAGCAAAGCGTTTGCGCGTGCTGTGCTAATTGATTTTGGGCATGATAAAACTGCCGAAGCATCGCTGGGGGCTGCGTGGCGCTTTGCACAGAGATGGTCGTTGCGACCGCAGGTGTCCTACATCCGCAATCAATCCAATATAGCGCTTTATGAATTTTCAAAGACCGACATCAGCATCGCCATTCGGCGCGAATTTGATTAAATAAAAATTAAACAAAAAAGGGCTGAAATGAATACTCCAAAACACACCATTCTGAATTTTGTTCTGGCGCTGATTACATTTATCTCAACCGCTGCATGGGGCCAATCGATTGGACGTGTCGAATTTTCGTCTGGCGAAGCCAACATTGTCCGCGGCACGCAAACGCTTCAGGCCACACGTTCTACCAATATTTTGCAAGGCGACACCATACAGACGGGCATCAACGGTCAGATCCAGATGCGCATGGTCGACAATGCTTTCTTGGCTATGCGGCCCAATTCGCGCCTTACGCTCGACCAATATCGGGCCAAGGGCGACGCGGCCGATGGCGCCATACTATCGCTAGCTTATGGCATCTTGCGCACCTTCACTGGGGCCCTGGTGAGCAAAGACAAATCAAAATTTGTTATGCGAGCGCAGAACGCAACAGTTGGGATTCGAGGCTCCGGCAATATCCTTTCCTACAATGACAAAGATGGCACGGTCAATCACACTCTAACCGGTGCGCATAGCGTAACCGCCAAAGACCTGCAAGGAATTGATCGAACTCTCATTAGCAGCCCCGGTCAGACCGTGCAGGTGGCACCCGGCGGCACACCCAAATTTATTCCTACGCCACAATATATTTTCGCAGCGGCTTCAAATTCAACCACGGGTTCAACTACGGCGCCGGCCAAAGAAGGTGATGCACTTGCCACGGAGCCTGCGGCCGCACCGGCTGCAAGCGCAACCGCCGCGGTTGCCCAGGCTTCTGCTCCCCCAACCAGCGCCACCGCCGGCGCAACCACAACCCAAGCGGTTACACAAACCATTGTTAATTCGCTGGCGGCCAGGCAATTCGCCGCGAATGATGAGTTAGGATTTCTGACTCGCTTCACCGCTCCGTTCGGCGCCACCGCCCAAAAAATTGCCATTTTCGCCAATGGCGGTCCAATCGGCAGCGAGGCTAGTTTTGATATCAACGGTAATTTGCTCAAAGTCGCCAATATTAGCTCCGCCGAGTTTCTGGCCGGTCCTGGCGTGCTTCCGGTTAACTTTACGCCGCGTATGGTTCAGCCTGCGACAGTCGCATTTTCAGGCGGGTTGGCAACTGATTATTTCCGTAACGCCGATGGCTCAATCGTGCTTGGCCGCTGGCAAGGCGGGCAAGTCACCGTGACCAATAGTACGGATGCAGCAGCGCCTCTGATCATCTATCAGTTGGGCAATAACAGCGCGTCATACGCCATATTTCGCGCGTTGCCGACAGGCATTTTGTACAGCTTCACCGGCAGCACGAGTTACAAGGTTGATGCAGCTACCCGTCCCACTGATTCTTTTGGCAATGTGGGGCAATTAATAAGCGCTTATATCAATGCTAATTTCTCAACTCGCACCGCCGATATGGGTTTGCAGGTGGCTATTAACAATCAAAACTTGACCTTGAGCAGCGCTGGAATTCCCATTGATGGCGCGATACAGTTTGGCAATGTGGCCGCTGTTTGCACCGGTACCAACTGCAACAGTAACGGCTATCGCGGTACCGTCAATGCCAATTTCGCAGGCACTGACGGATCCGCCATTGCGGCCAGTTATCGTATCAACCCCAATCGCCTTACCGGTCAGGCATACGCAGATATGATTGCAGGCAATATTGCCTTTACCGCGCTATCGGCGCCCACCAGCTTTACTTTGCCGCTCACCGGCAGTTTATCGCTCAGCATGAACCGGTTTGTGGAGCAGTATCCCAGCACTTCCCCGCTGCTGGGAACCGGCACCATCAATGCCAATTTCAGCAACCGCACCCTTGATTTCACCATGAATTTTATCGATACCGGCCCTAACCAGAGTCAGAACAGTACTTATACCGGACGCGCCAGCGCCGTGCCCATTATTGGTGTCGGTTTTGCCGCCTCCAGTAATAACGTGGCCTTGAAAAGCGATGGCAAGGTCACCTTCACTTGCACGGGCAACTGCCGGATGGACCCCACCAAAATTTCTTCGCGCTTTGACGGCTATTTTATCAATGCGCAAGGTAATGGCGCTGTTGTCAATATCGTGGCGGCTGGCGCCGGGGAAGTTGCCGGGCCCAATAGCGGATTGATTGTCACTGCCTATTTCGGCACAGCCACCAGCCCGCTATCACCCACCACAGCATCCACTAGATCCGCATCTGTATTGCAACCGGTGGCGGGCATCCCGATCATGGCGCAGCTCATGACTAGAGGCAGGCCGTGCATGCAATGTGTAAACCCCTAAAAAGTTTCATCAAAAATAGAAATTTGTGAATCGTCAAAAATACTTTTTAGCGTAAACTTGGTGTTTTTCCACTTTTGAAGACGCCATCATGATTCGCTTACAAACTGCTGCCATCGTAGCCTGCGTTGTACTGTTCGCAGGCTGTGCCTCCACCAATGCCCCCAAGGCGGACCCGTTTGAAGGCATGAATCGCGCCACCTACACCTTCAATGACAAAGTTGATACCGCTTTACTCAAACCAATCGCTCAAGGCTATAAGGCGGTCACACCGCAATTTGCGCGTACCGGTGTATCCAATGCGTTTTCCAATATTGGTGATGTGAGTACGGCCGTTAACGGTTTCTTGCAAGGCAAGCCCGGGAATGCGCTATCAGATGTAGGCCGATTCCTGGTGAACTCCACCATCGGTATACTTGGATTATTTGATGTTGCAACACCCATGGGCCTTGAGAAACACAATGAAGATTTTGGTCAGACTTTGGGCAAATGGGGCGTCGAAAGCGGGCCCTATTTAGTTATTCCACTCTTGGGCCCCTCAACGCTGCGCGATCTGGCCGCACGACCCGTGGATGGCTATATGGGTTACTTCCGTTATATAGATCACATCCCTACCCGCAACAGCACATTTGGATTAGAGATCATTGATTTACGCGCAAATTTATTGGGCGCTTCCGATACGCTTGACACCGCGGCTCTCGATAAATATCAGTTCATGCGCGATGCGTTTTTGCAGAGACGTTTGAGCCAGGTTTATGATGGCAAAGTTCCGCAAGAAAAACGTGACCAGCTTGAGGATGATCTGGATACCCCAAGTGCCGCCAAGCCTCCTGCCGCTGCATCTGCTCCTGCATCCACCTCTGCA
>ENA-OFCD01000897-OFCD01000897.1-metagenomes-genome-assembly--contig:-NODE-897-length-17162-cov-4.006372_pt1 | contig 17162 bp, 14 predicted proteins | sample MGYA00153392_OFCD01 | MGnify analysis MGYA00153392
TCGTGTCGCAATCCCCGCCGATCCACAAGCGAGAAGAACCCACGAGGACGCTCTCGCCGTCGTTTCGCAGCAGGCGTACGTCCTTGCGCTTCGCGTAGACCGCGAGCGCGAGGTCGATGCCCTCGAGGTACTCGTGGTTGCCGAGTGATGCGTACACGCCGAGCCGCGGGTTGAGCGCGATCGCCGCGGAGAGTGCAGGATCGAGCCGCGCGGGATCCTCCGCGACGTCGCCCGTGAACACGATGAGATCGGGCGCATCGCCGCGCAAGCGATCGAGGAACGCCTCGAGGTCTTCGACATTTTTGTCGGCGCCGAGATGCAGGTCGGAGAGGCGCAAGATGCGCAGCCCGAGGAGATCGCTTGGCAGGTCCCGATACGCGAACCGAACATGCTTCAAGCGCGTTGCGCTCTCGCCCGAGACGCCGGTCCCCAGCGCAACACAGGGAGCGATCGCGGCCGCTGCGTCGTGGCTCGTCGCGCGCGCGGCGTCTCGCCTCAACAGCGCGCCGACGCGCGCGATCAACACTCGCATCGAGAAAGGCTTCGTGACGTAGTCGTCGGCACCTAGCTCGAGGCCGAGCGCCTCGTCGATCTCGTCGTCGCGCGAGGTGAGCAGCACGATCGGGATCGTGACGCCCGCTTCGCGCAGCCGCTTGCAGAGCGCGAATCCGTCCAGCCGCGGCATGTTCACGTCCGAGACGATCAACTCCGGAGGAGCCGTCTTCGTCGCCTCCATCGCCGAGAGTCCGTCGAACGCGACACGCACCTCGTGGCCTGCCTCGCCCAACGCCAGCGAGAGGACGTCAACCAGCTGTCGATCGTCGTCCACCACGAGCAAGCGAGTCATCGTCTAATCGTGGCCTGCGTCGACGACCGGCGCATCTGGATGCGTCGACGCGTACGCGTCGTAGCCGGTTGTAAGCGCCTTGAAGAAGAGGTCGCCGATCACCTGCGCGCCTCGCGGCGTCGGGTGCGTGAGGTCGCCGCCCGCGAGCCCCTTCTGAACCCACTTGGCCATCGAGCCCTTGCCGCCCATCGCCTCGAACGTATTCCAGAACGCGACGCCGTGCTCGGCCGCGACCTTCTTCTGGAGATCGACCAATCGCACGATGAGCTTCGTCGAGCGCATGTTGCCGTCGTCGTCCTTCTCCGCTCGATCTAGCGGAGCCGCGACGAGGATCGACGCATCAGGCGCCGCCACCTTGAGCGTGTCGATCAGCTTGCCCATGCTGTCCAGGTACTGCGACTCGTTCACGCCACCGTCCTCGGACTCGTTGGTGCCGTATTGGATCACGATGAGCGAGGGCTCGCGTAGCGCGAACTGCTCCTTCCAATGATCGACGTTCATGCTCTTCCAGAGGCTCGCGCGCCCGCCGAGCGTGCCGAGCGAATCGTACGTGGCGCCGGGCTCGTCCCGCTCCATCACGACGCCGAACATGCGAACGTCGCCGCCGCCCATCGTGCGGATCGTCATCGAAGCACTACCGTCGGGGACGCTCACGCTCGCCTTGCGAGACACCTTGACGAGTCCGCGCGTAGAGACCTTGATCGGCTCTTGCCCCTTGAGCTCGATCTGGAAGTTCCCGCCACTCGGTTGCTCGAGGTAGTAGACGTCGAACCGCGAGACCGCCTTGCCGTAGTCGCCGTGAGAGACCGTTCCGAAGGTGGCCGTCGCGGACTGCGCCGTGTGGAACGAGACGCCGCCGAGGCCGTACATCCCGTCGCCGACGAACGGCCCAGTGATGCGGCTCATGGCCCACCCTTCGCTCGCCTTGTGCTCGACGTCGTTGTGGAAGTACCACTCCCACGGGTTGACGGTCGCGATGAAGCCATGTCCGCCGTCGCCGTACTTGGCCTGCATGCGGCGCCGCATCGTGCCAGAGATGTAGTCGGCGGCGATGACCGAGTCGCCGTAGTGCAACACTCGGGTCATCGCGCCGGGCTCTCTTCTCAGCGTCAAGGCGAGGTGCTTGTAGAATGCATCCAACGCGCGGCCGGTGCCGTCTTCCACTGCGAGCGAGCCCTCCAACTTCGCCAAGATCGCCGGGTCGAGCGGCGCTCGATCCTCGACTGTCGGCAGCGCGTTGGTCACTGTGGCGTGATTTTCGGTGCCTCTGTTGATCGTCGCCTCGCCGACCGTGCCCACCGGCGCCGCCGGAGCGTTCGCCACAGCATCAGGCTCGCCGTTGTCCCACGGGGCACGCACGACACGAAGCTTGCGCATTGAAGCGTGCGCATACGGAATTGCGAGGAGCACGAGCATCGCGGCGATTGCCTGCGAAGTCTTTCCCAGCAGCGGGTGGCGCTCGTCCGTGCTCATCGGTGCGACTAGTAATCAAACGCCCACCGCGCCGCTACACATCCCGACGGAGGACGGCGCCGCGCGGTGGTCAGAGATCTCGAAGAACCTGTCCTGACGAACAATCGGGTCGAACGAGAATGAAGAGCCTCACGAGCGAGTACGATTGATCGACGCTGCACCGATAGGACAAGGAGACGTCGAGCACGTCGGCGTGCGCGAGCTCTGAGTAGCCGCCCGGCGCGGTCTCTCGAGAACAATCCCGAGAACACGCGGACAGCGCGGCGATTGCGAGCACCAGCGCTGCTCTTGGCATGCCGTCATGCAACCAAGCCCAGGCTACGAATGCGATTTCCCAAGCGCCGTACCGCTGCACCCCGAGTCAGGGACCTTTGGACAACACCACGTAGCCGATCGGAATCGCGATCCCGATCGCGACCAAGATCGCGCCGCGTCCGATCAGGCCTTTTTTTCCAGGGATCATGAACATGCCGCTGGTCGCCAGGAGCAAGAGGCCCACGGCGTAGGCGTCCGCGAAGTAGGTCCACGCTTTCTTGCCTCGGTTGAGGTGAAGCCAATTGGCGACGCGAATCAAGAAGCGTGGCTTCTGTCCTTCGTCGAGGACGTGACCCGCGTTCGTCACGTGGAGCGTGCGGTGATCGAGCACCACGGTGAGCTCCTCCCCCGCGCGGTAGGTGTCCTTCGGCGTCTCCTTGATGCTCATCCGCTCGAGGACTTGCTTGGTAGCGGCGTCGTCGTCGTTGGCGTCGATCGCGCCGATCTCTCGCTCGCTCTGGAAGTTGTGGAAGTTGGGATCCCAATCTTGGATGTGATTCACCGCGATGCCGCTCGCCGCGTACACGAGCGTGAGGCCGACCGCGACGTAGCCGACGTCTCGATGAATCGCCCTGACCCAAGGCCGCACCCACGGCTTCGACGGAGGCGCGGCCATCAGGAGTAGCGCTCTTCCTTCCACGGGTCGGCGTGGTTGCTGTAGCCGCGCGTCTCCCAATAGCCCGGCACGTCCACGGGGGAGAACTTGATCCCCGTGAGCCACTTCGCACTCTTCCAGAAGTACAACTCGGGGACGAGCGCGCGCACGGGAGCGCCATGTGCTTGAGGGATCGCTTGGCCTTCGTATTTGTGGGCCACCATCACGTTGGGCTTTAGCGCCTCACGCAGCGGAACGTTGGAGGTGTAGCCGTGCGCGGACTCGAATATCACGTAGCGCGCGGTCGCCTTCAATTTGGCCTTCGCGGCGATGTCCGCGAGCTTCACGCCGGTCCAGTGACTGTCGAAGAGGCTCCACTTGGTGACGCAGTGCACGTCGCACGTCTGCGTCGTTTGAGGGAGCGCGAGCAGTCCCGCGAAGTCCACCGTGAACGGCGCGTCGCACTCGCCGTACACCTTGAGGCTGAACACCGCGGGGTTGGGATCGCCCTCTTCTCCGCCCATCGGCTTCAGTCGTTGCAAGAGGTGCTGATCGGGCGGGAGGCGTGGTCTCCCGTCTCCCAAGACCATCTTGCGAGCCTCTCGCGTGCCTCCGTCGTCGATGACGTAATACGCGCCGCCCAACGCCGCGACGACTGTCCCACCGAGCGCGGCACGCAGGAACGTGCGTCTGTCGGTCATCTTGGGTCGCAGGATATCGCTCACTGAAACTCCGTCCTCGTCAACATTAGGCTTGCTCACGGTCTTGTTGAAGATACGCGCGAGGCAAGGTGATCGTTTCGCTCGCCGTTGGAGTAGGTTCACGCCTGCCCATGAGTGTGTTGGTCGAAAAGGCTCGGAACAAGCAGTTTACGCCCGGTTTGAAGGATGGTCGTGCCATCGTGGGGCTGCTCAAAGAAGCAGACAAGGATGACGCTGCGCACCTGGTGCGCGCGCTGATTCGCATGGGCGAGCCGGCGCTCCGGCTCTGCTTGGAGGCGTCGCGCGTGACCGAGGGCGTGGAACGCGCGCGCCTGCTCGAGGTGGTGGGCAAGCTCGCCAAGTCCACGGACGCTGAGGCTCGCGACGCGTTGATCGGTGCGCTCCTTGATCCGACGCCGCGCGTCGTGAAGGTCGCCGCGCGCTCGCTCGGAAGGCTCGGCGCGTTGGGCGCGATTGACGCCGCGAGCAAGCCTGTCGTCGAGAAGGCGCTCCTCGCGGCCAAGGGTCGCGCGAGCGCGCAGGACCTCAAAGAGACCGTGATCGAGGCGCTCGGCAAGGTCGGCGGCAAAGCCGCGCTCGACGTCATCGCGACCGAAGGCGAGTCGCGCGTGACGACCCGTGCGAAGGTGATGTTGGTGCGCGAGCTGGGGCGCGACGAGGAGTCGTCGATCGATGCCACGCAGAAGGCGAGCGCGCCGATCGACGTTCGCTTTCATTGCCGCGAGGGCCTCGAGAAGATCGTTCTCGAGCAGCTCGGCGGCCACTTCCGCGCCAAGCGCATCGACACCGGCTTCGTGGACGCGCGCTTGGAGGACGTCCTCTCCTCGGTGTTCGTCGCACGCGCATTCACGCACGTGACGTTCCCCGTGTGCGATCGCGCGTTGGGCGCGGACGAGGTCGTCTCGGAGGCGGTGGCTCGCGAGATCACGAGCGCGCGTTCTCGCTCGGTGCTCGCCGCCTTCACGCGTGGTCGTGTGCGGTATCGCATCGAGTGGAAAGCGGGCGGCCACCGACGTCGCGAGGTCTTCGACACCGCCGCGCGCGTCGCGGCGATCGATCCGGCGCTCGTCAACGATCCGACTCGCTCGACGTGGGAGGTGGGTGTCCTCGATCGCGGCGGTCGACTGCGCGTCGAGCTGCGACCGAAGGCCCTCGTCGACCCACGCTTTGCGTATCGCGTCGCGGAGGTTCCGGCCGCGAGCCACCCGACGATCGCCGCCGCCATCGTGCACGTCGGAGGCGCACGCGCGCACGACGTCGTTTGGGATCCGTTCGTGGGCTCAGGCCTGGAGCTCGTCGAGCGCGCTCGGAGCGGGCCCTACGAGCGGATGTTCGGCACGGACACGAGCCCCGCTGCGATCACCGCCGCGAAGGAGAATCTAGCCTCCGCGAGCGTGGAGAAGGTGACACTCGACAAGACCGACGCCCTCGCTGCGCGCATCCCCGGCGTCACGTTGATCATCACCAATCCGCCGATGGGCCGTCGCATCACGCGCGGCGAGTCGTTGGACAGGCTGCTCGTGCCGTTCGTCACGCACGCGGCGCGCACGCTCGTGACCGGCGGACGCATGGCGTGGATCACGCCGTCGCCGCGCGACACGGATCGCGCCGCCGAGCGGGCAAAGCTCGAGATCGCACAAGCGTCGACCGTGGACATGGGCGGATTCCCAGGCGTCCTTCAGCTCTTGATCAAGCGTTGAGCGAGCATGGATAAGCAGGCGCTCGCGCAGCTCATTGAAGAGCTGATCCCGTTCAACAAGTTTCTCGGCATCAAGTGCGTCACCATCGACGATGGCTTCGTACGCATCGAGCTACCGTGGCGCGCCGAGTTCATCGGCGACCCGATGCGCCCCGCCATGCACGGCGGCGTCATCAGCACGATGGCCGACGTCGCAGGCGGCATGGCAGTGTGGTCGAGCCTCATGGATCCGAACGCGCGCGTCTCGACGATTGATCTGCGCGTCGACTACCTACGACCAGGTCGTCTCGCCACGCTCGTCGCCGAGGGACACGTCGTGCGCACGGGCAATCGCGTGGCCGTCGTCGACGTGAAGCTGTTTCACCCGACCGACGAGGCACCGGTGCCGCACGCGCGAGCGAAGGGAGAGTCCGGCCCACCGCTCTCGGACGTGATCGCCACCGGCAAGGGCGTCTACAACGTGAAGCTCGTCAAACCGCCGAGCCAATGATCGCCTAGGAAGCTTGGCCGGCGCGCGCCAAGAAGTCGATGAGATCGATCTTGGTGACGATGCCAACGAGCTCGTCGCGCTCGGTGACCATCGCCACCTTCGCGTCGGCGAGCGCGCTCTGCAGCAGCTCGATCTTGGTGTCCGGCGTGACCGTGGCGTAGTCCCCCTCGGCGATCTCCCCGACGGGTGATTCCAGCGTCTTTTTGCCGCTGACGAGGTGACGCAGCAGATCGACCTCCGCGACGATGCCGCGCAGCTTGCCGCCGTCCACGACCGGCAGCTGGCTGATGCCGCCGTCTTTCAGGATCTGGATCGCGTCGCGGACCGTGGTGGACACCGACGCCGATACGAGCTTCTGCCTGTAGCGTGCGCCGAGCACGTCGCGCACCGTGCCGAGACCTGCGTTCTCTTCGAGGAAGCCGTTCTCGCGCATCCAGTCGTCATTGAAGATCTTCGACACGTACTTCTGTCCGGCGTCGCACAAGAACACGAGGATCCGCTGACCCTTCTTGCCGTTCTCTCTCGCCCACTTGATCGCTCCGGCGACCGCGGCCCCGCCAGACCCGCCGACGAACAAGCCCTCGAGACGCGTGAGATCGCGCGTCATCAAAAAGCACTCTTTGTCGTCCACGCGGACGATGTCGTCGAGGATCTTGAGGTTCATCGTGGAGGGGAAGAAGTCTTCGCCGATGCCCTCTACCTTGTACGAGAAGGGCTTGGTGATGCGGCCCGATTTCACGAAGTCGTAATAGAGAGAACCGACGGGGTCCACGCCGACTAGTTTGATATCGGGCTTCTTCTCTTTGAGATACTTGCCAGTCCCGCTGATGGTGCCGCCCGTGCCGAGGCCCGCCACGAAGACGTCGACTTCACCCTGCGTTTGAGCCCAAATCTCGGGGCCTGTAGACGTGTAGTGCGCCTCGGGGTTGCCGGGGTTGTGGTACTGATTGGCATAGAAGCAATTGGGTGTCTCGACCGCTAGGCGCTTCGCTACTTGGTAATAGCTGCGCGGGTCCTCGGCCTCGACGGCCGTGGGACAGACGACGACCTTCGCGCCGAACGCGCGCAAATTCGAGATCTTCTCCTGACTCATCTTGTCGGGCATCACGAAGATGCACTTGTAGCCGCGCACGGCGGCTATCAGCGCCAGCGAGGCCCCCGTGTTGCCGCTCGTCGCCTCGAGGATCGTGCCGCCGGGCTTGAGCCCGCCCTCCTCTGCGCGACGAAGCAGGTTCGCCGCGAGGCGGTCCTTGTGGCTGCCGCCTGGGTTCAAGTACTCGCACTTGACGTAGATCTCCGCGTCGAGACCGGCCGTCACCTTTTGGAGGCGAATGATAGGCGTGTTTCCGACGGCTTTGGTGATGTCCTCGAGAGCTCCGTGCATCATGATGCTGCGGACATATCAGGTGTGCGTCCGCACGTCAGCGGACGACCGACCGGCACGCGATGACGGCAAGGTGACGGCCTGCCGCGGACCCATCTCGCCGGAAGGAGAAGAAGCGTGTTGGATCGTGCTTGGTGCACCCCGCCACTTCGTCGATGTGGGCGTCCGTGAGACCCGCCGCACGGAGTTTGTGTCGGGCCGCACGCCTCAGGTCGACGAAAGCCTTGTCGCCCGCCCGCCGGGTGATGACCTCGGCCGAGCTCGCGTTCGCGATCGACTCCGCGACCTCTGCGCCGACCTCGAAGCAGCAAGCCTCGATACACGGCCCGATGGCCGCAAGTGACAACTCGGCGCCGTGCGCGCGCGCGAGCTCGACGGCACGCTCGATGACTCCGGCGACCAGACCCTTCCAACCCGCGTGCACCGCCGCGACCACGCCCGAGCTCGGGTCCGCCAGCAGGATGGGGACGCAGTCTGCCACGCGCACGCTGGCCGCGGCGCCCGCGTCGATCGCCACGAGCGCGTCGGCCTCCTCGCGGGCAATCGCGTTGGGCTCGCCTCGTGCGAGGATCGCTCGAGCGCCGTGAACCTGGCTCGTTTGAAAGACGCGACTCACGTCGAGCCGGAGCACGATGGACAGACCCTCCACGGCGTGCCGATTGGGTGCCCGGAAGTCGAACGTGCGCGTCGAGAAACCGTGCCGAAACCCGGCGCTCCGCAATAGCGCGCTCTCCAGCGCCGGAGCCGAGTTGCCCGGCTCGTCATGTGTGAGGGGGAGAGCGGTCTCTTGCATCTAGCCAATCCTAACGTGCGAGGCGCCGCCAGCGCGACGATTCAGACCAACCAGTGCGCACGGGCGCTACCGGGTGGAGAGCCGGGAGACAACGCGCGACGCTTCTGTGTTACGACCCACCTTCCATGGCAGCGCCGGATCCGTTCATCGGCCGAGAAATCCTGAACGGCCAGTTTCAGATCTTGCAGAAGATCGGCTCCGGCGGGATGGGCGCGGTTTACAAGGCCCTCCAACCCGAGATGAACCGCATGGTGGGGGTCAAGATCCTCCACCCGAAGCTCGCCAATCGGAAGGACCTGGTCTCCCGCTTTCGCCGTGAAGCGCGTGCGATGAGCCACCTCACGCACCCGAACACCGTCAAGGTCTTCATGTACGGGGAGCTCGAGGACGGTTCGCTCTACATCATCATGGAGTTCTTGGACGGCAAGAACCTGAATCAGAGCGTGCGAAGCGAGGGGGCGTTCCCCGTGGAGCGGGCGCTTCCCATCTTGATTCAGGTGTGCGGCGCGCTCGAGGAGGCGCACACCCAGGGCATCATCCACCGTGATTTGAAGCCCGAGAATATCTTCCTCTGCCAATCGAGCGGGCTGCGAGACTTCCCGAAGGTGCTCGATTTCGGGCTCGCCAAGGTCACCGAGCGTGAGATGCGACCAGGCTCCGTCATCCTCACGCAGGAGGGCATGGTCTTCGGCACGCCCGAGTTCATGAGCCCAGAGCAGGCCCAGGGAAAGACGCTCACACCGGCCGCCGATCAGTATTCGCTCGCGGTCATTCTCTACGAGGTCCTCACGGCCAAGCTTCCGTTCGACGCGAAGAGCGCCATGGACTTTCTCTCGCTCCACGTGACGGGCAAGCCGATCCCGCTCTCGCAGCGCGTCGCCAACCGAAAGTTCCCGCCGCTGCTCGATCGCATCGTGGACAAAGCGCTCTCGAAGAAGACCGAGGACCGCTTCGCGTCGATGGCCGAGTTCGCCAACGCGCTTCAGGCTGTGCTCGCAGGCGCCACGGATCTGCCGCAAAGTGGCGAGGGCCAAGCTCTGCGGCCGATCGCCTCTGCCCCTCTGCCCATTGCCCCGCCGCAGCAGGGCTCGCCGCCGTCGAGCGCGTTGCCCGTCGCGCCAATGGAGCGAAAGACCAACATCGGCTTGTTGGTGGGTGTCGCGCTCGCTTTCTTGTTGGCCGGGGTCGCCATTGCGGTCGTGGCGATGAAATTCATCGCGAAATAGCGGCATGCCTGGTAGACCGTCCGTTCTTACGGGGCGGCGCGTGCAGATTTCACCGGCGTTCTTGCGTGCTGTTGCACGCATAGCGAACCGCAAACGACTGACGAAAAGAGAATGAACATGAAGACCTGGATGAAGAAGACCGTCGGTCCGGCGGCCGCGATTGTGCTCATGATGCCCGTGCTCGCCCAGTGCGGCGCAGGGCTCCCCGGTGGCATTCCTGGAGCGGACCAAATCCCCGGTGGAGCGAAGTGTCCGGACATGACGAGCGCGGACGCCATGGCCGAATTCGATTGGGCTGGCAACTACAAGGTAGACGCAGCGGTCGCAGGCAAGCTCAAGGGCGGCCTCGCAGCGGCCATCGAGCTGAAGCAAATCAGCGACTCGATCGACGCGGACCTGAAGACGGGCTGCGGCGGTCTCGCGACCGACCTCGGCGCCGGCGGCGACTTCAAGACGGGTGACGACGCGTGCAAGGCAGCGATCAAGGTCATCGGCGAAGTGCGCGCGAAGCTCGGTGCACATGCGAGCGCGAGCCTCGACATCGAGCCGCCGAAGTGCGGCGCGGAGATGAGCGTGATCGCCGACTGCGCCGCGAAGTGCGACGCGACCGTCTCCCCCGGGAGCGCGAAGGTGGAGTGCGAGCCGGGCAAGCTCCAGGGCGAGTGCTCCGCTCAGTGCGAAGGCAGCTGTGAGGTCAGCGGCGGAGCGCAGTGCCAGGGCGATTGCTCGGGTAAGTGCGACGCGAAGATGACCGGCCACTGCGACGGCACCTGCGACGGCAACTGCGACGCCAAGGCCATGAAGGGCAGCTGCGCAGGCAAGTGCGACGGCAAGTGCGACGGCGAAATGAGCGGACAGTGCGCGGGCTCGTGCTCGGGCAGCTGCAAGCTCAAGGGGAAGGCCGAGTGCAAGGGGACCTGCACGGGCGGCTGCTCGGTCGAGATGAAGGCGCCGAAGTGCACCGGTGAAGTGAAGCCGCCGTCGATGAGCGCAGAGTGCAAAGGGCACTGCGACGCGAAGGCCGAGGCGCACGTGACCTGCACGCCGGCGCACGTCGGCGTACGTTTGGATGGCGGCGCGGATGCGGCGCTCCAGATGAAGCTCAAGACGGCGCTCGAGAAGAACCTGCCGATCATCGCGAAGATCGCGTTGTCGATGGGACCGCGCGCAATCAAGCTCTCGGGCAGCATCAAGGAGATCGTCGTGAGCTTGGAGAGCACCGTTCAGGCGGCGGGCAGCAGCAGCGGAGTGACGGGCGCGCAGCTCGTTGCGTGCGTGGCGGCGCCCTTCAAGGGTGTGGGCGACGCGATGGCGAGCTTGCAAGCCAACGCCAAGGTCAGCGTCGACGTCAAGGCGAGCGCTGAGTTCAAGGCGGGCGGCAGCGGCAGCGGCAGCGCTTCGACCAAGTAAGCCAAACCTCGGCGAGAGCCGATGACGAGAGACGGAGGCGCTCAGGTGTCTCCGTCTTTCGTCTTTTGTGGCCGCGAATCCGAGCGGACGCGCGGGCGAAGATCGACGGAGCGGAACAATGGATCTCTCATCAGGTTGGGCCATGTTTCCGTATGCGTTCGAAGCTCCACCCACGCGGGCTCGTGACCAGGAGCACTGCGATGAGCATGCCGTGAACCTCCGCCAGTGATCTCGGTGAGTTACCGGTGGCGCAAGATGTCCGAGGACAGTTCGAGGCTGTCCCTGGACAGTGACTTATCGCGGTAAGGCCCTCAGAAGCGCGGCACGCGGGCGTTTTGCGCAAAACGCGATATGGTTCCCGCCCGACACGCGTTGAGACGATACCTATGGCCTCTCAAGCCCTCTTCCTTGCCCCGGTAGCATCGGAACTCGCAAGCGCCGCCACGTCCGAAGAGGACACAGATCGCGCCCTGCGCGGCGACATGGTCGCGTGGAACGCGCTGATCGCGAAGTACAACCACCGCGTGGTCGTCGCGCTGCTCGCCCGTGGTGTCGCGATCGACCGCGCGAAGGACGTCGCCCAGGACTCGTGGATCAGGCTCATCGAACAGCAGCGTGCGGGCAATCTCCGCGAGCTGAAGCTGCCCGCGCTGGCCGTGACGCAGGCCATCTTTCTTTCGATCGACGCGGCTCGCAGAGACGGACGCGAGCGGGCAACGCACGACGACGAGGCGGAGCACGTCGTCGACCCATGCCCTGGGGCGGATCTCCGCATGATGAGCGAGGAGCGCTTCGCCATTGCCGAGCGCGTGCTGTCGAAGTGCGCTCCAAGCGCGCGCAAGGTGTTCGACCTCGCGTACGGCGGTGAGGGACTGAGTCACGCGGACGTCGCGGTTCGCGTCGGGCTCTCCACGCAGCGCGTTCGTCAGATCGTGTGCGAGGTGCGCAAGCTACTCCGCGCGGCACTCGAGGGAGGCGACCGATGACTGGCGAACACTTGGTCTCGAGCGCGCTCGAGGCGTACGTCGTAGGTGAGCTCGATGCCGAAATGTCGGCGCTCGTGGAGTCTCACGTCGCCGTGTGCACTGGGTGCGCGGGCCGTCTCGCGGGCGAAGCTCGGCTCGAGGTGGCGTTCGCGGAGGTCGCGGACCGCAGCGTCGCTCACCGCGAGCGTTCGATCACGCGTCGCTCGTCGTTCGCCGCTGGCGTTGCGATCGCGATGGCCGCCTCGGTGATGCTCTTCTTGGCGCCGCGTGGACGCGCAGACGAGACCGCATCGCCTGCGACGGCTCCGTCGGTCGCGTTCGAGCGCCATACGCTGGTCGAAGCAGACGCATCGACCGCGTCCGCGCAGATCGAAGGCTCTAGAGACGCTGCGATGAAGCTCGGCCGCGACTAGCCCGCGACTAGCTCTAGAGGGAGGGCCGTCCGTGAGGCTGCCCGCGCGATCGTCCGGATTGTAAGCATGCTGACAATCCGGGGATGTCTGACGTGGAACAGTCCTCGGACAGGCCGCTCATCAGCTCTCGGGCGTCCCGGATCCGCCGGGAGGGAGCGGGTTCGCTTCGCGCTCGAGGTAGCGGAAGATCGTGCGGGGGTCGACGCCGAGGTCTCGCGCGGTCTGGGTGCGGTTGCCGTTGTTGCGCTCGAGCACCTCGAGCACGTACTTGCGTTGAAACTCTTCTTTCGCTTTCTCGAGCGGCAAAATAGGGCTCTCCGCGTCTTTGCCGAGATCGAGATCTTCGGGCGCGAGCAGCGAGCGGTCGCAGAGCACGAGGCCCTTCTTGATGCGGTTCTCGAGCTGCCGAATGTTGCCGGGCCACGTGTACTTCTTGATCGACGCGAGCGCCTGCGGCGTGAATCCTTGGATGTGGGACGACATCTCGTCGGCGTACTTGCTGAGGAGCGCCTTGGCGATGATGAGCACGTCGTCGCCGCGATCACGCAGCGGCGGCAGCCAGAGGTTGACGACGTTGAGGCGGTAGTAGAGGTCCTCGCGAAACTCGCTCTCGCGTACGTCGGCGGCGAGATCACGATTGGTCGCCGCGATGATACGGACGTCGACCTTGCGGACGTCACTGCTGCCTACGGGCTTGATCTCTCCCTCTTGTAGCGCGCGCAGCAGTCGCACTTGCACGCTCGCGTCGATGTCGCCGATCTCGTCCAAAAAGAGCGTCCCACCCGAGGCCTCCTCGAACAGCCCGCGTCGCGAGGAGGTCGCGCCCGAGAAGGCTCCTTTCACGTGACCGAACAGCTCGCTGTCCAAGAGCGTCTCTGAAAGCGCCGAGCAATTGACCGCGAGAAACGGCTTGGCCGCGCGTCGGCTGCGAGCGTGGATCGCACGTGCGACGAGCTCCTTGCCCGTCCCGCTCTCGCCCAGCACGAGCGTCGTCGCGTCCGTGGTCGCCACGCGCTCGACGAGCGTGAAGACTGCACGCATCGCCGCCGAGGTCCCAACGATACCCTCGAAACGCGCCTCAACGTCGCGCTGCCTCTCCAGCTCTCGCGTGCGGCGAAGCAAGCGGTGGCGCTCCACCGCGCGAAACAAGTGGAACCGGAGCTGCTCGTCGGGTGCGAGCGGCTTCGTCAAATGATCATATGCACCTTGTCGCAACGCCTCGATCGCAGGCTCGCTGCTCGAATCGGCGGTCAACATGACGAACGGCAGGTCTGGCCAGCAACGTCGGGTCTCCGCGAGAAACGCGAGGCCATCCATCACGGGCATGTGCAGGTCGGACACGATCACGTCGATCTCGTGCTCGTGCTCCGATAGGAAGCCGAGGGCCGGATCCGCGGACGAGAAGTCGTGCACTTCGAAGTCGAGACCCTTCAGCGTTCGGGCGGTCGCCGCACGCATCAGATCGTCGTCGTCAACGAGCACGATGCGCGGAGCGAGGGAGTCCATGTTTGCCCATCATCCGCCCATGGGCGTGAACGTCAAGTTTGGCTGAAACGGGTCCGGCGAGCCTTCCCGTTGCTCACTTCGATGGCCTTCGCTGGGTCGATCGGCGACGCCGAGTTCGGCCTCGAGCGACCGATTCTCCCAGCGCTGCCGCTCAGCGAACACGTGGAGTGGGCCACCCCGCCGATTGGCGAGCCCTCCGACTGCGCGTCCTTTGTCGAGCTCAGTCACCGAGGACGCTCTCCGCACGCAGCGCACGCGCACACGACGACCCGCCTCCGACCACGCGAGGGGTCATGTTTGCGGGAGTGGGGCGGTCTCCGGAAGAAAGCGCGCACGACGCTCCGGCGTCGGCACACTGCAGACTTCACGCTTGCCGAGGACGCGCGTCCGATTGCGCGAGACGAATCCATAGACCGCGTCACGGATGGGCGACGGCACCACCGAGAACGCGTGCAGTACGCGCCATCCGCCACGGAGCCGTCGCGCGATGCGGAGGCTCGCGGTCGAGTGCGTGTGCACGATGCCGTCTTCGACTAGCACGATGCTCCCGACGCCGCCTTCGGGGAGCCCATGAGACAACAGCAGGCGTTTGCCCGCCGCCGACTGTCGCGAAGCGAACCGAAACACACCGGCCGGATCGTGCTCGAGAATGAAGTCGACCGTCGCGTCGCAGAACCCGCACTCGCCGTCGAAGATGACGACGGGGTGCTCCAAATCAAAAGCATTCATGCCGATGGGGTAGGGCGTACCGCGCCTGGCGTCGAGCGGTACGACGCGAAATCGCAGCAGGCGGCAGGTGAGCGCAACAAGCGCCAATGGGTCGGCGTCTAGCGGAGGCGTGGGGAATCGAAAACACAAAAGGCCCTGAGAACAAGGGCGATCAACGACCTTCTCACGACTTGGGAGGGTCGGAGAGGGGAGATACCTCGACACTGACCCCTCGAAACGGCGTGTTTGGCCCAACCATTGGCCCAGTGTCGCGAGTGCTCCACGGGGTGGTCTTCGACGCGCTCGACGACGCGCCCGACGAGCTCGCAATGCGTGCCGAAGCAGTGCGCGGGATGCTCGAAGCGCGGACGGCGTTCTTGGCGTCTGGCTGTCCATTGGACGCGTCGACGGCTCTTGCTGCGGTGTCGGACTGTCCGGACGACGAAAGATCGTCAGCGGGGCTTGTGTCGCTTACGTTGGAGCGATGAAGCGCCTTGCCTCCGCTGTTCTCGCTCTCGCCGCGTGTGGCAGGACGTAAACGATTTACAGCGACGCCGGTGGTGCGCCCGCGACTACGGCGACAAATCAACCTCCACAGAGTCTTCGTACAAACTATCCGTGGCCGATCGCAGCGTCCCTCCGCTGTGTGTTCGCCAAGGGTTATGGGACTGCGGATATTCGTGCCGATCTGACTGACTAAGCCGTTCGCGCCGACGTCATAAACGCCAGAAAAGCGCAGCTAGCGTTTGACGACCCCACTTCTCGCGAGGTCTGGTTTCCATTCGAGACCCACCACTTATCATTGATTTTCGACAACGGACTAAAGTCCCGCCCGCAGGGGTCGTATACAAAAACGTACCGACGAGTCACCGGCGGTGCGAGAGAATCGACCATTCGGCAGCATCACCACGTGCGTCATCAGCCACAGGAGTTCACAATGACATACTCATTGTCGGGTCTAATTCTGGCCATTGGCGCCCTCATTTCCGCCGGCTGCGGTAACTCCGCTGTCAGTACGATCGACTCGTCCGGCGATGGCGGCGCGCTAGACGATGCGAACGCCGCGACCGATGCAGACGCCGCGACCGAAGCGGACGATGCGAACGCCGCGACCGATGCGAACGTCGCGACCGATGCGGACGCCGCGGACGACGCGAGCGACGGGAACGGCGTGAAGTATGTGAACATGAAGACGGCGGCGTCCTTCGTGGTGCTCGCGGGCCAGACAGTCACGAACACGGGCCCCACCGTGATCGACGGCGATGTCGGCATCAGCCCAGGAACTGCCATCACCGGGTTTCCGCCTGGCATCGTGAAAGGCAAAATCCACTCTGCGGATGCCGCAGCCGCCCAGGCCAAGCTAGACCTCAACGACGCCCGCGACGAGGCTATCGCGATGAGCGGCCTGCCGAATCCCCTCGTCGGCGATCTCGGCGGGATGACCCTCAAGGGGGGGCTCTACCAGTCGAGCTCGGGCATGCTCGTCTCCTCCGGAGATCTCACGCTCGATGCCCAGGGCGATCAGAACACGATCTGGGTTTTCCAGATTCAAACGACCTTCATCATCATGGTGAATCGAAAGGTCGTCCTCACCAACAACGCAAAAGCCGACAATGTTTTCTGGAACGTCGGCTCGTCGGCGACGATCGGCGTCGGAGCGTTCATGGTCGGCAACTTCCTGACGCAAACATCCATCACGGTGCAGACCGGCGCCACGATGGACGGCCGGTTCCTCACGCAGACCGGAGCCGTGACGTTCGACTCCAACAACGTCAATAAGCCCCCGGCCATCATCCATTGAATCAAGCAAGTAATCGGAGGGGCCTATTGCGATTCAATTCTGCGTTAGCCGTCGCGTTACTTGTCGGAGTTCCGCTCTCGATCCTTGGTATGGGCGCTGCCAGCTGTGGTAGCAGCAATCCCTCCTCCGATGTCGACAGCGGCACGATCGAGAGCGGACCGCCGGTCTTCAACGTGGATGGTGGGCCGGAGTGCATCGGGCTCTGCCCAAAGCAGGTGAAGTGCCCGGGCGGCGGCAAGACGACGATTAGCGGCACCGTCTGGGACCCCGGCGGAAACGTCAAACTCTACAACGTCGTCGTCTACGTTCCGAACGCCCCCGTGCTCGCGATCACGAACGGAGCGACCTGCGACAAGTGCGCAGGCGGCACTCTCTCGGGCGATCCGCTGGTCGCCACGTTGACGGATGCGAGCGGCCAGTTTTCGCTCGAAAACGTGCCGGTCGTCGACGACATGCCGCTCGTCATTCAAGTCGGAAAATGGCGTCGGCAGATCGTGGTCCCCAAGATCACCGCGTGCGCTGACACTCCGCTGCTGGACAAGAATCAGACGCGCCTGCCGAAGAACGCGACGGAGGGTGACATTCCGCTCATCGCGCTCACGACCGGCGGCGCCGACACGCTCGAGTGCTTGCTCGGGAAGAACAAGATTGGTCTCGACGACAGCGTCTTCTCGAAGGCGGGCGGACCGGGTCGCGTTCATCTCTACCAAGGCAAGGGGAGCGGCGGCAATCCGACGACCAAGTTCGCCGGAGCGCTCGCCGACGGCGGCGCGGACGGTGGCAGTAGCCTCGCA
>ENA-OFCD01000899-OFCD01000899.1-metagenomes-genome-assembly--contig:-NODE-899-length-17137-cov-3.639328_pt1 | contig 17137 bp, 17 predicted proteins | sample MGYA00153392_OFCD01 | MGnify analysis MGYA00153392
CTCTGGCTCCACGCGCTCCCCGCCGCGATCGGGCCGATCGTCACCGTCGTCGGGACACAGCTCGGTGCGCTCCTCGGTGGCGCGGTCGTGCTCGAGCGTCTCTTCGAGCGTCCCGGTTTGGGCTCGTTGATCCTGGAGTCGTACTCCACGCGCGACCTGCCCGTGCTCGAGGCGGCGATCGTCGCGGCGGGCGCCCGCCGAAGCCGGTAGCGCATGGACGATCCACGTGCGCGCGGCGGTCGCTCCCTTCGCGCGCGCCACGGTCAAGAACTGCGCACGCGCGACCTCATCGAGAGCAGCTCGCGACACTCGAGCGACCTGCGCGCCGAGCGGGATCGCCAAGAGCGAGCTCGCGAACAAGAGACCGCCGAAGCCGGCGTCGGGATCGCCAGGCAAGGGCACGACGCGAAGACGCGCCGCGAGAGCGAACGTGACGAGCGGCGCAAAAGACAGGAGCGGAGTGGCTGCGATCGCCGTCGCCCCGCGATCGATCCATCGCCTGCGCTCTCCGAGCCACGGCCCCGCGCCGCACACCGCAGCGACGACGCCGAGCGCCGCGCCGATCGCGACCGCGAGCGCCGCGAGCTGTGCGGTAGGGCCAATCGACTCCGCCACGCGCGATGCCGCCGATTCGCCCGGGTGGCGCAGCGACTCGCCCAAGTCGAGCGTGAAGAGCCCCTTCAGGAAACGTGCATATTGCACATAGAGCGGCGCGTCCAAGCCGAGCTTGTGGCGAAGCGGCGCGAGCGAGGCCTCGTCCGCCTCATCGCCGAGCACGAGCCGCGCGGGGTCTCCCGGGAGCAAGCGCATCGCGAAGAACACGATCGACGCCATCGCGACGACGACGAGCACAGCCTCGAGCACTCGCGCGACGACCGTGCGAACCGCGCCCATCGGGATCCTCAGTCGGCGGCGTCGAGCGACGCATCGTTGGCACCCGCGTCCACCGCAGCAGCGTCGGCCGCGTCAGGCTGCAGGCTCGCGTCGGTGGGCGCGCTCGCCTCGACGGGCGCGCTCGCGTCGATGTCGGGGACGGTGGCGCCCCCCGCCTTGCACACGGGCGCTTCGGCGTCGGCCGCAGAGTAGAGCAGGCCGCCGTCTTGGGTCGGACGGACGAGGCAAACCTTGTTGGTGTTGTCGGCGATCCCGAGCGCGAAGTAGGGCGCGCCTCGTGGGTCTGCGCAGACGTAGCCATCTCCCGTGCGGCAGTCAGCGTCCGTCTGGCAGGCGAACAAGCACATCGATCGGCCCGTGCGCGGAGGAGCGTGGCGATCATCGATCGGGCAGCCCGGCACCGAACCGGAGAACAACACGCACACGGCCTCGCTCGGGCAGTCGTCGCCGCGGCAGTTGAACTGCGTGCAGTAGCCGCCGGGCTGCGTGGAGTCGCAGAGTCGATCGCCGCGCGTCGAGCAGTCGGTGGAGAGCACGCACTTGTCGCCGATGGAAGGCTGACATCCGGCGAGCACGACGAGCCCGCAGAGAACGGAGAGCCAGCGGTCGTTGCGCGACATCGGAAGGCCTTCGTAGCACTGCCGTGTTCGGCGAGTCTCCCCTAAATTGTCGGCGCCTGCGGCGAACGACAACAACCGTGCGGATTGCTTCGCCAGCGGCAATTGTCGTCGCCGCACGGCAAGCTTCAACGAGTGGAAGGTCGCCGTCGCCGTCGCCGGCCCCATTTGACTTTCCGCGGCTCTCTTCCTACCTTGCGCGCGCCCTAGGCGGGCCCACCCAATGACGACCTACATCACCAGTGACTGCATCAACTGCGGCGCCTGCGAGCCGGAGTGCCCCAACGAGGCCATCAGCGAGGGTGACGAGATCTACCTCATCGACCCCGAGCTGTGCACCGAGTGCGTCGGTTTCTACGATCATGAGGCTTGCCAAGCGGTGTGCCCGGTCGAGTGCTGCTTGCCGGATCCGAACCACCGCGAGGAAGAGCCCGGTCTCCTCGAGCGCGCGCTGAAGCTCCACCCGGACGACGCCGATCTCAAGGGCCGCGCGGAGAAGAACGACTACCCCTCGCGCTTCCGCAAGTAAGCTGTTTTCGGGTGAAGCGGCTCGCACTCTGTGCTCTTGCAATGTCGGGCGCGATCGCGCAGTCGGGGTGCGCGGGCGGCTCACCATTGTTGCATCCTGCACACGTCTTGCCGCAAGGGGACCTGCGCGCAATCGCGGGGTTGAGCGGTCAAGCGATCGCGAGCGGCATGGACGCGGACATTCGAAACGCGCAAGCCTCGCCCGCGATCGTCAACCCTGACGGAACGACCACGACGCCCACGCCCGACTACACAAAAGGAGCGATGGTCGCCACGGCGGTCGCGCCGGGCATCGCACCGATCGTCGGCGCTCGTGTCGGGGTCGGCGGCGGATTCGAGGGCGGCGTCACCTATCTCGGACGCGGCGGTCGACTCGACATGCGCAAGGCGTTCTCCACTCGCAAGCTCGCGCTCTCGGTCGGCGTGGGCTTCGACGCCGTGTTCTCCGGCCGCGCGACGAACCCGCTCCACGATCTCGATATGAACGCGCTGCAAGCGTTCGGCTTCGACGTGCCCGTCATCGTCGGGTGGCGAAGCCTTGCGAGCCTCTATCAAGTCTGGGCTGGCGTGCGCGGCGGCTACGACCACGTGTCGGTCGCGCAGCGATCCACCGAGCCGCTGAAGGTGGCGCAACAGACCTTGCTGACGCTCTCCGCGGACCACGCGTACGTCGGTGCTCTGATCGGTCTCGCCATCGGCCTCCGACACATCCACGTCGCCCTCGAGCTCGACGCCAGCTACGTGTTCTTGAGCGGCTCGTTCGGCGGAGTGCCTGCAAAGACGAGCGGGCTCGTGCTTACGCCGGGCAGCGCGATCAGCTGGGATTTCTGAGCCATCGCTCGACGATCGCTCCGACACGCGCCTCTACTCTCACGCGGTGCTCTCGCCACTGCGCGCGACCCTTCGATCCGACTTCGTTCGTGACGCCGAGCACGCACGCGAACGGGACCTTCGCACTCGCGCACGCCTCCGCCACTGCGTGTGCCTCGAGATGTTCGACGTCACACCCATAGTGTCCGGCCAACGAGAGTGCGGCGGCGTCGTCAGTCGTGATCGCGAGCGTCGTCGCGACAGACGCGCGGATCGCCCCGAGCGCTACGAAGGAGTCCGTCCTGCCGACCTCGGAGTAGAGCATGCTCGCCGTACCGTCGACGACCGCGCCGAAGCCGAGCGCCTCTGCAACAGACGCGAGGTTGAAGCGCGTGCCGATGATCACATCTCCGATCGACAGCGACGATTGCCGATACGCGCCGCACGTTCCCACCAGCACGACGACGCTCGGCTGCAACTCGGCGACCGCGAGTGCGGCTCCTCTCGAGGCCGCGATCAGGCCGATTCCGACTGCACGCTTCTGGCTTGTGATCGCGGCGAGCTCTGGCGCAAACGCGGCGACGCACAACGGAGCGGGGCTCATGCGCCGCAACTATAACCGGCTTGCCGGTTGCGAGCGCGCTCAGGGTTGTCTACGCTAATGAGGTTCATGCGTTCTATCTTCGCCGTTGTTGCTCTTCCGATCCTCGCCGCATGCTCGGCGAACGTGGGGTCGCAAGACGGCGCCGATGCCGACACCACCTCGGTCGCGGCGGTGGTCGTGGTCGAGCAGTCCACCGGGCCCGGGGAAGCTGTGCACACGGAGTCCGTCGCGAGGTTCGTGCGCACACACGGGGCGGTCGACGACATGGCGCGCGCGATGGTCGGAGAGGCGCTGGATCTCCCCGCTCCCGGCGCGTGCAAGGCCGTCTCGTTCGGCGAAGACTTGGCGCCTTTGCGGCCCATTGAGCTCTTGGACGTGGGCGCGCTCACATTAGAGGGCATGGGGTCGGGCACGGGCTCGCACGCTTCGCTCGTCGCTCGACGCGTCCCTGACGTGGTCGATCTCGTGAGCGGCGTCGTCTACACCACGCGTGAGGCCCCCGCGTTCGGCGGCCACGTCACGCTGCACGCGACAGGCTCGACGGAGCTCGTCGGCTTCACCGCCACCGCAGATGCCCCCGCGCCGATCGACGGTTTGCACGTCAATGGTCTCGACGTTCCCTCCGGAAACGCCGTGTTCTCCGCAACGACGACCCACGTGGAGCTCGCGTGGGCCCCGGGCAGCGACGCGATCTACGTGGACCTCGCGATCGGCAAGGCGCCCGCGAGCACACGATGCTCCTTCAAGGACGATGGGAAGGGCAGCATCTGGCTCGTCGGAGACTCCGGCACACTCACGGTTCACCGCGTCCGAGAGGCGCAGATTCGCGCCCGCGGGATCGACGAAGGCACGTTGCGCTTCGACACTTCGCGCGTGATCGCCTTCACGCGACGCTGAGCGCTTCCATGCGACGAGGCGTCCCTCTTTGGTTGTTGGTCGCGATCGTGTCGACGCTCGCGGCGCACTCGGATGCGCAGAAACCCGGCAAGCCAGCGCAGCCTCCGCAGAGGCCCGGCTACGCCGCGTTCGTGCAGGCTTGGCACGCGCCGGTCCTTGATCGCACGGCGCCGATGGACGCGAACGCCCGACCGATGCTCGTGCTTGCCGCGATCAACACCCACGAGCGCCTCGAGCTCGAAGCCCTCTCGGACAACGGCGGCTTCGTCGCGCACGATCTCGATCGCGCCGCGCACTTGCTCCGTGATCCGAGCGCGGGCAACGAGCATCCCGTCGAGCCTCGATTGCTCGACGCGATCTATCGGCTCCAGCGGAAGTTCGGCGCGCAGGAGGTCCGCGTGATCTCGGCCTATCGCACGCCGCGCGCGAGCGGCGGGTCCAACCACGGCAAGGGCCGCGCGATCGATCTCGTCATTCCGGGGGCGACCGACGAGGCCGTCGCGACCTTCGCGCGAGACATGGGCTTCATGGGCGTGGGCGTGTACCCCGTGAGCGGCTTCGTCCACCTCGACGTGCGCGATCGCAGCTATTTTTGGCTGGATTCTAGCGCACCTGGCAAGAAGAACCGCGAGCGCGGCGTGCTGGCGGATCTCGCGCAGCGCTCGGACGCGGCGGCGCTCGCGCGTGGTGAGCGAGGTGTCCCGACGCTGGCCGTCCTCGGCGACGTGGACGCAGTGCTCCAGACGCACGTCTCATCGCTCCTCAACGCGACCCCCGCCGACGAGGACGACGACGACTGGAGCCCGTGACGTATGGATGACGACGTCGCGCAGCTCGTCAAGGCAGAGCGGCTCGCCGATGCCGCGCTGCTCGCAAGCTCGCGTGGCGACGCTCGCACGGCATGTGACCTCCTCGAGCGCGCCTGCGATTTTTCGGGAGCGGCACGCCAAGCTGCTCTCGCAGGGGATCACGCGCGCGCCCTCTTGCTCGCGGTGACGGGTGGTGACGACGCGATGGCGGCGCACTCGCTCGATCGCGCCGTGAGAGATCGCGCGGCGTCGAACACGCTGGCGGCGCGACTCATCGCGCGCGGCGATTTCACGTGGGCGGCGCGCGTGTATCAAGGCCGCGGCGAGCTCGCGAGCGCAGCCTCCGCGTGGGAGCGCGCCGGAGAGGCGGTGCGCGCGGCGGAACTCTACGAAGAGACCCACGACCCGGTGCAAGCCAGCAAAGCGCTCGAGGCCGCGCTGCGACGTGAGCCATCGAAGCCGTCACTACACCTCGCGCTCGGCCGACTCCTGATGCGATACGGGAAGAACGAAGCCGCCGTTCGCGAGCTCCAAAAGGTGGGCCTTAGCGCATCCGAGCATAAGGCCGCGCTGTTCTTGCTCGTCAAAGGCTTTGCCGCGCTAGGGCTCGACGCGGCCTCGGCGGAGGCGGGCCGAGAGCTCGAGCGACTCGGCGGCGCGCCGCAGGAGGAACTGCGTCAGGGGCAGGCCGAGGTAAAGCGCCGTATTTATGGCCGCTACGACGTCGTGCGCGAGGTGGCCTCCACCGCGAGCGCTCGCGTGATCGAGTGCGTCGACTCGATCCGCAACGAGCGCGTCGCCGTGAAGATCATGTCGAGCTTCGAGTCACGCGGCGGCGGCCGAGACGCGCTCGCACGCTTCGAGCGCGAGGTGAAGGTGCTCGGCACGCTCGAGCACCCCAACGTCGTGCCGCTACGCGACTACATACCGGACGGGCCCGCGATGGTGCTCGCGTGGATGAGCGGCGGGACGCTCGAGACGATGATGCAGTCGCCGATCGCTCCGGCGCGCGCGGTCGAGATCGCACAAGCCGTGCTGTCCGCGCTCGGAGAGGCGCACAGGCTCGGAGTCTTGCACCGCGACGTGAAGCCCGCGAACGTGCTCTTCGACGACGCAGGCGTCGCCCGGCTCGCGGACTTCGGAGTCGCGCACCTCGGAGATCTCGGCGACCGCGACCGCAGGCCTCATCGGCACGCTCGCGTACATGAGCCCGGAGCAGCGAGAGGGCAAGCCGGCCACCGTGCGGAGCGACCTCTACGGCGTTGGCGTCATCTTGTTCGAGATGCTCACGGGCGAGCGAGTTGCTGGCGCCGCAAGCTCGGGCGGCGAGCTCCCGCGCACGCGACCCAGCGGCGTGCACCGCGATCTCGATCAGCGTCACGACGAGGTCGTGCTGCGATTGGTGTCGCAGGCTCCCATCGCGCGTCCGAGCGACGCGTTCACCGCGCGAAAGGAGCTCGGCGCGCTGTCTTGGCCGCATACACTCGAGCCCGCCGCGCTGAGGCCGAAGACGCAGGCCGCGCCTAGCGAACGCCCGAGCGCGGCGCGACTCCAAGACTCCGAGGCAGAGTCGCGAGTGGATCGCTGGACCGGTCGCGCGATCCTTCGCGTGCCGCTCGACGACTCGTCTCTCGCGCGCGCACGTGCGTTCTCTCGTGCGCAGACCCGCGCGCTCCAGTCCATTCTGCGCGTCGCACGAGAGGACGGATCGATCTGGGTTGAAGCGCTGAGAGGCAAGCCGCTCGATCGACCGCTAGGCCTCCCCGAGCGTGATGTCCTGCTCAGCGCGCTCACGGCGTTGCACGCACAAGGTTGCGTGCACGGCAAGATCGATCGCGCCCACGTACACGTCGCCGACGGCGAGATCGTCATCGCGTTCGAACCCGCGTTCGATCCGACCGCGTCTCCCGACACCGACTTCGCGCAGCTCGCGCGCCTGGGTTGAGCTTGCGAGCCCCATCTTGAAAGTCTTGAAAGATGGGGCGTCGGGCAGAAGGCTCTTTTGGTGCCACGCGTGTCGTTGTTCGTCTTGGGCTGAACTGAAGTCTTGCGAGCCTAGTCACGCCGACTTCGTGCAGCTCGCGCGCCTGGGTTGAGCGAGCGTCGCGGCGATCGCGAGCAAGACGTCGCAGGCCGCTTCGACGTGCGCGCCACGCAGCTCGTGCGGCCAGTGGAAGAAGCCCGCTCGCGCGCCGGTGCCGGACAACGCTCGCGTCACGCGCCAAGTCGTGTCGTTGCAGACGTAGGCGTTCTCCGCGCGCGGATCCATCATGGTCGCGCCGTGCATGATCGCGTCGAGGCGCAGGCCGCCCTCGAGGGTGTCGCGCACCTTCCTGAACGCGAGATCGGCAGCCTTCTTCGCCGCGCCGACATCGATCGACACATAGACGGTCTCGGTGGGCGTCGTGCGGATCACCTCCGGCATCTTGCCCGCGGCGTCCTCGCGCTCTGCGAAGACATCCATCGCGGCCGACTCGATCCACATGGGCTGGCGCGCGCCAGCGACGCCGTTCATCAAGACCCAGGTCGCCTTCGTTGTGATCGACTCGGCGAGCAGCAGCTCGGCCGCGTGCGCCCACTCGACCGGCAACACGATCGTTTGCTTTCCGTGCTTCGCGAGCGCGCGCATCATCGACTCGGTCGCATTGACCGGCGTGTTGGGGAAGGGCCCGAAGCCCGCAAAGAGGACCTTGTCAGTCATGGGTTCGTGCTCAGGCGCCGCGAAAGCTGCCGTCTCAACGGCGCGAGACACGCTGCGAGAGAGGGCCCTGCGCCACCGGGAGGATGATGAGGAAGCGCGTTCCGAAAGACGGATCGCTGTTGACGCTGATGTTGCCGTCATGCGCTTCGATGATGTTCTTCACGATCGCGAGACCCAGCCCCGTGCCATGGGTTTCGCTCTTGGTCGTGAAGAACGGAACGAAGACGCGCAACAGATTCTCTGGTGGCACCCCGTGACCGTTGTCCTCGACGGTCACCTTGACGTGCGCCTCGGCCTCGTCAATCTCCGTGCGCACGATCAAGCGACCTCCCTGTTTGGGCATCGCGTGGCAGGCGTTGGTGACGAGATTGACGAAGACCTGCGCGAGCTGCTCTGGCATGCCGCGCACTGGCAGCACGCCGTCGCCGAACTCCCGCAAGACAGACACGCCGGTCTCCTCGAGCAAGTGTTCGCAGAACGAGAGGGCTTGATCGACGATGCAGGAGACGACGACGGGCTCTGGCGTGTCTCCCGACGGTCGCGCGTAGGTGACGAGATCACGCGTGAAGCGCTGCATGCGATGCGCCGACTCCGCGATGCGTCGAAGGCGCTCGGTCTCGTCTGGGTGATGGTTCTCCTCGCCGCGCGCCAGAGAGCGCTTGATGAGGAAATCGGTGTACGCGACGATCGCCGTCAACGGGTTGTTCAGCTCGTGGACGAGGCCCGCGGCCATTTGACCGAGCGTCGCGAGCTTCTCGGCGAAGATGAGCTGCTCGCGCTGCGCATCGAGTTCGCGCCGAAGCGAGACCGCGATCTCGTGCTCGTGAACGCGATCGAGCGCAACGCGGATCGCGTCGGCGGCGCGGTGCCCAAAGCGGATCGGCGAGTCACCGTCGTCGAGGCGCATGTCGTCGCTCCCCAGATGCAGCGTGAGCCCGACCTTCTGGAGCTCGAGCGCGCGCTCGTAAGCCAGCGCGGGGAACATCCTGGTGGAGCGCTCGCCAGACGCGCGGTTGTCATCATGCGTGCTCGCGGCGCGCAGCACGGTGGTCTCGCCGTCCCGCTGGATCGTCGCGCCGACCTGCACGGTCGGCATCGCGCGCGCCATCGCGTCGAGGACGATCTGCACCGCAGAGTGATCGCCCGAACCCAGCGGCACCTCGATGACGGCGTCGAGCAGTCCGTCGATCCAGTGCGCCGGCAGATCCGTGACCTGCACCTCGCGGCTCGCCGTAGACGACTCCTCCGCCATCACGACCGACGAGGTGCGCACATGCTGAACGTCCTGTAGAGGCGCCTCAGCTCGACTCTCCATGGGGTCCCTTTCACGGTTCATGCGGCGTTCACCCGCTGCGAGGCGGGTATCCCCCTTCGCCGCTCTTGGGTGGTGTGCTGCTCGATCGCGCAGTCTCTTCGGTGCTCGCTTTGTCCAGGTCGAGGATCTTCGCGCGGCCCACGTAGCTCTTGGTCTCGTACTTGGTGATCTTGCCGATCTTCCGCACGATCTCCGCCATACGCTCGGCCTCCGCGTGGATGACCTCCGCAATGCTGTACGGCGAAGTGTTCGGCTCGAGCTTTCGCTTCAGGAGCTCGGCGCTCATTACGACGCTCGTGAGCGGCTGATTGAGCTCGTGCGCTGCGGCACCGGCGAGTTCCGCGATGACGGCCTGTCGCTCTTGAGCAAGGAGCTGGTCTTGCGCCTGCTGGAGGCGCTGCTCCATTCGCATCTTCTCGCGCAAGTCCGTGAAGACGCCGACAGAGCCGATGGGGTGACCGCTCTCGTAGAGCAGACCCGCCGAGATCGACACGGGGACGAGGTCGCCCTTCTTGTCGAGGATGTCCGTTCGTGTCCCCTCGATTCGCCCGCCAGAGGCGCGGATCATTTCCATGATCTTCTTCGCCTGGCCAACCGGGTACAGCTCGCGAACGTCGCTGCCGAGGACCTCTTCGCCAGTGCGGCCGTAGATGCGCTCGGCTGCGCGGTTGAAGATGAGCACGCGCCCGGTGAGGTCTGCGCAGATGATCGCGTCTGCCGACGAGTCGATGATGCGCTCGAGGAAGTTCTTCGTCTTTTTCAGCTCACTCTCGACCGCGCGCTCTGCGGTGACGTCTCGGAACGTGCAGAGCACGACGCCTTCTTCGCGCAGCACGCTGCTGAACGAGAGCGACAAGACGAGCGGCTCGCCCGTCTTCTTGACGATGCCAGCGTCCACACCGGACGGGAACTCACCGCGCTGGAAGCCCTCTTTCAATGCGCGCGCGCGGCTGTGATCCTTGCCGCCGAAGAGATCGCCGAGCCTTCGGCCTGCGAGGTCCTCCTCGTGATAACCGGTGATCTCGCGCGCCTTCGGGTTGGAGAAGAGCAGCTTGCCCTCTGCGTCCAACACGACGATGCCGTCCGCGCTCGACTCGAAGAAGTCCGCGTATCGCTGCAGCGATTTGAGCCTTCTTTCGGCCTCGAAACGCGCGACGGTCACTTGCTGCGTTTGATCGCGCAACGACTGGAGCACGCGCGCGTTCCGTAGGGCGATCGCCATCGCGCTCGAGATCGTTCGGCACAAGGACAACTCACGGTCTGCGAACACGAACGCCTGCTTGGCGCGCAAGAAGAGCACGCCCATCGCCTTGCTCTCGTAGAGGATGGGCAAGATCGCGAGCGAGCTGAACGTCCGAGCCTGCGGGTCGTGTTGGCGGACGATCTCGAGCAGCGGGTGCGTCGCCGCGTCTTTGATGATCAGCGCCTCGCCGCTGCTGAGCACGGTGCGGATCTCGGGGTACTTCGCTAGATCGATGGGCAAGTCGCGCAGCTGCTCGTCGTCGCTCGCGGCCACGACGTAGCCGACGTCGCCGGGATCGCGCACGAGGACGATCGAGACGCGATCGACCTTGCTGACCTCGGCGATACGCTGCGTGACGGTGAACAGAATGCTGCGAAAATCCAGGTTCGACGCGAGCGCTTGCGTGAGCTCGAGGACGACTTGCGCGTCCTTCTCTTTGCGCTCGATCGCCTCGGCCGCGCCGCGCAGGCGCAGCTGACCGCGAATGCGCGCGACGAGCTCCACGGGTCTGAACGGCTTTCGCACGAAGTCGTCCGCGCCAGACTCGAACGCACGCGCCACCTCCGCGTCGCCATCGAGCGCCGTAAGCACGACCACGGGCAGGTCTCGCGTCTCCGGGCGTGATCGCAAGATGCGCAGCACTTGATAGCCGTCCGGTGCGGGCATCACGAGATCGAGCAGCACCAGCGAAGGCCGCACCTGATCGATCTTCTGCAGCGCCTCGGTTCCGGAGCCAACCGCCACATAAGGCAAGTCCGCCGTGGCGAGCGCCTGACACAGAACGTGACGGCTCACGGCATCGTCATCCACCACCAAAACGGGATTGACCGCCACGATCGAGAGTCTACGCCGTAAGCGCGCCGTTCTCAACGTTCGTCGCCCAAGGCTGTTTCGAGGGCTCTCCTGTGATCGCCACACTCTCCGAAGAAGCGCTGTAAGGAGCGAAGCCTAGCGAGTAAGAAGCCCTGAAACGCCCGAGAATCTCGCAGCCACGCGGATCGTAAGTATGCTTACGATCCGACCAGGAGGCACGGTCCCCACAAGGATCGTGGCATCCCGCTCTGCGGATTGTAAGCATGCTTACGATCCGACCGAAGACGAGCGGCCCCCGCAAGAACAGCAGCAATTTCCCATTGGGAGGAAGCGCTAGCCGAGATTGAAGCCGGGCTCGTCATTCAGAGTCCAGCACCGCCTGTAACCGGCTCTGACGAGCTTTTTGTCCATCGCAGCACGCCACACACTCTTCGACGTTCCGAATGCCTGAATGCACGTGAACGCTTCGCTCGCATGGATGTGGACGGACCGCGTGAGTCGGCCGCTCACCATGTTCGGCCCGACGTACCCGTCGAACGGCGTCACTCGACATGGCGTTCGCTCTTCGAAGAGCGACTGCGCCTTAGCGATTTGACGAAACACGCTGTGAATCGCCACGGGTCACTCGTCGTCGCTCGGGTCTTCCAGCGGTAGCAGCGCTTGCAGCGGCTCGGGCATGCGCGATGGCGGTTTCTTGCCCAAATGGAGGTAAGCCTTCTTCGTCGCGACGCGTCCTCTCGGGGTGCGTCCGATGAAGCCCTGTTGGAGCAAGTACGGCTCGTACACGTCTTCGATCGTGTCTCTCGGCTCACCGATCGCGGCCGCGAGTGTCTCCACGCCGACGGGGCCTCCGTCGTAGTCGTCGATGATGACCTTCAAGAGACGGCGATCCATGTCATCGAATCCGACGTCGTCGATCTCGAGGCGCTCGGCCGCGAGCTTCACGGCCGCGAAATCGATCTTTCCGGAGCCGAGCACCTCGGCGAAATCGCGCACACGACGCAACAATCGATTGGCGATTCGAGGCGTACCTCGCGAGCGCTTGGCGATCTCCTCACACGCCGGCTGATCACACTCGACGCCGAGCAAAGAAGCGCTGCGCTCCACGATGCGCGCGAGCTCGTGCACGGGATAGAAGTCCAAACGCACGACATGGCCGAACCTCGAGAACAGCGGCGCGGTGAGCAAGCCCGTACGCGTGGTCGCGCCGACGAGCGTGAACGGCTTCAGGTCGATCTGGATAGCCGACGCGAACGCGCCCTCGCCCGTCATGATGTCGATGCGAAAGTCTTCCATCGCGGGATACAGGCTCTCCTCGACGACGGGGTTGAGCCGATGAATCTCGTCCACGAAGAGGATGTCTCGCTCCTCCAGCTTCGTGAGCAACCCGGCGAGCGCGCCCTTGTGCTCCACAACGGGACCGTTCGTCATGTGCAGCTGCACACCCATCTCGTGCGCCAAGATCTGCGCAAGCGTGGTCTTGCCCAAACCAGGCGGCCCGCACAACAGCAGGTGATCGAGCGGCTCCCCACGGCGCTTCGCCGCTTCGACGAACACGCGCAGGTTATCTTTGTGCTTCTCCTGGCCGACGTAGTCGTCGAAGGTTTTTGGCCGCAGCGCGCGGTCGTAGCGCGAATCATCCCCCTGCGGCGCGCCGTCGAGCGGGCGAGAATCGCTCGATTCGGAACTCTGTACACTCGTAGGGTTTTCCTTCGCCATCGCCTCACAAGTCATAGGCGATCCGCTCGCGGGAGGCGTGCGTTAACTGCGGTGGGGCTGGCGGCTCCAACTCGTTGTCGTTCGCCGAAGGCGACAGGTGGACACTTGGACGCTTTTGCGGTGAGTATCGAAACATGGGCGTGAGGATCGTTCAGAGGAAGGCCGACGAGCTGGCCGGAGCCCCGAAAGGCTGGCGCCGCTTCGAGTTCTTCTGCACCGTCGTCTTCCCTCCCCTCTTCGTCACCCTCGTCTATCGCATGCGGCACGACGCCTGGGAGTGGCCACACCTGCTGCCGCTCGCGTTTTTGATCGGCCTCTTGGGCGCGGACTTCATCTCGGGCTTCGTTCACTGGATGGCCGATACGTGGGGCACTCCCGACACTCCGCTCGTCGGAAAGACGCTCATCCGCACGTTCCGCGAGCACCACGTCGATCAGAAGGCCATCACGCGACACGACTTCATCGAGACCAACGGCTCCAACATGTGGGGCGGCTCGAGCATGCTGATCTTCGCTCTAATCATCGGCGGCGGCGACCGCTTGCACGCGCTCGTCCAAGGCTCTCTCTTGTTCTTCGCGATCTTCGTCGCGCTCACGAGCCAGATCCACAGGTGGGCGCACGGGGACACACCGCCGCTGCTCGTGCGCTGGCTGCAGTGGTCGCGCTTGCTGCTCACCGCGCAGCACCACGAGCGGCATCACATCGCGCCGTTCGATCGCTCGTACTGCATCACGTGCGGCTGGCTCAATCAGCCGCTCCACTCGATCCGCTTTTTTCGCACGCTGGAAGATCTGATCACCGCGCTCACCGGCGCGCTGCCGCGGCACGACGACATCGGCGAAGAGGCGGCGATCGCGGTCACCCAACAGGTCGAAGAAGAAGACGCGCGCATGCCTGACGCGGGCGCGCATAGTGACCAATAGGCTGCGCTTCCCGGAAGGCCTGCCGCAAAGTGCCTATCGAGAGACTACCGATTACAACCGCGCGCAGGCGTCCACGTTCCCCGCATCGCTGCGCTTCGAGGTTGGCGCGCTCGAAGTTGCCTCGGACAGGTTGACGCTACCCGGCGTGCTGACCAATGACTCACCTTCGGAGGTCGAGCTGGTCGTCGTGCTCGGAGTCTTCACGCTCGATTTTGCGGACGGCGCCTTCGTTCAGAGGCGCCCGTGGCCGGGACCCCCGAGACCGCCGCCCGTCCCTCCGCCACCCATGCTGCTCCTCGTGCCTGCGAGCAGCTGCGTGGAGATGCACGCCCACCTCTATCTCCCCGATTGGATCTATGAAGGCGCTCCCACCGTGCGCCTCGTGTGGTCGCTCACGTCCTGGAACGAGCCGAGACCGCAGGGCGAACTCGAAGCGACGCTATTCGAACGCGGCTCATTTGAAGGCGCCGAAAGAAGCTAGTGCCTTCGCTCTGCGCATTACCGATCAATTGCGCGCGAACGACGCAGACGTCATGGCGTTCGGAACGACGGGCGTCGTGCTGCCACCGCATAAGGCGACAGTGCTGGACTGCAACATCCAAGTACCGTGCGACGACCCACTTGTTCGCTTCATTCCCTCACGTGCACACAATCGGCGTTTCCATCTCGAGCATCGAGAACCTGGTAGCAGGCGGAAACCCCGTAGATCTAGGCTCACAAGCGCACTGGGCGTTTGGCGAGTACGGGTGGATCCTCATCGACTACACGGTAGTACCCAATGACGTCGTGGAGACCCGCTGTGTGCCAACGTCGCGTGGAACAACACGACAGACTCGACTGTGTCTTGTGGCGAGAAGACCACCGACGAGATGTGCTTCGACTACATGATGTATTGGCCGAAGATCGCTGCGGCTCAGTGGAGCTGGTCGCCTCCAGTCGTTTGCGCGCAATGCCACTAAACAGTCCGCCACGACAGCTCAGTCCACGCGTACGAGGCCCAGGCGGGTGAGCTTGGCGAAGCCGCGTAGCAGATCGAACCGGCTCATCCCCGACACGTCCGAGAGCTGTTCGACCCCGAGGACGCCATCGACGAGCGAGAGCAAGAAGCCCTCGCGGTGGTTGAGGTGTGCCTCTGCGAGCTGCGCTGGGGTCGCGATCACGCACGGCACTGTGGCGGGCGAGAGCGCGTAGGCCGTCTCGATGCGCGATCGACACTCGTGCGCACATGCGTTCGCGAGCGTGTGGCGAGGGTTGTCTCCTAGGAGCTCCTCGGCAGCGTCGAGCGCAAGGAGGAAGTCGTCCGCGTTGAAGTGCTTGAACATCCGAACCGCGCACTCGCGGCTCTCGCCTTCCTCGAGCGCCACGGCGGCCTTCATGCTGCTGGTCGACACGCGCGCGTACGGAGCCAGCTCGAATCGAGGCGTTTTGATCTCGTCATCGGCCTCCGCTTTCGCAGCGCTGTGTATCGGCGTATCCACGGCCATCGCGCAATCGTGCCGCCTGCCGTCTCATCCGTCAATCGCTCACCTGGAGATGAGCGCTGAGCCGCCTGGACAACGGGGCGAGCATTCTCGATACTGCGCCCGCTGGAAGCGCGGTCGATGAACGGCCGCCTCATTAGGAGAACTCAATGTCCCTTCGGATCAACGACACCGCGCCGAATTTCACCGCGAAGACCACTCAGGGAAGCATCGATTTTCACCAGTGGATCGGAGACCAGTGGGTCATCCTCTTCTCGCACCCGAAGGACTTCACGCCGGTGTGCACCACCGAACTCGGCTACATGGCCAAGATCGAGCCGGAGTTCACGAAGCGCAACTGCAAGCTCATCGGGTTGTCGGTGGACTCCGTCGAGAACCACACCAAGTGGGAGAAGGACATCGAGGAGACTCAGGGCTCGGCCGTGAAGTACCCGATGATCGGCGACACGGATCTCGTCATCGCAAAGCTCTACAACATGCTCCCCGCGGACGAACTCGCGGCGGACGGGCGAACGGCCGCGAACAACGCGACGTGCCGCTCCGTGTTCATCATCGGTCCGGACAAGAAGATCAAGCTGACGATGACGTACCCGATGACCAGCGGTCGCAACTTCGACGAGATCCTGCGCGTGCTCGAGTCGATTCAGCTCACCGCCAAGCACAAAGTCGCCACTCCCGCGAACTGGAAACAAGGCGACGACGTCATCATCGCCGGCTCGGTCTCGGACGAAGACGCGAAGAAGATTTACCCAGACGGTTGGAAGTCGCCGAAGCCGTACCTGCGAATCGTCAAGCAGCCGCGCTGATCAGACGCCGGCGCCCATCAATGCGCCAGCGTCCCAGTCGCGCGCGGCTCGTAGCTCCGTAAGCACCTCTTCGGGCAGCGGGAACCAGCGCAGTCGCTCTGCGCCCTCGGGGAGCGGCGGATCGCCGAGCGGCGGGGACTCGGCGAGCTCTAGCTCCGCTCGTGCGACAATGCGCTCCGCCTCTTTCACGTATGCCTCGAGCACCCACTCTGGCTCGGTCGCGTGACGCGATCGATACTCGAGCTTGCCTGATCGGTAATCGAGCTCGCGGAGACGCATCGGCGAAGACTCTCGATTACGCCTCGTCTTCCACTGACCAGTAGCGAGGTCGAATTTGTAATAAGGCACTAGCTTGTAGCCGTGATTGGCGACGAAGTGCACCGCGTCGAGGATGAAGCGGAAGACGGTCTCGCCGATGAAGTAGTTGAAGTTGACGCGCACCCAGCCAGGCTTGATCCCCTCCATGCCTTCGGCGATGACGCACTCGAATTGGCGGGAGCGGCTTTCGTCGATTCGGAGCAGCCTGTGGCCATAGGGCCCCGCGCAGGAACAGCCTCCGCGCGCCTGAATGCCAAATAGATCGTTGAGCAGCGCGACGACGAAGTTGTGGTGCAGCGCGCCCTTCTGGTGCTTGACCATGAAGCTGACGATCGACAATCGCCAGGCGCTCTTGCTGCCGAGGATGTCGAGGTTCGGGTTCTTGCTCCAGCTGTCGATCGCTCGGTGAATGAAGGCCTCTTCGTGCTCGCGGATGGTGTCGGTGCCGACGGCCTCTTTGAGCTGGAAGACGAGTCCGGCGCGTATCGACTCGATGATCGCGGGAGTGCCACCCTCCTCGCGGTGCACGGGGTCGGTCAGGTAGAGGTGGTCGTGCTGGTTGACGTACGCGACCGTACCGCCGCCGGGCATCGTGGGGACGCGATTTTTGAAGAGATGACGCTTGGCGATCAGCACACCTGGAGTCCCAGGCCCGCCGA